>ERZ779866.3639-NODE-3639-length-12313-cov-3.008484_pt1 | contig 12313 bp, 11 predicted proteins | sample MGYA00511248_ERZ779866 | MGnify/ENA primary metagenome ERZ779866 (study PRJEB29588, sample SAMEA2155758) | human gut metagenome | biome: human gut; feature: human-associated habitat; material: faeces | place: Denmark | collected 2008/2010 ... | reverse complement strand
TTAGAGCGCACGCCTGATAAGCGTGAGGTCGGTGGTTCGAGTCCACTTAAGCCCATAGGGTTTTAAGTAATAAATTTAAAGCCCATAAGAAAGGAGCAGACCTATGAAATATCTTGAACATAACGGACATTCTAATAAAAAAAGGTATAAATTATGTATGCTTCTTATTATGTGTATTACGATGACATATATAGCGGCAGGCTGTGGCAGTAAGAGAGATGGACTTACAATAACTAATGTTTCTTATGACCCTACAAGAGAGTTCTATGAGGAATATAACAAAGTCTTTGCCGATTACTATATGGCTGAATACGGAAAGCAGATAAAGGTTATACAATCTCACGGAGGTTCAGGAAGTCAGGCACGCTCAGTAGTTGAAGGCTGTAATGCAGATGTTGTTACACTTGCACTTGAACACGATATATCCCTTATAGAGAATACAGGTCTTATTGATGCAGGCTGGAAGGACGAATATGATAAAGACTCATCTCCGTATACTTCAACGATTGTATTTCTTGTAAGAAAGGGCAATCCGCTTAATATATCAGACTGGGATGATTTAATTAAAGATGGTGTTGAGGTTATAACACCAGATCCTAAGAGCAGTGGTGGAGCGTGCTGGAATTTCCTTGCGGCATTAAGCTATGCAAGAGATAAGAATAACAGTGAAGATAAGCAGAAGGAATTCTTAGGAAAGCTGTATGCTAATGTATCAGTGCTGGATTCCGGAGCAAGGGGCTCAACAACAACATTTGTTGAGAATAAAAAAGGCGATGTGCTTATTGCATGGGAGAATGAGGCACTTACATCATTAGCTTCATATCCTGATGAATATGAGATTGTCACACCATCTGTAAGTATTCTCGCACAGCCAAGTGTGGCAGTTGTAGATGATAATGTTAAAGTCAACAAGACAGAGGAGCTTGCAAGCGAATATTTATCATTCCTGTATTCAAAGCAGGCACAAAGAATAGCCGCAGATTATGGATACAGACCAACAGATGAAGAGGTATTGAATGAATATAGTGGTAAATTCAATCTTACAATAAAGCTTGATACAATAGCTGATTACGGCGGCTGGACTCAGGCATACAAGATATATTTTGATGATGGAGGCTGGTTTGATGAAATCTATAACAACTGATAGAACAATTGATAATAATAAACAGCCAGACTATGATACAGCGTTTGATGAAATAAAGAATAGCAGAAAATTCGGTAAAGATAAAAAAGTACGTGTTATACCGGGATTTCATTTAACACTTGGAATTACAGTTACTATGTTATCACTTATAGTATTAATTCCACTTGCTTCGGTTATGGTATATTCACTTAAGCTTCCACCAGCCGAATTTATAAGGCTGGTTACTAAGCAGAATGTCGTCAATGCTTTTGTTACAAGCATTGGATGTTCATTCATAGCGGCAGTAATCAACTGCGTGTTTGGAACAATAATTGCATGGACGTTTGTTAAATACGATTTTGCTGGAAAAAGAGTGCTTGACGGACTTATAGAACTTCCATTTGCACTTCCAACAGCGGTAGCTGGTATTACATTATCGAAAATGTATTCTGAAACCGGAATACTTGGCAAACCGCTTGCTTCAATAGGTATAAAGGTATCTTACACACATCTTGGACTTATTACAGCACTTGTGTTTGTAGGAATTCCATTTGTTGTAAGAGCGGTAATGCCTGTTCTTGAAAAGATGGATTCTCAATATGAGGAAGCGGCATATATGTTAGGTGCAAGCCCATCAAAGACATTTTTTAAAGTAATCCTTCCAGAAATCAGCCCGGCACTTCTTACAGGCTTCGGACTTGCATTTGCAAGGGGAATAGGAGAATATGGAAGCGTTATATACATATCAGGCAACAGTGCCAAGGAACATACACAGGTTGTATCCTATGTAATAATGCAGAAGCTTAATTATATTGATTATGCTTCGGCGACAGCGATTGCACTTGTTATGCTTATAATATCTTTTCTGATACTTCTTATCATTAATATAATACAGATGAGGCAGGCAAAGCGTACAATGTAGAGAAAATGGAGGTTAAATATGAGCGAGAATGATAAGCCTGAAAAAAGAAAAAGAAGAACAAGAAGCATATGTATTCTTATCACTGTTTTGTTTATAACAGTTATGCTGATTATGCCTCTATTATCAATAATAGCAAGTTCATTAAAAGAGGGCTTTAGTTTTTACATTAAATCAATAACAACTCCATATGTATTGAGTGCGTTGAAGGTAACAATTATTGCTACTGTTGCTGCAGTTGTTATTAATACATTATTTGGAATTATAGCGGCATGGTTACTTACAAGATTTGATTTTAAAGGCAAGCAGGTGCTTGCAACACTTAGTGATATACCATTTTCTATATCACCGGTTATTGTAGGTCTTGCGTTTCTTATGACATTTGGACGACTTGGTTTTTTCTATCCTGTTATAAGATGGTTTAATGAGTTTACAGGAAGCAATATAAGAATAGCCTTTGCGATACCTGGAGTTGTGCTTGCTACAATATTTGTTACATTTCCATATGTATCAAGAGAGATAATACCAGTGCTTAACTCACTCGGAAAGGACGAGGAGGAAGCGGCGGCTTTAATGGGTGCTAATGGTTTTACAATATTTTTTAAGATAACTCTTCCTAATATAAAATGGTCGTTGATATACGGAATAATTCTATGTACATCAAGAGCATTAGGAGAGTTCGGTGCGGTTAATGCATTATCAAAGACAAGAGGAGAGACATTCACGCTTCCACTTGAGATAGATGCACTGTATATGTCGGGTACAGATACATCAATAACATCGGCATTTGCAGTATCATCAATATTAGTAATTATAGCGATTATAGTTCTTGTATTAAGGAATATATTTGAACACAGACAAAGTGATTATAAGAAAGGAGGGCAAAAGTAATGTACGTTGAGATGAAGAATATTTTTAAGCAGTATGGAAACTTTCGTGCATCTGATAATGTGAATTTCGGAATAGAAAAGGGAAAGCTTGTTGCATTGCTTGGTCCTTCGGGAAGCGGTAAGACAACAATATTAAGAATGATTGCAGGTCTTGAAACACCAAGCTTTGGAGATATATATATTGATGGAAAGAGAGTTAATGATGTACCAGCTAATCAAAGAGAGATTGGTTTCGTATTTCAGAACTATGCTCTTTTTCGACATATGACAGTTTATGATAATATAGCATTTGGACTTAAGCTTAAGAAAGTTCCAAAAGATGAGATTAAGAAAAGAGTTACAGAGCTTCTTGATATAACAGGGCTTGCAGGTCTTGAGAAAAGGTATCCTAACCAGTTATCAGGTGGACAAAGACAGAGAGTAGCTTTTGCAAGAGCGTTAGCACCTAATCCATCAGTGCTTCTGTTAGATGAACCATTTGCGGCGATTGATGCAAAGGTAAGGACAGAACTTAGAACGTGGCTTCGAAGTATGGTTACCAGGCTTGGAATAACAAGCATATTCGTCACACACGATCAGGACGAAGCTGTTGAAGTAGCTGACGAGATTATAATTACTAACCACGGAAAGATAGAGCAGATGGGAAGTCCGATAGAGATATACAAATCTCCAGCAACACCATTTGTTGTTGAATTCATTGGAAAAGCTTCTGAGGTTAATGATTATTCAAAATTAAAAGGTTTTGATGAGATACAGGGAGCTAAAAGAGCAATAATAAGACCTGAATTTGTGAAGCTTTCTAAGTATGGAAAGCTCCAGCAGTACAACAGTGCTGCTGAGGAAGGTTGTGTTGAGGATATTCTTTTCAGAGGCAATCATCTTGATGTAACTGTTAATATTGGAGGAACAATGATAACAGGAGAGTGGTCACTTGAGAAAGAGCCGCTACAGGTTGGGGAAAAGGTTCACGTTCTTATATATAGAATATACGCAGTTGATGATGAAAAGACATATCTTTGCGAGAACAAGGGTATGAGGGATGATGACGTATTCTATATTTAACCAGATTAAAGTTATGTTTCTGCCAGGTTAAATGCTTTGTGTGTATACGCACAGCTTCAGATTAGTATATATCTGATAAAGACCTGTGGACAAGTTTTACAATGAGAAAGGAAAGTTTATGCAGATTAATGGTTTAAACAGATTAACAACAGATGTGCTTATTATAGGTGGTGGAACAGCAGGCTGTTATGCGGCACTTACAATAAGGGAAAAGTCAGATGCTTCAATTATAATTGCAGAAAAGGCGAATATAAAGAGAAGCGGCTGTCTTGCGGCTGGTGTTAATGCGATAAATGCTTACATAGTTGAAGGCAGAAAGCCAGAGGATTATGTTGAATATGCAAAGAAAGATGCTGACGATATTGTGAGGGAAGATTTACTTCTTACAATGTCAGAAAGACTTAATGAAGTAACAGCCAAGATGGAAAAGCTTGGACTTGTAATTCTTAAAGATGAGAATGGCAGATATGTTGCAAGAGGCAACCGTAATATTAAGATTAACGGTGAGAATATTAAGCCAATACTTGCAGATGCAGTAAATAGTCTTGAAAATGTAATTGTAATTAACAGACTTAATATAACTGATTACATAGTAAAGGATAATACAATTCTTGGTGCTGTTGGTTTTAATATTGATACTGGTGAAGCTTATGAGATAAGAGCTAAGAAGGTATTATGTGCGACTGGTGGAGCGGCTGGATTGTACAAGCCTAACAATCCAGGATTTTCAAGACATAAAATGTGGTATCCTCCATTTAATACAGGTGCTGGTTTTGCTATGGGTATTAATGCAGGTGCAGAGATGACAACGTTTGAAATGCGTTTTATAGCTTTAAGATGTAAAGATACAATAGCTCCTACAGGAACAATAGCACAGGGAGTTGGTGCAAAGCAGGTGAATTCTTTAGGTGAGGTATACGAGAACCGGTATGGACTTACAACTTCACAGAGAGTATACGGAACTGTAAGGGAGAACATTGAGGGCAGAGGTCCTTGTTACTTAAGAACAGAAGGAATAAGCAGTGAGCAGGATGAGTCATTAAAGAAAGCATACCTTAATATGGCACCAAGCCAGACACTTAAATGGATAGAGTCTGGAAAGAACCCAAGTGAGCAGAATGTTGAGATAGAAGGAACAGAGCCTTATATTGTAGGCGGACATACGGCGAGTGGTTACTGGGTTGATACTAACAGAAGGACAACAATCAATGGTCTTTATGCGGCAGGAGATGTTGCAGGAGGCTGTCCTCAGAAGTATGTGACAGGTGCTATGGCAGAAGGTGAAATTGCGGCAGAAGATATTGTTAAGGAATTGAATAGATCGGACATCACAGAGAATGCATTTTCACAGAGTACAGCTGATGAATATGCAGACAAGCTTACTGATGAAAGAATAAAAGAATATAACGAATATCTTAGGCGTGAGGATAAAGATACCATTTTCTCGACAGAAGAACTTGAGGAAGCTATGCAGAAGGTTATGGATACATATGCTGGTGGTATAGGAAGTCATTACCAGTTCAATGAAAAGCAGCTTAAGCTTGCCAAAGAAAAGATTGAACAGATAGAAACTCTTTCAGAAAAAGCTAACGCTAAAGATTATCATGAGCTTATGTTTGTATATGAATTAAAGGAAAGACTTACAGTCTGTCAGGTGCTTATAGAACATTTGAAAGCAAGAAAAGAAACAAGATGGCACAGCTTTGCGGAGAACCTTGATTACCCAGAGAAGTCAGATGAATGGCTTAAGTATGTTAATACAAGAAAGGTAGACGGAAGGATAGAAGTGAAATATAGAAATCTTGTGGGAAGAGGTGAGACATATGAGCATAGTAATTAATAAGGAGAAATGTGCTGGCTGCGGACAATGCAGTATCGTCTGTCCGGGAAGTCTTATTAAGATGGGAGAAGATAAGAAAGCATATATGAAGTATCCTAAGGACTGCTGGGGATGTTCATCTTGTATCAAGGAATGTAAGTTTGAAGCTATCGCACTTTATCTTGGAGCAGATATGGGAGGTATGGGAAGTAAGATGAGCGTTATTTCCAAAGGCGACTTCCTTAACTGGAATATAGATAAGACAGACGGAAGCAGGGAAACGATAGTAATTAATAAGAAGGAATCTAATAAATACTAGAAAGGACGGATAAAAGAATGGCAGAGTTATCACATCTTGATCAGCTTGAAGCTGAGGCAATATATATAATAAGAGAGGTGGCGGCTGAGTGTGAAAAGCCGGTTATGCTTTACTCAATAGGAAAGGATAGTTCATCTTGCAATGAAAGCATTCTACCCGGAGAAGCCACCATTTCCATTTCTTCATGTTAACACAACATGGAAGTTCAAGGAAATGATTAAGTTCAGAGATGAAACAGCTAAGAAGCTTGGCATTGAAATGTTAGAATATATCAATGAAGATGGTGTTAAGAAAGGAATTAATCCTTTTGACTATGGTTCAGTGTATACAGATATTATGAAGACACAGGCATTAAAGCAGGCACTTAATAAATATGGTTTCACAGCAGCTTTTGGTGGTGGACGTAGAGATGAAGAAAAGTCGAGAGCCAAAGAAAGAATATTCTCTTTCCGTAATGAAAACCACGCATGGGATCCTAAGAACCAGAGACCAGAGATGTGGAAGTTATACAATTCGCGTATTAACAAGGGTGAAAGTATAAGAGTATTCCCAATCTCTAACTGGACAGAAACTGACATATGGCAGTACATAAAGAGAGAAAATATAGATATCGTACCTCTTTACTTTGCGGATAAAAGACCAGTTGTTGAAAGAGACGGAATGTTAATTATGGTTGATGATGATCGTTTCAAGTTAAGAGAAGGCGAAAAGATTGAATACAAGAATGTAAGATTCAGAACACTTGGCTGCTATCCTCTTACTGGTGGTGTTGAGTCTAATGCAACAACACTTGATGAAATTATTGATGAAACTCTTAGTGCAGTATCTTCTGAGAGAACAACAAGAGTAATTGATAATGAAGCAGCAGGAAGTATGGAAAGAAGAAAGAGAGAGGGGTATTTCTAAGATGATAGGATTATTAAAGTTTATAACATGCGGAAGCGTGGATGATGGAAAGTCTACATTAATAGGACATATATTATATGATTCAAAGCTTTTATATGCCGATCAGGAAAAGGCTTTAGAGCTTGACAGTAAAGTAGGAAGCCGAGGTGGTGCTATTGATTACTCGCTTCTTCTTGACGGACTTATGGCAGAACGTGAACAGGGTATTACAATCGATGTTGCTTACAGATATTTTACAACAGATAAGAGAAGCTTTATCGTAGCTGATACACCAGGTCACGAAGAATATACAAGAAATATGGCGGTTGGTGCTTCATTTGCTGACCTTGCAATAATTCTTATTGATGCTAAGCAGGGTGTTCTTGTGCAGACTAAAAGACACGCAAGAATATGTGCCCTTATGGGAATTAAATATTTCGTATTTGCAGTAAATAAGATGGATTTAGTTGGTTACTCAGAAGAAAGATTTAACGAGATAACTAAGCAGATTGATGAATTATCTAAAGAACTTGGACTTGCAAGTGTAAAGATTATCCCTGTATCAGCAACAGAGGGTGACAATATTACAGTTAAATCTGATAATACACCTTGGTATCCAGGCGAAGCACTTCTTACTTACCTTGAAAACGTGGATGTAAGCGAAAAGAAGAAGGAAGAAGGTTTTTATATGCCAGTTCAGAGAGTATGCCGTCCAGACCATACTTTCAGAGGATTTCAGGGGCAGATTGAATCAGGCGTTGTATCAGTTGGTGATGATATAATCACACTTCCTAGTGGTGAGTCAGCTAAGGTTAAGAGTATTCTTGTTGGTGATAAGGATAGTCAGTCAGCACAGGAAGGACAGCCAGTTACAATCCAGCTTGATAAAGAAGTTGACGTATCAAGAGGATGTGTACTTTCAAGCGGAACAACACTTCCAGTAAGCAAGTCACTTACAGCAACAATACTCTGGATGGACGATGCAGAACTTACAGTTGGTAAGGATTACATTGTTAAGATTGGCACTAAGCAGGTTCTTGGTGTATTAAAGAACATTCAGTACAAGATAGACGTCAATACAGGAAATTTCCTTCCAGCTAATGGACTTAGCAAGAATGAGATAGCAGTGTGCGATATTGGACTTCAGGAAGCAGTTGTTATTGATGAATTTGCAAAACATAAGACGCTTGGCGAACTTATTCTTATAGATAGAATAAGCAATATGACATCTGCCTGCGGTGTTGTCACAGATTCGAGTGCATATGATAACAAAGAAGTAAAATGTGCATTTGTAAATGGAAGCCTTAAAGGAAATGCAGATATATTTGAAGAATATTATTATAACCTTGAAAGTGCTACAGTTACAAAGGTAAGCCCATCAGGCAAGACATACAAGGTCGGAGATGTAATTAACGTAAGCGGTGAGACATACAGCTATCCAGATAACTTTGATGTAATCGTTCTTCGTGATAAAGTAGCAGTTACAGTAAGAGATAAGAAGATAGAAGCAATCACAAAGCTAGAAGAATATACATACACAGGAACACCAGTAATCAACAGCCGGGGCTTTGAAATCAGGCTCAATGGTGAGGAAGACTACAACAACCTCATAAATGACTTAAATGCCATCGAAACGGCTAACAAACCACTCAATGATGAATTCTTCAACAAGTGGACAAAATTCGATACTTACAGAAAAATCATCTTCAAGGATGAAGTATGGGAATATGTAATATAATGAGCCGTGCCTGACTTAACAGCAAAGTGATGCTTGTGCTTGCACAAAGCAGCACTTTGAAGCTAAGTCAGATAGGGCGAAGCCCGACAGTTCCAGAAGCCAGAGGCTTCTGGAACTTGCACGGTGTAAGCATCTTCTCCCACCCACCAGCCTATGAACAGTGCGTTAGCACGCCTTCATAGGCACAAATATTAAATACAAACATATATACTAACAATATCCTCTCGTCCAGAGAGAAAAAACTACCATATATGCCCCGGTAAGTCATTATCAGACTATCATTGCAATTATTACAATATTCTTCACCCCACATTATTGCGAACCAACCTAAGATTATGTATAATATTATCTATTATGATATGCACGCAGAAAGTAATTTTGCTACTCACATCATTATATTATTAATGTACGAAAGCAGGCGGATAATTATGGAGTTTGTTATATGTGATGATGATAGATTGTACGCATCCCAGTTTATTGAACAGCTTAAAGTGTTGGAAAGCCAATACGATGAGCTGTTCAATTGCGTTTATTATGACCATTATGAGAACTTTATGGAGAGCCTTAGAAATAAGGAATGTGATAAAGCCGATATATATTTTTTAGACATAGAATTTGGCGAAGTGTATGGTATGGACGTGGCAAAGATTATAACAAGAATGAACAGGAATGCCGGTATTGTGTACATTACGAATTATGAAGAATATGCAATCAAGGCATTTGTGTGCAGACCATTAGGATTTATAAGAAAAAAGCACGATGCAGAGGATATAAAAGTTACAATGGATAAGATAATATCATATATGAATGATAAAAATGTGTTGTATACCTTTAAGAATAACAGGAATACGCTTGTGTTAAATCTTTCGACAGTATTATACATAGAAATGTCCAATCATGATATGAACATATATATGACAGATGACTGCCTGGTTGTAAGGGATAAGATTTCAAGAGTAGAGAAGGAATTGGCGGCTAAAGGCTTCGTTAAGATTAACAGGTCAAGTCTTGTTAATATGGAGCATATTGTAAATATTAAAGATGATGAGGTAATAATTGATAATGGTACAAAGCTGTATATAACTGGCAATAAGCAGGAAATGATTATACGTGACTGGCAGGCGTATATTATGGGATATAGTGAGCAGTAAGAGTAAGTGATAGAAAAAGCTGAAAGAATATGCAGATATAGTAAGCGTTACGGGTACATACAGTTTAGCGAATGCTGGATAGAATATACATAGTAAATGATAAAAAAGATTGGAGAAAATATGGATAAAGTTTCGTTTATAGTTGAAACACTTGCAAATATTAATCAGAGCATTTTGCTTATATATTTTTTATGCGGTACATTGAACGTTAATAAAAAGATTAATTCCAAGATTGCAGTAATATCAGGTGTTTCGATAATATTTGCATATCTGGAAATCCAGTATATGGTTGTTCCGTTTGAGGGACTTGGTGTTGGCATATTGTGGGCAATGCTTGTTATATATGCGTGCCTTTTTATGGATGGCAATATATTTCAGAAAATGTATGCTTCAATGTTTATTATAGCAACGATAATATTTGTTACGGTACTTTTGGGCAGTATAATGGGAGCATTGTATAATGTGCATTTTATAGAATTCACAGGAACAGCTTCTATGGAAAAGTGCCTGCTGGTTATTCTTATACAGATAACAATATGGATTGTTGCGGTAATACTTGTAAGAATATTAAGAAGATACAGCTATGGAGTGAATATTAAGGACACGGTAATAATTATGGCGGCTATGATAATGTCAGTTATTATCACCAATGAAGTGCAGATGATGTCAACAGACAGTGATGCTGAGAAAATGATAGTGCGCTCAATTATAATAATGATATGTGTAACAATAATGTTTATCCTGTGTGTGGCATTGTATGAGATTATACAACGCAGTACATACGCTCTTATGGAGCAGACAATAATGGAACAGGCATATAAAAGCAGATTAGAAAATGTCGAGGATATAGAAACGAATGTCGAGCGTATATCAAGAATAAAACACGAACTTAATAAGACACTGATTGCTGCTAATCTTATGCTTAAGGATGGACGTACTGAGGAGGCAAGAGAATTCTTAAGCCAGTTTGATGGAGATCTGGATAAAATAATTGTTGAGAAAATGTATACTAATAATATAATTATCAACGAGTTCCTTACAAAGAAATCTAAAGATTGCAGACAGAAAAACATAGATTTTGTGGCTGTTGTCAACGGAGAGTTAAAGCTCATTAAAAATGTAGATATATTCTGTGTGCTTTCTAATCTGCTTGATAATGCAATTGAGGCTCAGACATTTGTTGATAATAAGAGAGTTGAGGTATTTATAGATGAGAATGAGGATGTATGTTCCTTAAAAATATATAACAGCATATCAGATGATATGGTAAAAGCCTTCAAAGAAGATACTTTATTTAAGACACACAAAAAGGATAAATTAATGCATGGATATGGTCTTAAAAATGTAAATGATGTTGTAAAGAAATATAATGGCAGAATTAATTATTCAATAATAGGTACTTGTGTTCTTTGCTGTAGTGTAATTCTTTACAGGGAAAAATAAATTCACGACATATAAGATATAATTCACGACACGCTTATTGAAATGATGGAAATAAATGTTAATATTAAATCAGCTTTTGTGCTAACTCGAATAAGGGATGAGAGTTGAGGATAGAATGAGAGCTGATTTATCAGCATCAGATATATTAATACTTGTAACGTCAGACGTCAGGTAGGAAAGGAGTTGGAAGATATGAAGAAGAGCAATGTATTATTAAATTGTGTTGCTAAGGCGGCACAGCATTCTGCTAAGAAGGCTGTAAACAGTGCTTCAATATGGAGCTGCTATCAGCCAAAAGAACCACAGACAGCAGCTAAGTTAAAGAAGAACAGATAATACCAATGTATTACTGAGAGGTAAGGGGATAGGGATAATGCTAGGAAGAATAGCAGATAGTATTGCAGTTCTTTTTTTGAAGAAGAACATAATTAATGAAGATGAGCTCCCTGTATACCAATATGGTATGCAGGTGCTTATCTGCAATATAGCAGGAATGTTGACAGTCCTTATTGTTGGCATATTAATATCAAGACTGGTTGAAAGCATAATATTTATTACAATCTATGCTACATTAAGAATATATACAGGAGGGTATCATGCAAGAACTCCATTAGTATGTAATATAGTATTTCTTGGGACATATTTAGTTACAGTTATGCTTGAAGCTTTAAAAGTCAATAATTCGGTTGTATGGATAATGTATTTATTATCCTGCCTTATAATATTAAGATTTTCACCAATAGAGAATGTTAATAAAGAATTAGATGAGAAAGACAAAGAAATATATCGTAATAAAAGTTTGATAATTAGTACATTATTATTGATGATATTATTAGCGGGTGACATTACAGACAGATATAGTAATGGTGCAGTTAATAATATTATGATGAATATGTATAGTGATATAAGCCTTTATATGAAGCTTGTTATAATAAGCATAGCAGTGCTTATGTTATATGCACTT
>ERZ779866.3638-NODE-3638-length-12317-cov-8.136927_pt1 | contig 12317 bp, 14 predicted proteins | sample MGYA00511248_ERZ779866 | MGnify/ENA primary metagenome ERZ779866 (study PRJEB29588, sample SAMEA2155758) | human gut metagenome | biome: human gut; feature: human-associated habitat; material: faeces | place: Denmark | collected 2008/2010 ... | reverse complement strand
CCCGCCTGTCTCGGCCAGGGCGCCCTGGCTGGCCGTCTCGTCCGCGGGATTCGAGGCGCCGCTGACCCCGATGGAGGGGCCCGCCACGGCCCCCGCGGGGAGGCACATCAGCCCGGACATCAGGGCGGCGGCCAGGACCAGAGAAGAGAGCTGTTTTCCTTTGTTCATGCTGGGTTGCTCCTTTCTAATTGGTTTTGATGGAGAGGGGACCGGCGGTGCCTGCGCCCCCTCCCTCCCATTGGAATTGTATGGGAGAAAACGGGGTTCTCCCCATAGATTACGATGCGCTCAGGCGGATGAATGTGTAGTGGGAGGGGTTGTCCACGGCCGTGTTCCAGTAGACCGCCGACGCTCCGGTGTTGGTGTCGGTCCCGGTCCCGCTGGGGGTGTCCACAATGTTCAGTCCCAGGAGAATCCCGTCATAGTCCGCCGGGGCACGGACCGTTGTGGTCACCTGGCTGACAGCGTCGGAGTAGATCTCCCAGGTCAGGTCCGGCTGGGTACTCTCCACCCAGTTGCTGCCGGCGGAGGCCAGACTCCGGGTGCTGGTCTCATAGGTGATGGTAAAGGTTTTTCCTCCGTGCTCCACCGTGGCGGAGCCGCTGGCCCGGGCGGCCCCATCTCCGGCGTCCAGATCGGCGGTGAGGTACTTCCGTCCGGTGTAGTAGTCATAGATGTCATAGATCTGGAACCAAGTGTTGTAGTCAATGGAGTACGCCTCACTGCGGGAGGTGCCCAGATGGGACCTGTAGGTTGCCGTGTAGGTGACGGTGTAGGTCACATACCCCGACCCGTCCGGCCCGCTGACCGAGACGGAGGGCTGTGAGAGGGAACAGGTGGAGGGGAATACCACCACGTCCGATTCGCTGGAGACCGGGGTGGCAGGCAGATCGGCATAGGCCCGGGGGGAGGCGATGGAAAAGCCGTTGGCCACCGCAAAGGGGGTGGGTTCGGGCTCGGGGTCCGGCTCTGGCTCGGGCTCCGGTTCTGGTTCGGGCTCCTCCTCCGGCTCGGGCTCCGGCTCCGGCTCGGGGTCAGGCTCCGGCTCTACCACAGGCGCAGGCTCCGGGGCCTTGCCCTGGCACTCGCTCATGTTCACGGCGCAGACGGCACAATCCGCGTTGATAGCACCAACGGCGCATTTATCCACGCACGAACACTCCGGCAGCTCACCGCCCGCCGCCTGCATCGCCGCCAGCAGGTCGGCCTCGTCCACCATGTTCAAAAAGTAGGTCTGATACTGCTCGCCGTCCTCATCGGTGGGCTTGTCATAGTCAATGACGATGTAAAAGGTGTTGCCGCCGCTGGTCTGCACCGTGATGAACTGCTTGTTGGTGGCCTTATCGTAGAGCAGGTCACGGGTCACAAGGTTGCCGTCCTCAGTGAAGCCCTCGCCGGGGTCAACGGTTTCCGTGGGCAGCGGCTCCACAGGGTCAAGCCCGTCCCATTCCTCGCCGCCTCCGGCATAGGCCGTAACCGCCATACTGCCCATGAGGACGGACACACAAAGCGTTATCAGCAAAAGCCGCAGTTTTTTCATTCCGTCACCTCCGCCTGTTCTGTCGGCTTCTGGCCACCGTGACCAGAAGCTCCACCCCGGAGCTGCTGGAGCACCAGCGGCAGATCGGCAAGGGAGATACTCATGCCGCGCACGATCTCCACGATCTCGCTGTTTTCGGCCTCCAGCTTCTTCTGCTCCAATTCTTTAAGCCGCGCCTGCTGCTCGGCAATTTTGGCCTTGACCTTTTCAATCTCGGCCTCGATCTTTGCGCTTTTCGTAATTGCCATATCAAAAAACCTCCTTTACGGTAGTCGCCCGTAGGCGTAAAGATGGGACTGCCAATAGCTGCTGTTCAGGTTGGCATAGCTGATAGGGTCGCCACAATGGAGCATCCAGCCGTCGCCCACATAGATGCCCACATGAGAAATACCCGCTGTGTCATAGGTGCCGACAAAGAACACCAGATCACCGGGCCGGGGGCTGCTGGTCCGGGAGCAGATGTTATAAAGGCCCTGCGCCCCCAGCCGCCCGAAGCTCCAGCCGCACTGATTGTAGACATAGCTGACGAAGCCGGAGCAGTCAAAGGACGTGGACGGGCTGCTGCCGCCCCACACATAGGGGAAACCGAGATACTTTTCCGCTTCTTTCAGAATGGCGGCAAAGGTTTCATCGTCCAGATAGGACTCTGGGACTTCATGCTCCGGCGGGCGGTTGGTGATGTATTTCCCGATATAGCCGGACGAGGGGAACAGATCAGGCCGGTTTCCCAGCGTGGACATATACAGGGCGTACATGGAAAGCTGCTCCTCGGACATCATGTAAACCGGGACGTGGGAGAGATTGAAGTTTTCCAGTGTGACATAGCAGATGTAATAGTTGTACGGCACCTCTACGTCATAGTTGTTGCCCTCGCTGTCCGTCCGGGTAACGGTACGGTAGCGCACCTCCACCACCACATCCTCGGTCAAAATGTACTGGCGGTCAAAGAGCATTTGGAGCGTCCCCCGCACCTCGTCCAGCGTCCACTCACCCTCATGGAGCGCACAGACGATGGACAGCAGCACATAGGGATCGTGTTCAATGGTGTCGAGGTCAAAGTGATACTCGTCATAATCGTAGGTGCGGGTGTAGGTGTCAAGGTAGCGTTGCAGCTCGTCCTCCAAAGCGCAATAGGCGGCCTCGGCTCCCAGCATATCCGCGTCCTCCGCATTATAGGTGCTGGCGGCGATGGCCGCAAGGGTGCTGTTTCCCACGGACACCATCGAGGACATACACGATTGCAGGGTCAGCACCACCAGCAGACAGCCCAGCGCAAGCAGCGTCCCCACGGGATGCCGCTTGACGAACGCCGCCGCTTCCCGGGCAAACCGCTCTGTGGCTGACGCGGTTTGTTCGGCGGCTTTGGCGGTCTGCTTGGCGGTTTCCCGCGCCTTGCGCTGATACTCCCGTTTCAGCTTGTGGCGGTGCCATAACCGGGCGGCGGCGCTTTGCGCCTCCGGCCGTTCCTGCGCGAACTTGCGGGAATGGTAGTCCGCCGTGGCCTTGATGTACCGGGACTCGGCACGGGCGGCGGCCTTGGCCGGGTGCTCCCGGATGGCCCTGCGTACCTTGTGCCGCCCATAGTGCAGCGCGGCCTCGCCGGAACGCTCCACAAAATGACCGCCCTCCACACCTACATTGTCGCGCTCCTCCTGATACACCTTTCCATGCAGAAAAGCATGGGTTTCATGTCCGGCGATCCGGGCGATCCGCTTGATGGGGCCGGGCTTTTTCGGCGGCTTCTGCTTTGCCAGCCTTTCACGGGCCTTGTTCAGCCGTTCCTCCCGGCTCTCCATGCGGAGCTTGGACTTGTAGAGCTTGGCCTGTTCGCTGTTGGTATGGAACTTCTGGCCACCGTGACCAGAAGCAGCCCCTCCCTCGGGCGGCTTATTCTGCCTGTTTTCCATTGGCGGCGTCCTCCGGCTTGGTGGTCAGCAGGTCGTAGATCTCGCCACGGGGGAAGCGGTCAACAAACGGGATGGTGACGCTGCCATAGAACAGCAGGCCCTCGCCGGAGTTGGACTGCGTGATATACGATAGCTGGTGCTCTGAAATACCGATCTGCTTGGCAAGAATGGCGCGGTCACTCTGCGCCTGCGACAGCAGGATCATAAAATCTGTGTTGTCCAGAATGTTCTCGATCTCCCGGCTGGCCAGCAGGTCTTTCACATTCTGCGTCAGGGCCGAGGGGACGCAGCCCTGTTTGCGGAGCATCTTCCAGACGGTCACGAAGTAGCTGGCGGTCAGCGGGTCACGGAGCAGGATATGGAACTCGTCAAAATAGCACCATGTCGCCACGCCGTTTTTGAAGTTGGTTCCCACCGCAGAAGTGACAAAATCGTTGGTGATGTGCATGGCGATTTTGCGGAGGTTTTCGCCCATGCCTTTGAGCACAAAGCACACCACGCGGGAATTGAGGTTGACGTTGGTAGGATGGTTAAAGAGATTGAGGGAGCCTGTGCAGTAAAGCTCCAGCGCCGTTGCGATCCGCTTGGCCTCCGGCTCCGGCTGGCGCAGCAGCTCCTCATACAAATCTTGGAGCAGCGGCGTTTTGGCCGTTTCCAGCCCCAGCGCCATCTCCCGGTACACCTGACGCACACAGCGGTCAATGACGGTTTTCTCGATGGGCTGCAAACCGTCCCGGCCTCCCACCACCAGCTCACACAGCGACAGCAGAAAATCCGCTTTCAGGGACAGGGGGCTGTCCCCGCCGCCCATGTCCATCTGAACATCCATCGGGGAAATGTGGTTGGGGCTGTCCGGCGCGATCTCGATGACCTGACCGCCCAGCCGTTCCACCAGCGGAGCATATTCGCCCATCGGGTCAACCACGATGATGCGATCCTGCGGGATGGCAAGAAAGACGTTCAGCAATTCACGCTTGGCGGCAAAGCTCTTGCCGCTGCCCGTGGAGCCGAGGTATAAGCCATTGGCGGATTTCAGCTTTTTGCGGTCAGCCATGATGACGTTATGGGATAGGGCGTTCATGCCGTAGTAGAGGGACGGGCCATCCATGCGAAGCTCCCTCGTCATAAAGGGAACGAAGATGGCCGTGGAGCTGGTGGTCATGCCGCGCTGAATTTCAATGCCGTTGTAGCCGAGGGCCAGCGAGGACATATAGCCCTGCTCCTGCTGCCAGTCCAGCCGCTTGATGGCGCAGTTGTATTTCTGCGCGATGCCGTTCACCGTGAACACATCGTTTTCCAGCCGCTGGAGGGTGGGAGCCATGTTCACCACCGTAAAGGTCAGCAGGAACATTCGCTCATTCCGGGACTGGAGGTCGGCCAACAGGTCCGCCGCGTCCTTGGAGAAGGTAATGAGGTCAGGCGGGAGAATGTCGGGATCATACCCGGCCCGGATCGCCTTTTTCTGCTCCTCCACCTTCATCTTGTCGATGTCGGATACCTTGCCCTTGATGGTCTTGATGGCCTTGAGCTGGTCCACCGTCTGGATATGGAGCGTGACGGTCAGCTCCGCGTCCAGCTCCAGGATTTCCCGCAGCAACTTGTCCGACAGCTCCGAAGCCAGGATTTGCAGATAGGACACCGCCCCGTGGTAGGGCCCCACCTTGAAGGTGCGGACACGGGAGAAGTCAAACCCGGCGCTGGGGGCAACGGCGTCCTTGGTGCCCATGCCCGTGCGGGAGATGTCCTTCCAGGAGAACCGGAAGGGCTCCCGGCTGCCGGGATGGGTCTGGCTGTAAAGCACCCCCAGCCGCTCCTGTCCGTCCAGGGGGCGGGACTGGACGCCCAGCCGGTGTAGGTTGCCCACCACATCGGCCTCCACCCGCTCCAGCCGGGGCCGGGCCTCGCCCAGCGTTCTGGCGGGGACGCCGAAGGTGATGTACTTGGCCCGGTCAATGCCGTTGTTGCTCTTGGCGATCTGCCCTTTGAGCATGGACACGAACTCACTCCGGATGCTGTCAAACTCGTCCGCCTGCATGGGGATATTCACCTTGTACCGGCTGGCGGCGTGGGAACGGCGGTTGATGAAGGAGAGCTGGAACGGCAGGGCGCTGTCAAAGTAGTTGAGAAAGGCGCTCCAGCCGTTGAAGATGGCTGACTGGTCCTCCGTGGACGCCACCGAGTAGTTGATGTCCTCATATTCCACGGTCTTGGTGAACAGGCCGCCGGGGAGCTGACATACCCCGTCCGGGTACATCGCCTCATAGGGGATCGTCTGCTGGGCGGACACCATGCCCCGGCCCCGGCGGTCAGCCCTTGCGGGCCTTTTTCTTTGCGTGTTTGTGCTTTGCAATCGCATCCTCCTTTTTCGCAGCGCCGCCCAGGGTAAAGGGGGCGTAGATGTTTTCCGTCCGGTAGGGCCGGGGGCCGGAGCGCAGGAACCGGGCCCGGATGATGTTCCGGGCCACCTTCTCCAGCGGCAGCCCGTCCCGCTCATACATGGCAAGCAGGAACGCCGGGAGCATCACCCCCAGCATGAGAAACAGCCCGCCGGTATTGCCGATCACGGTCCGGGCCAGCAGGTAGGCCGGAATCCCCACAGCGGCCCCGCAGCCGAAACAGATCAGTTGGCGCTTGGTGAGATTGAACGCCACTTTGGTTTTGATTTTGGAAAGATCGTTGGGTACATTTACATACGGAATGGTTGTCACCTCTTTCTTGGGGTATGGGACAAAGTGTCCCGAAGCTCTGCCGAGGACTCCACCTCATTCCCCCATACATCCCAACCGGGCGGGATCTGCCGGGCAAACAATTCCACACGGGGCACATCCCCCATGAGCGCCACAATCTTCTCCCGTGCCTCGTCCGGTTTCCGGCTGTGTTCCCGGACGGGTGAAATGATGAATTGGTGGACATTAGCCGCCTGCCGCTTGGGGTGGCCTCTGGTTGCCAGCAGGCACACCTCCGCGTTGGCCCGCGTCCAGAACCCCAGGCCGTAGAACCAGCTCTCGGATTTGCGGTTTTGTTTGAGCCAGACGAAAGCCACGGTCTTGTAGACAAACCCCCAGGCGCGGATCAGCCGCAGGGCCTCCGGAAGTTGGGGAAAGGTGGCCCACAGAAAAAGTGCGCTGTCCGGGGCCGCGAGATCGGCCACCGGCAGCGCACAAAGCTCGTCTATGCTCATAGTGGGGTAATGATGCTCCGCCGCCCCCTGCACCTTCTTTGCGGAATACCGCCAGGGCGGATCGGCGTAGACAATGGAATACTTTTCGATAACTCACACTCCTTTATATGAAAAAACCGCCTGCATTTCTGCAAGCGGTTCTCCGGGTATCATTTTACCGACGTCGGCAAAATGGTCGTTAATCAGTTGTTTCCTCCTCCTGTGTCTCCCCAAATAGGATACGCAGATAGTCCCGGCGGCCATAGAGCACACGATCCACATAGACATTGCTGCCATGTACCCGATAAAAGGTAAGATAACTGCCCGTCACCAGGAAACGGTAGTCGCTCTCCACATCGGCAATCGAGGACAACAATGCGCCCATTTCTGCATGGCTTTCCAGGCGATCCACATCATCCATGATACGGCTCACAATGCGCTCTGCCGCAGAAACATTTTGAAGATCGGACGCAATGTAATCCCATATCGCATCCAAATCCCGGCGCGACTCTGCTGTGTAGTGTATTTTATTTTTCACCATTTGCCCTCGCACGGAAATGCGCCCTCATATCCTCCGGTGTCAGCCAGCCTTCCGTTTCCCCGGACTTCCGGCCCTTGGCAAGTTCGTTCATCAGCCGGAGAGTGGCCTGTGTCCGCTCGTAGTCCTGCATATCCACGATGGCATACCGGCCCCGGCCATTCTTGGTCAGAAACACCGGAGCGCCCACCGCTACATCATGCAGAACCTCCGTGTAATTGCGCAGATCTGAGATGGGTTTGATGTTCGGCATGGTACTCAGCCCCTTTCTTACCCTTAGTATATCTCAATCTGCTGTAAAATTCAACCGTGATTTTTACTGCAATATTAGATGCCTTTCCCGCCCCGCGCGACCGCCTCTTCCGCTTCCCGAATACGCTGGGCGGCGGTGGAGAAGATGGCCGGGGCCGTTTCATAACAGATGTACCGTCGGCCTGTGTTGAGGGCGGCCACCGCCGTGGTGCCGGAGCCCGTGCAGATGTCCGCCACCAGTTCGCCGGGCCGGGTGTAGGTCTTGATGAAATACTCGCACAGTTCCACCGGCTTTTGGGTGGGGTGGATGGTGCGCTGAACGGATGCAAAGGCCAGCACATTTCCGGGGAACCGCCGCCCGTCCTCCGAGCCCGCGCCTGTCCGGGTGAACTTCCCGTAGTTGGAACTGAGGCTGCTGGTTTTGGTGATCCGCTGGTAGGGCTTGCCCTGCTCAAACTGCGGTTGATACAGCGGCAGTTTTTGATAGAACACCAAAATATTCTCCGTCTTTTTCAGCGGAGCACGGCGGGCATTGAGAAATCCGGTACACCGGCTCTTGTACCACACCCATTCATAGCGGAGCATTTTCAGGTTGGACGCCCCCAGCACCTTGTCATAAGGACACTGGGCGAAGAACAGAATGGCCCCGTCCGGCTTGACCGCCCATTTCACCGCCTCCCACAGTTCGGGGAGCGGCAGGGGCACATCCCAAAAGTTGCGGGTGGTGCCGTAGGGCGGATCGGTGAGCAGCAGGTCAACCGAGTGCTGGGGCAGGGAGTGCAGGCCCGCGATGCCATCCATGAGATAAATGCCGGACGGCACCGGGGCCTCCTGGACGCCTGGGACACTTTGTCCCAAAGCCGTCCTATCGTTCATCCCTGTTCTCCTTCCCACGGTGAGGGGTAGGCCGGGCGGCGTTGGCCTTGTCCGCCTCCTGCGCCGCCTTTGCCATCTGCTCCCGGATGGGGGCGGGCCGGACAGCCTCGGCGCGGGCCACCAGACGCTCCACGGCCTGGCGGTATGCCTCCACAGTCAGGCTGTCCAGACGCTCCTGTAAGGCCCGGTTCATCACCCGCGCTGTGGAGCGGTAGCCGCTGCGGGTGCCGGGGGCCTCCTTGCTGGGGGCGCTTAGAAAAATCCCGTTTTTGCCGTCCACCACCTTGAAGTCATCGACTACCACGCCGCCAATATTGACGCTGGCATAGCCCAGCAGTTTTCCCATCGGCTCGATGGGGCGCACCGACACTTCAATGGGCAGCGGCGTGGCCTCCAGGGATTTCTCCACCCGGAGCTTTACCGCATCGTCAATGCTGATCCCCTGGGAGTCGGCCAACTCCTGGATGGGCGCGTCAAAAATCAAGCGGCGCATTTCTGCCAGCGCCGCCTCGTCCACGGCGGGAGCCCCCTGGGCCGCCGCCTGTTCTCTTGCCATAAATCAATCCTCCTTTTTAATGTGCGCCGAAGATACTTTTTGCGATGCTGCCGGTTTTGAACAGCATAAAGCAGAGCAGCACCGTGTAGCCCATCGCGCCCCAAATGGCCCCGATGGGGTCCCCGCTGGTGGCGATCCCCTGGACAAGCACGGTGTAAATCGCCACGCACACCAGAATGAGCAGCCCTTGGAACCCCACGGCAAACAGGGACTTGATGTAGTTCTGCCCCATGCTCCCCAGCTCCCGGTTGGAGAGGGTCGCCACGGGGATGGGGGCCAAACTGGTCATTAAGTAGATTTCCAGCATACGGCCATACACGATGACGAAGATGATAATATTGAGCGCGAACATACACACCTGGATCAAGATGGATTGCATGAACAGGCCCAGGAGTTCCCCGACGCCCATTCCCTCCAAAGTGGTCTCCAGGTTCGCCAGCATATCTGCTGAAATATCAGTGGAGCCTTGGATCAGCCCCGCTGCGCTGGAGATCACGCTTTGCGACACATCAAATACCGCCATCACGATATTGAAGGTGTTGGATAGGATCAGAATTGCAATCGCCGTTTTGAACATCCACTTGTAGATGTTCGTCACATCTACCTCGTGCATATTGTTCTTTTCCAAAAGCATCTGAATGAGCTCGTAGGTGGCAACAAAGGTAAGCACCATTCCGGCAATCGGCAGGATCACCGTTTCGGAGAGTTGCTGGATCAGGGAGAACACCCCGGCGTTCCACGCCGCCGGGGTAGTTCCCACCTGCGCTGCGACATCCCCAACCGAGGCGTTCACATTGTCAAACAGCCCGCCCAGGTTGCCCATGATGCCGTCAATGAGCAGGTCTTTTAGCCAACCTGTGAGCCAGTCGGTGAGAAAGTCCATAGGCGGTCAGCCTTAAAACAGAGTGCCCAGCACGGGGATCAGGGTGGTGCCCAGCAGGATGATGCCGCCGCCCGCCATAAGCTGCTTGATGCCCTGACTTTTGGAGCCTGGATTATCGGACCCGTACCCCTCCAGAAGATTGACGACTCCCCATACGCCCAGGCCAGCGCCCAGGGCCACAACAAGGGTCTGTAAGGTCGTGATCGCGGAACTGAAAAACTGCATATATCCTCCTTTTCTCCGGGATATACCCGGCCATGAAAATAGCCGCCCCAATGGGCGGCTCCATTTACTCAAAGAGTGGCTCTTGTATTGAGTGCGAGGGGGTGCTCGTGGCATACGCATCTCTCCTCAAAATGTAGCGAGGTTTCCAGGCTCTTTCCGACCCGCTATTCATCTGCATTGCCTCTTGTTCCCTTAATCTATGGAACTCTTGATACACCGTATAGTTTGATAGAAGTATAAAGCCTATAAATAGGAAAAGTAATTCCTTGTTTATTCCTATTTAGCAGAATTTACATACCCGATTTTTTCTGCTATGATTTTGCCATACAAACCAAGACGAAAGGGTGGTACACGATGATTGACTTGGGCCTAAAATTAAAAGATGTTCTTTTTCAGGACACGGAAAAAGAACTCTTGTCAACGTTCTATGCGAGTAGCACAGACAGATTGAACAAAGAGTTCCGATTCGCAAAAGTAGATAGCAAATTTATCACCTTTCTGCCATATCTCAAGGACGGTGCGATAAAGCTCTACTTGTACTATGCGGTTGCAGCCAAAAACGAAACGGGAGAATCGTGGCACAGCATAGATACTATTAGCCAAAAACTAGGAGCGACAGCGCGTAGCGTTGGGAACTGGAATCATCAGTTGGAGGATCTGGGACTTATTTATAGAACCAGTAACAGGAGAAAGAGCAAGGCTACTTTCCTCCTTCCCTTAACGGGATTTGCTGCGAAAATGAGCATCCAGAAGATGGAGCAGGTTCTCACTGAGTTAAAGCTGGCTGAAACCAATGAGTTTTCGAGAGTTTTTGGGAAATTTCAGTCAGTTACAAAACTTTATGTAAAGAACCAAGCTGCAAAAACAATCACAGGGATCTTATGCGTTCATCTAAACAGAGTGTCTACGGATGGTACTGTGGTACTTAACAGTGTGGATACCTATATCTACGATGTGCTTCCAGCACTTAATGAAGATGTAGCAACGAGTTTGTTTGAGTATGGAGGAAAGCAAAAGGTTGCCATCATCGATGAGAAAGCAGAGATCAAACTAGGAAAGATGGTGTTTGAATCTTCCAAGTGCTTTTTGGTGAATGAGCCTTCAAAAGTTGATGAGGCTGCTGTCTATGAGATTATGAGCCAACTTACACAAGCTAATGTGGATTTCTCGGATCTTGAACAAGTATCTATTTAAGATTAAGGAGGTAAAAATGACTGATTCTACTCTGGTGCTGACACTTTTCCTGATGCTCGCAATTCTGTCGATGCTGAAAAAGTAAATAGCCATGAGCTGGACTTACCGTGTTTACAGGTAAGCCCAGCTTGGCTGCTTCATTGGAGTCAGTTATTTGCTTTTATGCAAAGGCGTCCGGGTCGTCCACATCGTCATAGTTGAGGATGTCCTCGTCCTCGTCCGTGAGCGGGATCGGCTCGTCCACCTGGTACACCTCGCAAGCCTCGTCCAGACCGGGCCGCCTCCGGCGGCGGATCAGCCGGTCCAGATCAAAGGCGTTGCGCTTTTTATCCGCCTCCTCCGTGAATTTGTAGTTGGGGTGCTGTTTCAGGTCGTACTTGGGAGAATAGAACGGGGGCAGGCCCCGGAGCTGCAAAATGCACCTGTCACCGGGCATGGTGGCAAGCTCGCTGGGGGTCATCAGCTCCCGGCCCAACCGCTGGGTGTTGAGGTTGTAGCTCTCGGACTGGCCCTTGGAGCGCCCGTCCGTCTGCATATAGATGGTGGCCTTGCCCAGCCAGGTTTCCGAGATTTCCTTGATGGTGCTGCCCTCACGACCTCCCAGGAACACCACGCTGTCCATGTTGCCCAGGATCGTTTCTGCGTGCTTGTCATAGATGGCCTTGCATTGGGCCAACTGCTGATAAAAGAGGGTCAAACTGACCTCACGGGAGCGAATGACGGCCACCAGCTTTTCCAGGTTCGGCACCTGTCCCGTGTTGGCCGCCTCGTCCCACAGCACCCGCACATGATGGGGCAAACGGCCCCCGTACTTGTTGTCCGCCCGTTCACACAGAAGGTTGAACATCTGCGAAAAGGCCAGGGCTACAAGGAAGTTGTAGGTTGGGGTGGTGTCCGAGATCAGGAAGAACACCGCCGTTTTCCGATCCCCGATCCTGTCCAGCTCCAGCTCGTCATAGGCCATGATCTCCCGGAGCTGGGGGATGTCAAAGGGGGCCAGCCGAGCACCGCAGGAGATCAAAATGCTCTTGGCTGTCTTGCCCGAAACGAGTTGTCAAGGACTTTTTAATCAAATTCACGAAAAAGCCACAAAAAAAGTGCCAGAAGCAGATTTTAGCTCCTGACACTTTTGCGGATGGGTTATTTTCTCCTGCTTAACAGTTCGTCGCAAAGGTACGCATATTCC
>ERZ779866.3635-NODE-3635-length-12327-cov-4.211946_pt1 | contig 12327 bp, 12 predicted proteins | sample MGYA00511248_ERZ779866 | MGnify/ENA primary metagenome ERZ779866 (study PRJEB29588, sample SAMEA2155758) | human gut metagenome | biome: human gut; feature: human-associated habitat; material: faeces | place: Denmark | collected 2008/2010 ... | reverse complement strand
AAACTCCATTTGAGGTGCAAATAGAGCAAAATTTATTCAGGGCGGCAGCAGGCTTGTCTGGCTGCCGCCTTTTCAACAACATAACGCCGGTAGTCTCGTTCCAAAGGTCCCCTCCACGATGTTGCGGTCACAAATATCTTGATATTCCTGTTGTTTCGCCTGCTTGCTGTGCTGCTCATTCTTTCTGGGACGCCCCAGAGCCGGTCCAGTCAGCCGAATCCCATGCTCTTTACAGAACGCCAGTGTCTCCCGGCTGCGGTAGAGTTTATCCGCCAGAATTCGTTCCGGATAGCATCCATACCGCTCCCGATAGCGCGCAACAACGCTCCAAAAATCACCCGCTTCATTGTATGCATCAAAGCTGAGCCGCTCAATACGTGCATATCCGTCTACCACACTGATGTGTAGTTTTGCGCCAAATTCCGTATTGGCATGGGTCTTCCCTCGGACAATGGGACGCACCCACGGCTGCGCGATGCTCACGATCCGACCCGGAACGCTGTGACGCTGGGTTTCATACATGATGCGCTGCTGTTCGTACAGCGTGGTCAATACGTTCAGCAAATCCATTTGTTTTTGGGTCAAAACAGCCCCTTGCTCCACGAACTGGGCAATATATCCCACATCCCGGCGGATATAGCCCAGCTGCCGGCGAATGCCCTTTCGTAGTTTCCGGCCGGAACATTTCTTGCTCTTGGACAGGTTCAGATACTCTTTTCTGGCCTTCTGACGATACATTCTCGGCTTTTTCCAACGGTGCACGTGACACAAATCATCTATCATATGCTCCAGTTTCTCCCGGGCCTGGTTGAGCAGTTGAAAATCCTGCGGATAGCGGATATCTGCCGGACAGCAGGTGGCGTCCATAACCAAGGTGCCCTCGTTTGGAACGCTGCCGCTTGTGCCGCTCCCCGCCGAAGGGTCATTGTGATCATTCTTCCCTGAATCCCCACCCACATCATTGGATTTTTGGGGGATCGCTGCGTCCAAAATCGCTGCAATATCCTCAGGGCCAAAGCGTTTCCGGAATGCTACCATGGTGGATGCGCCAAAGGGGCAGCGGTTGGTGTATTCCTTCATCCCAATGAAGTACTGCAGGTAGGGGTTCTCCGAGACGTGGCGGACTACCCATTCATCGCTGCACTTGAACCGCTGCTTGATGAGCAGGGCACCCAAGGCTGTTCTGGCGGAATGGGCTTGATGTCCATTGTCCACAAACTGGGCAGCATATCGCTCCTCCACCACATCCCAGGGAATCAACTCTGCCAGCTTTACCCACTCATTCTCAGTATCCAGCTTCCCGTATGGGAATACATAGTCCCCTATTTTCATCTGGCGATCCATCTTGTACATCCTGCTCCGCCTCCAAATGTGCAAAGGTTTTCTCCGGTCTTAGCATTTTCCTTTGCACTTATTATACCACATCCCTTGTCACAAGTCCTTGTCTCCCAAGACTTTTGGGCTTATTGAGGGTTGCGGAGTGGCCCCTATCTAACTTTTTGGGATCGCGTCAGGTCCGTCCATGAGTTATTAATTCTGTTATGGCCAGAATTACCATGCTCATTTGACCACTTTGCCGTCCCATTATGCTCCATCCCTCCCTTATTTCAATTATAATGGGAATGGGGGGTGACTTTTGTCAACAGGTCCAATCCTTGGCTCTACCCACACAGTGCGCTTGATTAATATTCTTACTATGCAGGAAAGAAGTAATGCAGAGTCCGCTCTGCATAGTGCAAAATATATTGCAGAAGGCAAGTTTTAAAGCGAGTTTCTTGCGATATTTGACATATAGAGAGCCTAGATTTTGGCTGATTCCACAAAATTTTTTCACAAAAAAATTTTTTTCTTATTTTTATTGAAAAATCAAACAATAAGTTTTATACTGAGGACAATCGATGATATACATCATGTCATTAAGTTCGTAGAGAAGAAGGATTAGATTATGGAAAATGTTTATTTGCTCAGTGTTCTGCAAGAAGTAATGCACCTGATTGCGGAAGAGTTTGGCAGTCAGTGTGAGGTAGTTCTGCACGATTGGTCCCACGGATACGAAAAGACTATCGTAGCCATTGAAAACGGACACGTCTCAGGGCGAAAGGTTGGCGACTGTGGCAGCAATCTGGGTTTAGAAGTTATACGTGGTACTTCGGATGGAGGCAATCAGTTTAACTATGTGACAAAGACCAAAACAGGTAGGACCCTGCGATCTTCTTCCCTCTATTTCAAGAATGAGCAAGGAGAAAAAATAGGCGCGCTGTGCATCAATTACGATATTACTGACCTGATTGCGGCTCAAAATACGGTGGCAGGCCTGACTATGACGGAGAAAGCGAGAGAGGAACACTTTGCCACAGATGTAAACGATCTGCTGGAGTATCTGTTAGCGGAAAGTGTGCGAGTAATTGGCAAGCCTGTCGAAGATATGACCAAAGAGGACAAGCAGAAGGCGCTTAAATATTTAGACGAGAAAGGAGCTTTGCTGATCACAAAATCTGGAAGCAAAATTTGCAAATTCTTTGGCATTTCAAAATTCACCATGTATAATTATTTGGAGGAAGTACGAGGAAATGGTCAATAAAACAGAATTTTCCTGTAAGGCTCAGGAAAAGGCGGTCATTTTGCGGGATCTTGTCCAAATGGTAGGGACCTGCTCAGTAACCGGGAAAGAAAAGGAACTGGCATTGCTTCTGGCAGAAAAATTAAAGAGCACAGGTCTTGACCGGGTGGAGACGCAGGAAGTGGAGGCTGGCCGGCTGAATGTCGTTGCGTCCTTGAAGGGAGCGCATCCTGGCCCCAAGATCCTGTTCACCGGCCATCTTGATACGGTTCCGGCGGGAGGAGGGTGGACGTTACCACCCTTCAACGCCACCGTAAAGGACGGACGCCTGTATGGCCGCGGCGCACTGGACATGAAAAGCGGCATTGCCGCGGTACTGTCGCTGGCTCGTTTTGCTGCAGAGCACCGGGAGGATCTGAGAGGAGAGCTTCTAATCGCCTTTGTAGTCGATGAGGAGGCATACTCTATTGGCGTCGATGCGCTGATTCGGTCCGGGCTAGATGTAGATTTCGGGATTGCTGCGGAGCCCGAATACAATCCAATGATTATTGGCGCAGCGGGAAAGATGCTCGTTCAGGTTGACATTGTAGGGAAAGCGGCCCATGGCAGCCAACCAGAACTGGGAATTAATGCAGTAGAAGATGGAGCCAGATTTTTAGCCGCACTGCAGGAGTGCCCTATACCGACCCATCCGAACATCCCAAGCGCCCCTTATGTTACATTGCGGATGGAAGGAGGTTTTCAGGAATACTCCATTGTTGTCCCGGAGCGCTGTACCATCCTGCTTAACAAGCATACGGTCCCGGGCGAAACTCGGGAACATGTGCTAAAACAGTTGGAGCAACTGGTCCAGACGCTTCAGTTGAAATCTCAGTTTACCTTTTCCGTTCAGTCACCTTACTATCCCGCCTATGATTTGGGCTGTGAACTTCCGGTTTTAGAACGGATTACTGCCGCTTTCCAGTCTGTGACGGGACAACCTCTCCAGTATGGCTATGGGGCTGGAGTTTCGGATAACAACCGCTTGGTTCCGTTGACTGGAATCCCTGTCGTTTGCCTAGGTGCAAGAGGAGGTGGACTCCATGCTAGGGATGAGTGGGTCGAACTATCATCTGTATACCAGATGGTAGAGATATATCGACGTATTCTGTTCGATACGTCTCTGCTAGAGTAAGCAAAATTTTTTCACCTGGAATCTAAAAAATATTTATCAGAAAAGCCAATCTTTAGAAAATTTTTTAGGAGGTAAGTTTTATGCAACGAATTGAAACCAATAAGGCTGCCGCCCCAAGCGGCTGGTACTCTCAGGCTTACCGGGTTGGTGACATAATCTATACAGCCGGAGTAACCGGAGTGGATCCGGTGACCCAACAATTGGTGAGTCCCGGAGATATCGTGGGACAGACCCATATGATTATGCAAAATATGAAGCATATTTTAGAGACGGCAGGTTCGGACCTGGAGCACATTATCAAAACCCTTGTTTTTGTGGCGAACATTGATGAATTTGAAAAATTTAACGAAACCTACAAAGCATATTTTCCCAAAAATCCGCCGGCTAGAAGCACCATGCAGGTTGGGAAATTCAAACATGGTATGGAAATCGAAATTGAGGCGATCGCAGTAGTAAATCAGAGCGCAGAAGAAAGGAAATGATGGAACATGAATGCGTTATTTGAATCCATGCGTCCAAATCTGCTGGGGCAGACAAACTGGAACTACAGCAACTACCTGACACAGCATTTTCCCCGCCGCATTTCTGGAATGGGTGATGATCGCAAGGCGAGCGAGTGGGTTGCGGAGCAGTTCCGCTCCTTCGGACTAGAGGCCCAGGTGGTGGAGTATACCGCTTACAATTCTAATCCAGTCTCATCCAGCTTAAAGGTGCTCCAGCCTGAGACAGTGACACTGGACAGCCGTCCGTGCTGTCATATTTCCTCCACTCCAGATGAGGGCGTGGAGCTGGAACTGCTCTATTTGGGGGCCGGAGGCTATGAGGATTATCAGGGCAAAGATGTGCGTGGAAAAGCGGTATTGGTCGAGGTCTCCTACAGCCCGGCGACTCCTGAGAAGGCTCGGATTGCCGCAGAGATGGGGGCAGCCGCCATGGTGTGCGCGAATTGGGGTGAGGACGGAAAGACAGATCAGGACTATATCTGTGGCAGGGGACTGAAATCTGTCTGGGGGAATCCTACTCCACAGACATGGAATAATATTCCACAGATTATCGGGGTCAGTCTGACTCATAGCGGCGGACTGTATCTAAAGCAGCTATGCCAATCTGGACAGAAAGTTGTGGTCAACATAAGTGCCCAGTCTACCCGGAGTTGGGATCCGCTTCCTTTCCCGGTTGGATATCTGCGGGGCACGGAAGAGCCAGAGAAGTACTTGCTGGTCAATGGACACATTGACGCCTGGGAACCCGGCGTTACCTGTAACGCCACCGGAAACGGCACGATTCTGACTCTGGCCCAGGAACTTGCCAGGCACAAGGACCAAATCAAGCGAAGCATTTATTTCATCTGCTGGAATGGCCATGAGATTGCAGAGAGTGCGGGTTCGACCTGGTGGGTAGACCAGCATTGGGACGATCTGGAGGAAAACTGTATTGGCGGCATCAACATTGACTCCACGGGGATGCTCTATGCTGTGCAGTATGAGTGTACCGCTTCCCGGGAGGTAATGGACTTTACTAAGTCTAAGATTTTTGAGGTGTTGCAGGAAGACACCAATGTGCTTCCCTTGAACAAATTCGGTGACCAGTCCTTCTTTGGTATTGGAGTGACCTCCATTGTAGGCCGGATGGGAATGTCTGAGGAATATATTGCAAAAACACATGGGGCTAATTTAGGTTGGTGGAACCACACAATCAAGGATGGTATGGACAAAGTGGACCAGGAAAACCTAAAAAAGGACTTGGACGTTGCTGCGGCGATTATTTGCGACTACGTCAATCTTCCCCTGTTGCCCTACAGCTTCCAGCGTACCTGCCGAGATGCCCAAAGCAATATCCGGGAGATTATGGCTCATGCTGATCCAGCGATTGAGATGAAGAGCATCCTGCAAAATTTTGAGGCCTTGGAAAAACGAATGGCTGAAATGGATCGCTTACGGGTGGATATGGAAGGACTTCCTGTAAGCAATTTAAGGGTACGCACTTGGAACCAACTGGCACTCAAACTCAGCCGGTGCCTAACTTGGGTGCTGTATACCTATACCGACCGGTTTGAGCAAGACTCGTATGCCTACACTCCCGCCGCCCGTCCGATTCCTATGCTGGCTACGGCCGTAGACCTGGCTCAACTGGACCACAACTCGCTTGCCTACCATCTGTGCTTCACAAAGGCGCTACGTGACCGCAACCGTGTCTCTCAAGCGGTACGAGACGCCCTGGAATTTGCTCAACTCTATTTGGACCGAATTGGAAGACCGAACTGAAAAATTATTTTGAGGAGGAACAAGCATGAAAAAACGTTTGTTGAAAGTCCTTACACTCGGCCTTGCCCTGATAATGTGCCTGAGTCTGACGGCCTGCGGGGGAGAAACCGACCAGCCTGAGGATGCCATTGTCTTGGGCTGGATCGGTCCCCTGACGGGAGACAACACCATTTGGGGCACAGCTGAGATGCAGTCGCTGCAGATGCTGGTGGATGAGACCAACGAAGCTGGGGGCATTTTGGATAAGCAGATCGTCCTGAAAACCTATGACAACCGCGGTGACCCGGTAGAAACCACAAATGCAGCTAAAAAGGCAATTCAGCAGGACGGCTGTGTGGGGTTGTTTGGCTGCAATGCTTCCGCTTGTGCCATCGCCCTGTCGGAGGTGTGCGAAGAGTTTAAAATTCCGCAGATCGCTACCACTGCCACAAACTCCAAGTTGACCCAGGATGATGACGGAACTGTACATGAGTACACCTTCCGGGTTTGTTTGTCGGATCCCCAGATGGGTGATTTGATGGCACAATATGCTTACCAAGAGCTTGGTATACATTCTGTGGCCATCATCTATGAGATCGGCAGCGACTATTCCCTAGGTGTTACACAGAACTTTACCGACTCATTCACTGCGCAGGGTGGAACAGTGGTTGCGTCGGAGGCCTACAATACCGGCGATGTGGATTTCCGCGCCCAACTGACCAATATTGCTTCCATGGATTTTGATGCATTGTTCATTCCCGCTAACTATAAAGAGGTCGGTTTGGTTGCTAATCAGGCCCGTAGCATGGGCATTGACCAGCAACTGATCGGACCAGATGCCTGGCAGGTTGACGACCTCTTCTCTCTGGCGGCCGAGGCAATGGAGGGCGGATACTTTGTCAGCGGAACCGATATTACTTCCGATTCCCTTCAGGATTTCAGCGACCGGTTCTATGCACTGTACGACTACTATCCCAGCGAGGTTGGGACAAACGCGTTTTTCGCAGCAGATGCGTTTATGCTCATGAAGAATGCTATCGAAACAGCAGGGACAGTGGATTCCACTTTGATTCGGGATGCCTTGGAGAACACCGAAGGCCTGCAGTGCCTGACCAGCGAGATCACAGTGCTGCCCGAAAGCCATAATCCTCTGCGCGCTGCCACAATCTTTACTATTCAGGATTCTTCGTTCGTGCGGGTGACGGATTACATGCTCACAGCCTGATGTCAAAAGTAATCAACAACAGAGGGAGAGGCGGTACCTCTGCCGTGGACCGAGCAAAAGAAGGAGACGTAGTATGTTTTTGCAGCAGTTGTTCAACGGTCTGTCTGTCGGCAGCATTTATGCACTGATGGCTGTCGGATATTCACTGATTTATAGCCTTCTAAATTTTACAAACTTTGCCCACAGTATTACGGTAACATTGGGTGCATTTATCGCTTACTTTTTTATGACTCTGGTGTGTGGAAACCTGGTGCTCGGGATCTTGGCCGCAATCGTAGTAGCTGGAGTTGTAGCTATGGTAATCGAGCGGGCTTCCTATCACCCACTACTGAAAAAGAACGTGCGCCGTATCTATCTGACCATTGCTGGTCTTGGAACTGTAACCATCGGAGAGAATCTGATGATTATTGGCTTCACCAGCCGCTTCCGCTCATATCCTGTCAACTTTTCGACAGACATGCTGAATCTGTTCGGCGCTTCTGTGGGCGAGGTGGATGTGATAATTTTCGCGTTGGGAATGTTGGCGCTGCTCCTGGTGGAGTTTTTGATTCAGCGGACCAAGTTTGGCCTAGCTATCCGGGGGGCCTCCTATGATTTGAATACCACTGCCATCATGGGCGTGGACATTCAGCGTCTGATTCTGCTGGTATTTCTGATTGCGGGGGCCTTGGCTGGTTTGGCCGGTGCCCTACTTGGCGCAAAATACACTGCCTATCCAGCATTGGGCTCCAGCATGACAAATAAGGCCTTTGTCAGCGCAGTATTCGGAGGCCTGGGGAGTATTCCAGGTGCTGTGATCGGAGCCATGATTTTAGGAATTGGTGAGACCATGATTGCTGGTTATGTTTCCTCTTCCCTGCGAGACCTGTTTGCATATGCACTCCTGGTATTGATCTTAATCATTCGTCCGGCAGGGCTCATGGGTAAGTCCTCTGAAGATAAGGCGTAAGGAGGCTGTAATGGATTATTGGTTCGGTGTTATTACGCTAACGTGTATCTATTTGATTTCTGTGCTTGGCGTAAGTGTTTTATACGGATTTACAGGGCTTTTTACCATGGGACATGCCGGATTTATGTCTGTAGGTGCATATACCTCGGCTTTAATCACCATCCATTTGGGACTGCCAAACATTTGTGGTTTGCTGATTGGCGTGGTGGTAGCTATGGTGATCGGGGTGCTCATCGGCATTCCAACACTAAAAATGAATGGTGATTATTTTGTCATTGTTACGCTTGGAATTGGAGAGGCCATTCGGATCATCATTCAAAACCTTACCTCTGTGACTGGTGGAGCGCGAGGCCTTCAGGGAATCCCGGCTGGCAGCAGCTTTTGGGAAGTAATAATCTTCCTTATCATCTCAATCCTATTTTTGGTGAATTTTAAGCGATCCAAGCCGGGACGAAACTGTATTGCGATCCGAGAAGATGCTATGGCAGCTGCGGCTTGCGGAATTGATGTATTCCGACACAAGTTACTGGCCATGGCCATCAGTTGCGGCCTGTGCGGTCTGGCAGGTGGGCTGCTGGCCCACTATATGCATTATCTGACTCCTACTATGTTCAACCTAAACAAGTCCAATGAGCTAATCATGACCGCTATTTTAGGTGGGCGTGGAAGCATTTCTGGTACCCTGATTGCCGGGGCAGTCCTGATTCCGCTTCCGGAATTTCTGCGTTTTAACTCCGCTCAGGAGTGGCGCATGGTAATTTATGGCTTGTTGGTGGTCCTTACAATCATATTCCGTCCCTCCGGCCTGATGGGTTCCCGGGAACTGACCCCCAAAACGGTGATGCAATTTTTTGCACATGGTAGGAAAGGGAGGGAAGCACATGTCAAATAAGGCCTTTTTCCATGTTGACGATCTGAGCAAGAGGTTTGGAGGTATTGTGGCAACAGACCATGTCTCTATCCAAGTGGACAAGAACCAGATTTATGGAATTATTGGCCCCAATGGTGCGGGTAAAACTACCTTGTTCAATATGATCAGTGGAGTGTATGCCCCCAGCGGAGGACACATTTATCTGGACGGAGTACAACTGGACGGCCTGCCAATGCATAAAATCGCACAGATTGGCGTGGCCAGAACGTTTCAGAACATCCGGTTGTTTTCCGATTTGACATGCTATGAAAATTTGCTGGCTTCCTGCCAAAAAAATATCCAATACCGCTTTTTTGACGGGATCTTCCGTACTCCAAAATGCCGCCGGGAGGAACGGCAGTTGGAAGGGCAATGTCGGGAATACCTTCGGGAGGTCGGTTTAGAGACGCAGGCGGAACAACTGGCCCGAAACTTGCCCTATGGAATGCAACGCCGCTTAGAGATTGCACGCGCCATGATCACATCTCCAAAACTCCTGCTGCTAGATGAGCCGGCGGCCGGTATGAATGAGGAGGAATCCCAGCAACTGATTGAAATTGTCAAGGACCTGCAACGGCGGCATGATGTTACAATCATTATTATTGATCACCACATGGATGTGATTATGGATGTATGTGACCGCATTACGGTCATCAACTTCGGGGTTCCTATTGCTCAGGGGACACCGGAGGAAATTCAGGTCAATCCGGACGTGATAACAGCATATTTGGGGGTGGATGAGTCGTGATCAGTGTACAGAATCTTCGCTTCTCGTACGGAAAGATTCAGGCGCTCCACGGAGTGAATTTAGAGGTCCCGCCGGGAAAAATTACAGCAATCGTTGGTGCAAACGGCGCAGGAAAGTCTACCTTGATGAAATGCTTGGCTGGCCTGCTAAAGCCGGCGTCCGGTACGATCTACTACGATGGAGCGCCGCTCCCCTCTGAGCCCCATAAAGTTGTTCGCCGCAAGCTGGTGCTGGTGCCCGAAGGGCGCTGGATATTTCCGAACTTAACGGTAGAAGAAAACCTTCGTATGGGTGCATATACGGTTAAGGACAGCACGAAAGGGTTTCAAAACGCTTATGAATTGTTTCCAAGATTGGATGAGCGCAAAAAACAACTGGCCGGTACACTGTCCGGTGGAGAGCAGCAGATGCTGGCCATTGCCCGTGCAATGATGTCTGAGCCGCGGATGATTCTGATGGACGAACCTTCGCTGGGACTGGCTCCCTTGGTTGTCAATGAAGTAATGCAGATGATTAAACGCATCAATCAATTAGGCATTACAGTTTTGGTCGTGGAACAAAATGCAAAAAAAATGCTGGCTGTTGCGGACTACGCATGTGTGGTAGAGCAGGGCCGGATTGTTAAAACTGGGACTGGTGCGCAACTGTCTGCGGACGAAGAGATCATACAATCCTATTTAGGTGGAAAAAGGCGGAGGAATTCAAATGACAGATAAAACTTGGGTAGCCACTTTGGACTACTTTGGATTAGAGAATCAGACAGCCATTGTAACAGGTGCGGGTAACGGGATTGGTGCTTCTACGGCGCATATGTTAGCAAAACTGGGGGCCAACGTAGTAGTATGTGACTTGGAAGGTCCCAGCGCCCAGCGGGTAACAGATGATATCCTATCCAACGGCGGGCAGGCAATTGCGGTGACTTGCGATGTAGGCCAAAAGGAAGAGATTGATAAAGCGGTAGAAGCCACTATGAAATTCTTTGGTTGCATAGATATTCTCGTCAACAATGCCGCTGGCTGCGGCGGGGGAAAGACATTGGAGCAAGTGGATTTGGAGGAATGGAACCGTCTGCTGCACCTGAATCTGACCAGCGCCTATCTATTTTCCATGGCAGTGATTCCCTATATGAAAGAGAAGCAGCACGGCAAAATATGCAATGTCAGTTCCGGAGCCGGTATAATCGGAGATATTTCGGACCCTCATTATGCCGCGTCAAAGGCCGGACTGATAGGTTTGACCAAGGAGATGGCGATTGAACTGGCTCCCTACCGCATTAATGTCAACGCACTGGGCACTGGTTTGACTGATACCCGGATGTCAAGAAAGAGTCTGTGGGACGAAAAAACCAAAGCACTTCGTTGGTACAGGGTGGGGACACCCACGGATCAGGCCTCAGCTATTGTCTACTTGGTGTCAGAGGCGGCGGAGTATTTGACTGGACAGGTGATTTGCCCCAACGGAGGAGCATGGATGTAACGGAGGCTAAACGCTGGATGAAAGACTATTTGAACTTGGTGGGAAAAACTGCGATTGTAACAGGTGCAGGACGGGGAATCGGTGCAGCGATTGCTCAGGCATTCTGTGAATACGGTGTACAGGTGATCCTGTGTGATGTTAACGACCAGGACGGACGGTCACTTCAAAAGAAGCTGATCCAAGGAAGTGTACGGGCAGAATACTTCCATTGTGATGTAACAGACCAACAAGAGGTAGACAGTCTTATTACCGAAACATTGGATCTATATGGATCTATTGATATTTTAGTTAACAACGCAGGGATCGGAGCAATTTCTCTACCGTTTGAAACGATCTCAGACCAGGCGTGGGCACATATGTTGGATGTTGATCTGACAGGGCCGTTTCGCTTGTGCAGAAGCGTTGTGCCTGTAATGAAGAAGCAACACTGGGGGAAGATTGTTAATATCAGTTCAGGCTCTGGCATCATAGGCTGTGAGTTTTGTGCCCATTATGCTGCCGCTAAAGCGGGGTTAATTGGCTTTACACAGTCGATTGCAAAGGAACTGGCGGCGGACCATATCAATGTGAATGCAATCGCTGTACCGACTACTGATACCCCCATGCTCCGTGAGACACAGTTTGACAGCGATACTGCGGAGATGCTGAGTTCTATTCCGTGGGGGCGCATTGGAACACCCAAAGACGTGGCCGATATGACTTTGTATTTGTGTTCGGATGCTTCAGAGTATGTAACAGGGCAAGTTTTAGCACCAAACGGAGGACGGCGAACTCCTATTTAGTGCTCACTCCACAACCCAATCGTTTATGAAAAACACTAAACCAAACAAAGGTGGGGCATAAAACCCGTTGGCCGGGAGCAAAGTACGCAGCAGGCGCAGCAAAAGAGAACGTAGTCTCTTTGCCAGATTCATGACCAGCAGGGCAACTCCAATCACGCAGAAGGTAGTGGATTCCAGGTGCGCGGGTCGATCCCAGATTCTGTGCAAACTCCATTTGAGGTGCAAATAGAGCAAAATTTATTCAGGGCGGCAGCAGGCTT
>ERZ779866.3634-NODE-3634-length-12328-cov-5.183574_pt1 | contig 12328 bp, 13 predicted proteins | sample MGYA00511248_ERZ779866 | MGnify/ENA primary metagenome ERZ779866 (study PRJEB29588, sample SAMEA2155758) | human gut metagenome | biome: human gut; feature: human-associated habitat; material: faeces | place: Denmark | collected 2008/2010 ... | reverse complement strand
TCATTCTGTTGAAATTTAATATTTATTTGTCTAAACTTTGGGGTTCACTTCATTTGAAACCGAGGCGGTGTTTTTGTTAGATTATTTTTAATACAACGCTGAATTTGAATACCATTTTTTCCTTATCGAAATTGTAATCAATATTTCCGTCGTATTCCTTTGCAATTCGCTGAATACTTTTAATTCCAAAACCGTGAAAAGCTTTGTTTTCTTTAGTGGTGACAAGCTTTCCATTTTTGATTTTCGGTTCGCAGGAGCTGGAGTTTTCCATGTTTATTACAATGAAATTTGTGTTAATAGGTTTTATTGTGAACTCAATATTTTTCTTATCAGATTTTTCTGCGGCTGTTACGGCATTGTCAAGCATATTGTCAAGGACAGCCGTAAGATTGTTGTCGCTTATAAAGGAAAAATCTATATTCCTTATGTCGCAGTAAAAGGAGATTTGTTTTTCGTCGCATAGGGCGGCGTATCTGTTGATTATTGCGTTTACAAGCTTGTTGTCGCTGTATTTCTTTATTCTCTTTATCTGATATGATTGATAGAGATTGTCTATATAGTTGTTTATAGCTGTGAAATCCTTTTCTGCGGAAAGCTCCTTAATAGACAAAAGATGACGTTTTATATCATGAATGAGAATATTTGAGTTTTCGTACTGCTCTTGAAGAATAGCATAGTATTCGGTGTCGATTTCTGATTTTTGTTTTTGCAGCTGTAAATCCATATTTTCTTTTTGGGTTTTTATAGTCTGCTCGTGAATCCAGAATACTACGATATTTGAGTACAAAAGCAACACAGCGGATATACTGAAGAGTCTGTACACATTATCCTCAGCAGGATATTTTTCAGTTACGTATACTATTCCAAGAAGCAAAATAATTGAAGCTAAAGGAAGCAGAAACAGCAGATAGGCTTTGGAAACCCTAAAGGATTTCCCGTCTTCTTTTGAGGAAAGCTTCAATATTATAAATGAAACAAAGAAGTAAAAAAGCTTTGTACATATGCTTTGAAGCAGTAAAACCGTGCTGTTTGTGGTATGCGCCGTCACATCAATACTGAAAACAAGCCTGAATACATATAGAATACACAGCTCGGTTACAAGCATTATGGAAGCCAAAAGAATTGAGTTAAGAGCGCTCTGCAATGCGTCGGCATCAAAGCAGATAAAACAAAATAAAAAGTTACACAGCAGAAAGGCTGAAAGGTTAAGGTTTGGAATACCTATGTAGCTTACTGCATATTGTATTAAAAAAGAAAGACTGTAAACAATAAAGCACTTTTTATATGAAAGCTTCCTTTCAAATTTGCGGTCAAAATAAATGAAAGAAATTAAGGTTTCAAAAAGATAGGCAAAAAAGTAGCAGGCAGTTGTCATTTAATCCCCCCTGCAAATGCGAAGAATTTATTTTTAAAATCAGTGTATTTTCGCTGGGAAACACACTGGATTTCAACTAAATCACTGCCGCATTGAAAAGTGGCGGAGTGTTTATTGAAATTTACCACGTTCTGTAGATTTACAAGAAAGCTCTTATGGGAGAAAACAAAGCAGTTAGGTTGATTTATTATTTCATCCCATTCGATTGGCTTTTTGTTTGTGTCGAATTTCCGTTGCTTTGTGACCACAACAGAGCCGTGTTTTTGATTTTCTATGTACAAAATATCCTTTGTTTTAACGGTGTAAACGCTGTCGCTGTTTTGTATTATGATTTGTTTGCTGATTTCTTTGTTGGCTTCTATTGCCTCAAGAAAATTTCGGTTAAATCTTTCAATATCTATAGGCTTTGAAAGATAACGAAAAACCTGAATTTTCATAGCGCTGTCGAGATAATTGGAAAATGAAGTGAGAACTATAATAAGAACATCCGGATTTGCAGATTTTAGTTTTTCAGAAACCTCAAGACCGCTTATTCCCGGCATTTCGATATCAACAATGGCAATGTCGTAATAGGAATTTTCGCCCGTGACAAATTCACCGCTGTTCCTGACAGTTATTTCAAATTTACAGCGGTATTTATTTTTTATTTCATTTATGAGCTTTTGAACTTTATTGGTAATATTTACATCGTCGTCGCAAATCAAAACTTTCAGCATAGAATCACTCCTGATGTATATTATACAATAAAAAACACATATTGTCATCACGGATTTTTTGTTTTAATATTTACAAAAATATGGAACGAAATATATTTAGTATCGTTTTTGCCGGATTTAATATCGTTTTTGCCGATAATAACAAAAGTAAAATGATTTGTGATAAAATAACCCTAACAGTTAAGGCTCTTTGTTTAGAGCTTAGAGTATTTAAATTTTTACAGAAAAGAGGAATACATATGAATAATGTTAAAAACAGAATAGCAAAATTGTTTGTTGGATTTATGACACTCACTTTGTTCTTTTTGGCAAACTCAACCAGCTGCTACTATATTCACCAGCCGGAAGAGCCAGAAGAGATAAATGACTTCAAATGGATAAAGTGATAGACAGTTTTTCCGAAAGGATAATAAACTATTTTGTAAGCCGTGATCTGATAAAAGATAATAAAAAACGACTGTATCAGTACAGCATGACAAATATTATCCAGTCATCCATATGCATCATAGGCACTTTGCTTATCGGACTTTGCATGGGAATGTTTTTTGAAAACCTGATTTTTTTCTTGGTTTTTAAGATACTGCGAAAATATTCCGGCGGACTTCATGCGGGCAAGTATATTTATTGTCTGTTGTTTTCGCTGTCGGCAAATGTTGTGTTTATGTTGATAATAAAATATCTTCAGAGCTTTGATTCAGTTGTAATAGTTCTGGCTTTTGAATTGCTTTCTCTTTTGTCGGCGGCACTTTTTGCACCGTTGGAGAACAAAAATAAAAGGATTAACGGAAAAGAAGCAATGATATATAAAATTATGGCTATTGCAATTTCTTTTTCACTTATTGTAGTATCATATATTCTTGTGTATTACGGCAATCCTTTTTCTGTACCTATAGGCATGGCAATGCTGTTTAACGGAATTTTGCTTGTTGTAGGAAAGCTCTCAATGTATGCGAAGAGTAAAAAGTTTCAATAATTGGTTTAAGCTGTGCTTTGTAAAACCTTTGCGTGTTTCCCAAAAAATTAACATTGATAATCTCTTATTACGCTTAAATATAGCGATAGTATGTCTTATTCATCACACGGTAGACCTTGGAAGAACTTCTTCTGAGGTCTATTGGCTTTTTAAGGGTTAATTTAACTTTGTAAAAGAAAAAAGTATCGCTTAAATAAAATTTAATATAAGAAAATTGAAAATATAAATAATTTCTTAATAAAAATATATTTCGTTGACACGATAATTTATATATGTTAGTATAATATAAAGCATAAAAATGCAATTGTTCAAATAAGAAAATACGGCGATTTTGAGGAGTAAGTAATGTATTTGTGGGTAGTTACAGCGGCAGGTTTATTACCGCCTTTAATTATGGGAATATTTGCGGTTTTGCAAAAAATTAAAAGGAACAAGGACATTGATATGAAAGATGAGGATTTTATCGTTGAGATATCTGATTCAGTAATATCAATAGGTGTGATGATGGATTTGGCATCGGCAGGAATTATGGTTGGATTTACAATATTCACAGAAAATTTGCCGCCATTGATTTTTTATGCTGTTTTTGGACTGCTGTTCTGGATTGGAAGTTTTTTGATTTATAGAACGCTGACATTTAAAGTGATAGTTAAGGATAAAAAAATCGCTGTGTACTCTTCATTTGGCAAAACATATTATTTATCTTTTTCAGATTTAGATTCAGCTGCCCGCCAATATAAACCCGGAAAAACCGGATATGAACAGATTAGGGTAAAAACTGCATCTGGTAAATCCTTTACAGTAAAAAGCCGAGAGATATGCTATAAATATTTTAAAGAAAGAATAAAATCAGAGATTCCAACAGAAAAGCTAGTAGGATTTGGTGTGGAGTAATTGAAAAAATAAATGCTGAATAGGGCAGAACCCGTTGTGAAGGAACTACTAGATATGGGGTGCTTGCAAGTAGTGGTAATATTTATTCCTAAAGGAAGCCATATAGATTCCACACGAAACCCTGAACACTACGATAGAACATATCAGTATTTAAAAGGTTTTGGTTTGGAGTAAATTTAAAAGATTATCTTGTAACAAAATAATAGACCCTATGAACTTCATAGGGTCTATTTGTCTGTATAGGTATTTAACAGCGGCTCATATATAATACAATAAAACTGTGATTTTATTGTCATTTTAGAGTCCGTAAACTACCAAAGTAGGAGGGGAAAGGGCAAACTTTTTTTAAAAAATGGGTTTGTCCCTTAACAATTCAATTTATTCCCACTCGCTCCTGCTAGAAGTTTTCTAAACAGATTTGCTTATGGGATTTAGCTCAGAGTATTGGTATTCTTTTCATTATTCAGATAGTAGGGGTTATCTGATTTTTTGTTGCCATGGTGTTGCCACAGATATGCATACACAATATGCCGATTCCCCGCCAGGAAATCAAACAAACAGAAGGTCACAGTTCTACAGCCATTCCGGATCAGTTAAAGACAATTGTCCTTCCGCCGTCATCCTCGCTATGGTAGAAAGAGATTTATATACGTTTTCTGTGAAGCACCGTTTTTCTGAAACATTTTTTGAATTTCGTAATAGATACAAAAACGATGGGATAATACATATACAAAATCAAATGAATTTTGGAAGTTGTTTAGTACTTCAGTAACCCATTCCAGACAATGGTCCTCTGCGTAAGAAGTTGGGGTTTCCGAAAAGAGTATCGCTAGTCCAACTTTTCGGAAATTCTTTTTATACTGCTGAAATTTCCACGCCTTTTTCAGTACAATTTTATGGACAAGCACTTTTTCGCTGTCTGAAGTTTCTGTTGTGCTGATTCCGACTTTCTTTCCTTGTACTGGCACAAATTTGTAGCCACTTGCCCTGATCCGCTCTTCACTTTTTTCATTATCCCCACCTTTTGTTTGGTGTAATTCAGAAAAGGCTCGAGAAGCTCTCATATCATTTTCTTGTGCAGCAGAAACGACTTCAATACCTACGCCATTCTCATTATCTTGAAGATTTGGAGCTTCCCCATTAATCATAGTCGAAAATTTTTGAGGATAAAGATACCGCAGAATTGCGAGGACCTTATACTCTTGAGAATGCTTTTGAATGCCGGAGTTAATTGATGTGGAAAATTCTTTTTTCTTGACAAAATCAGTCTCAATGTTCATAATCATTCGCCCTCGGTAGAAGTTTAAAGAGCATCTTTTGTAATCTCCAATTGAAGCATTGGCATTTCATTATCAGAAGGCATAGCCATGGTTGCCTGTGATTTCTCGTAGCTATTGATCACCAGGCTTACCTTACATATTCTACACCATTGACCTCAAACATCTATCAATTCTTCATTTTGTTGATTCATCCGCTCATTAACCGCGTCGGTATACTCGGGATTTCTATAATACTCACGAATTGAAGGTAATAGCATTCTGGCCAAACTCTCAATCTGCCACTCTGCCAACTCAAAATTTTCCATGTTATATTCTTCGGTATGTGTAGTCTCAAAGTTATTATCGAAATGCAAAACTATCATCGGTATTTTTGACGCTTTCAACGCTTCACCAAGTTCCATACTTCTCGTTCCAGACCGAAATAATAAACATTTTTGATTCACATCCGACCTCACAGGCCGTGTACCACTTCCTGATCCAAAATACACTTTCGTTCTTTCCAATCAGGCATGTAGTTAGACAGGAACATATAAAACTGTTTGCTATGATTTGGATATAAAAAATGGGTCAGCTCATGCAAAATAACATAATCAATGTAAGGCATCCGAGCTTTAATCAAGTAAAAATTGAAAGTTATAGCTCCTCGATTTACGCTGCAGCTGCCCCACAAGGTTTTCATCTTACGAACTGCAACTTTTGGCATTGCAACTCCATATTTTTCGATAATCGGATACCAATGCTCTGCTCGTTTTTGTAGAATCGCTTTTGCTTGTTTGCGCCACCAGCTTTCGAATAATTTCCAGACTTTTTCTTGATCATCTGGGTTATGACAGCAAATATAGATACGCTTGCCTTCAGAATACACTTGTTCCTTATCACACTCTGTTAAAACAAACAGCATGTCTTCGCCAAGCATTTTAATGGAGAAGCCATTTCGAATCTCATCTGTCGCTGCATATCCGCTTGTTCTCTGAAAGGATTCTAACTTTGACTCAATCCAGCTGCTTTTGTCTGTCAAAAATTCTTCAGCCCATTCTATCGGTACTGTCTGCGGTATTGATAACACAATTTCCTGTGTCGGATAGACCTTTAGGCGACATGTTTTCATCGTCTTTCTATCAAGATTGACCTCAACCGTTTTTTGGGATGTTGGCAATATAATGCTGACTTTCTCCATATCAATATCCCTTCTTTGCAACCATCATGATTTCATCAATAATGATATCGATTGTATCCAAACTCCAATCAAGTTGATTATCTTCCATATAGTCAAACAGCAAATCATCGAGCGCCTTTTTGATGTCCCTGTGTACAATGACATTGTCTCTCCAGTCACGCTTTGTGTGTTTCACAATAACGTCTTTGATGTTCAAGGCCAATTCGCCCATCGCATCAGTAATTTCTACGTCAGCAACACCAGTTGACTTTTTAATACCTGCACAAACAGCACCATAGAAAGACTTTGCATCACTATCATCCACAATATTCTCTGGATATTTAACTGAACTCCGGCCAGCTCGATAGTCCTCTGCCATTTTCTCCATGGAAGAAAGGTACTTTTCACTGTCACGCTCCTGCATATAGTCTGAAAGGGTCTTTTTTATTCTTTCCATGAAAGTCATATAACGAATCGGATCTACATACCGCTGACTTTCGAGCACTTCAACCTGACGTGTTTGAATAGCTTCTGCTTTAGCTTCACTAGACCCTAGTCGAGCAAGCTGTTCCTCCATCTTTTCCTTGTTTGTAATATCCAGCGGTTCAATCAGGATTTTTGCATCCTCGGCATTCACATAGGTATTCAGCAGCTGACGAATGCCATCCTCATATCGAGAAAAGTCCACACGATCATTGAAGCGAAGAGATACACTATCCTTAAGTTTTTTGAAAAACAGATAGTCTTTACGATAAACTTCTGCCTGATCAAATCCAACAGCTTCAAATAATTCGTAGCTGGAATACATAAAATCCACCATCTTCGCAAAGGCAGACAGCTTTTCATAGAAATTTTTGCGCACATCATGCTCTCTGAGACGTTCCTGCCATACATTTGCACTAGACTCGTTGGGAGTGATCCCCTTAAATATTTTCCAAAGCTCCTGATGAACTTTCTCCAGCTTTTGCTTTTCTTCTGAAACCGAAGATATTGCTGACTGAATTTCTGAACGATTAAATAGATTCATTCCGGATTGCTCGTCACTATACAAATCCAAAGCAGAATTCAGTTTCTTAAAGATTCCCATATAATCGACGACCAATCCAAAATCTTTGTCTGGATATACTCTGTTCACGCGGGCAATAGCTTGCAAGAGAGTATGATCCTTCAACTTTTTATCCGCATACAGCACAGCGGCAATTGGTGCGTCAAAACCAGTGAGCAACTTATCTTTTACGATCAGTAGATCAACATCACCTTCTGGATCAATAAATCTCCCCGTTACAGAGTCTTCATAAGCGTCATAGTTATTTTTGAAAAGGGGATCAACTTCTTTCCGGAAGAACTCTCCTATAATTTTTTCGGTCTGGGAAGTGTTGTTTTCATCATCACCCTCTCTACCGGAGTTAGGAGTAATAACCACAGCCGGAGTAACTCCGCCGAGATCTCTCAATTTATAAAAAATCTGTACTGCTTCTGCACGCGAAGCACAAGTGAGCATAGCTTTGAATCTCTTAGGCTTAACATACTTGATAAAATGTTCATGCAGGTCAAATGCTATCATATTGAGGCGCGCTTCTGTCTGAGCAAGAGCAACAAATCGGCTATATTTGATCTCCATATCTTTCTTAGCTTCTTCCTTAAGGCCTACAGTAATATACTTCAGATGAGCGTTAATCTGCTCACTGGTAACTTTTTGAGGGATCACGCGGCCTTCATAAACAATAGGAACCGTTACTTTATCGTCAATAGCATCTTGAAGTGTGTATCTATCAATTTCAGGGCCAAACTTTTCATAGGTATCTCTTGCTGAAATAATATCACGTTTATTTTCTTTCGGTTTTTTCTGCATTAAGGGCGTACCTGTGAATGCAATCTTCACAGCGTTAGGCAGAACTCGGTTCATGTAGATATTCAACTTTCCATATTGCGTCCGATGCCCTTCATCAATAAAAACAAAAATATTTTCGCTGTCATTACAGTATTCCTGTTTTACTGCAGCTTCAAATTTATTGACCAGTGCAGTAATGACAGTATTACTCTCCTCTTTCAGCAATTCAATCAAACCTTTGCCGGTCTTGGCACGGTGAGGACTCATCTGAGTGTGAATAAAGTTATCCCTGATCTGTTTGTCCAAATTGATACGGTCAGTTACCATCACAAAACGCGGCTGTTTGATCATGCTATTCGGCTGCATACTCTCACGCAGAATCATTTTGGTCAGCATAATCATAGTGAGAGTTTTACCGCTACCTTGTGTGTGCCAAACCACTCCACTTCTGGTATTTGCGCCGTCCTTCAGCAAAATACGATTCATGCATTTTTTTACTGCAAAGTACTGTTTATACCGGCAAATTTTCTTTATATTGTTATCGTAAATGATGAAATTGCGGATCAGATCCAACAGTCGCTCCGGGTGCAACAATGAAACCAATGCTCGATCCTGTTCCTTGATATGACCATCCGGAGAGCATTTCCGGCACCAGTCGTTCAGCCATTCTTTATTATCCTCGTGCCAGGACACAAAGTATTTTGCAGGTGTTCCACAAGTGCCGTAAAGCACCTTATCTGGATTAACCGCCAGAACCAACTGTGTGTAACGGAATAGATGCGGAATGTACTCTTCACCCCAGTTGCGAATGTTCTGGTTGACACCTTCCATCACATCCACACTGGATTTTTTACATTCGGTGACTACCAGAGGGATGCCATTGACCAACACTACGATATCCGGACGAGCGAGTTTGCCATTAGAACGTTCTACTTCGAACTCATCCGTCACTTGGAATGTATTATTTTGCGGGTTCTCAAAGTCAATGAAACTCAAATCAAAGGACTGACGGGTCCCGTCAGGCAGATCCTCTTCCATGCTTTTGCCGGCACAGAGAAGCTCATAGATCGCCTTGTTTTCAGCATACAGTCCGGCAGCACTGAACTGGTCTACAGACTGCATCGCCTTAGCAATGGAGCCTCCGGAAAAGAATCTGTCTTCTGTGCCAAACTGATATGTCTGGTGGCTCAAAAAAGACTGCAGTTCATCTGTAAACAGCACAGACCGACGAGAGCCACGTTTTTTCTCTGCTTCACTCCGCGGAACAATCGCATATCCCAGCTTTTCAATTACTTTTAACGCACGGTCCTGAGATTCAGGACGTTCATTAAAAATTGTGTGGTCAGGCATAATACTAACTCCTAACTATTCAAAAACTCTATTGCTGGAAAAACATGACACTCTTAAGATTTGACCAGCCTAAATGTTTAATTGCCTTAATTTGCTTAATTTTCCTTACCGATTTGATAGGTTTGATATGTTTTACACTTTTAACAGGACACACATGCTTAACGGGCTTTATTGGCCCAGAACCGGTAGCATTTTCAGTAAAAAACACGCAGTAGCCAGATAAATCCCTTATCCAACCATTTTCAAACCATCCCAGCTGCTTTCCATTAAAACTATAAACAGCATCTTCGTATAAATAAGCGACTGGCTCACCTGTAAACAGATAAATAGTTTCATCATCTTCCGTATAAGCGATAGGGGTTCCCTCGCGACTATAGAATGTCATAATACGACCTCCCTTTAAGCTATTTCGATCTCAAAACCATTAGAGAATTCATTCCACTTTGAAACAATCAACTCATGATTTTTCTCAATCCATTTTTGTGCCATCTTCTTTTGTGCCGGAGAAATTTTTCCACTGCATGCCAAAATATCGCCATTATCGATAGCAATGGACATATTTGCATCTGCGGTCGAAACATGCAGATGAGGACGATTATGGCCTTGCTCATTCGAATATACTTCAAAACGAATTCCGTTTACTCGACCAACTTGTACAAAATCGCATATGTTTTTTAAAATAAATTCCCACTCTAAAAGAGATTTTCTTTCTTCTTCGGTCATAATTTCACCCTCACAATTCCTGTAAGAAGTAGCTGCATAAGTGCTTTTCTACGTTCTTCAAATTCTTTTAATTCTTCTCGGATTTTGTCAATCACAATATCCTGTGAATGAATAATTTTTACAATTGCTTGCTGTTCCTCTTTTTGTGGATAGGCAATCTTCAGCTTCTTGATAATTGCTCCAGATAAGTTTCCCTGTCCACCTTGCAGATAAGTTGCAACAATCCATTCTTTCATACTCGCCAATACATAGTGTAAGAAATAAATATCAACTGTTTTGCTTCTTATACAAAGAATTGCTTGATTAATTGCACCATCTATTTTTGAAATAAAACACTCGCCACTATTGGCACCATAAAGAGCATATAGTAGATCACCTTTCTTTACCATTTTTGCTGCCGAGTTTGCAAATCCTTGATCCGAGAGGTATAGTGCAGTTTTGCTGTTTCCAATCTCTCCTGAACGGATAAATGGTATCCCTTGGTGTGAGTAATAACAGGAATTAGAGGAAGTGGGTGTACCTCCAGAAAATGACGAAGTAATAGAACCGATTGTTGCCTTTTCCCAATTCCCATCAAACCCTGGCACTCGATATTTTTCCGGATGGTGGAGCAACTGATTCATCAGCCACTTCTTGCACTCCAACTCTGCTTCCAACCGCTGCTGCTTAAGTTTAATGACCTTATCACACTGTGCAAGGATTTCGGCAATTTTCTTCTGCTCTGCTACAGGTGGATACACAAGTGCTGCAGAAAAAAATTCAGGAGTTGATACATTCAACAAGCCATGATTTCTGGCGCCTTCCTGTGCAATCTTATAAATTTCTCTATTAAATCTTCCTGCTTCAAAATATTGCCGATAAAAGTCCGTGTTTGTACCTTGGTTGGCAGAAAAGCAGATATACAGTGGTGAAACAATCCCTTTTTCATATTTTTCCAGCTGCTTAATAGCGCCGTAAGCATAATCAGTAGAATAACTCTTGTTATATGCAAAGTCACCTTTTTGCAATAAAAAGTATCCTGTTTTATCTTCACTGGCATAAAGTGTATTATAATAATCCAGTTGACTCAATCCCTGTTGCGCCGAAATGGTCAGAACGTTTTGATTGTTTTCAGCGTTTTTCCGTGTCAGTCGATGAAAGCACTTATCAAAACGAACAATCTTCCATTCTTTGGGAATCACATAGCCATATTCCAATTTATATCCCTCTGGTATCTGTTCAATACCAGCACTATATTTCATCTGTTTGGTCATCAATTTGACCTCCTATATTACAGTCCAAGTTCCTTCAAATACGCATCCATCTGTGCTTCAGCTTCTGCAATTTCTGTTTTCAGCCGGTCAATATTGGTCTGAACTGTCTTAATATCAATCGGTTCTTCCTCTTCAAAGGTATCCACATATCGAGGGATGTTCAGATTGTATTCATTCTCCTGGATTTCCTCCAAGGATGCTACATGAGCAAACTTATCCTTGTCTGTACGCGATTGATAGGCTTCAACAATGGCATCAATGTGCTCCGGAGCCAATTCATTTTGATTGCTTGCTTTGATATAGCGAGGAGTGTCATTTTCATCTTTTTTGCTGGCATCAATAAAGAGCACATCCGTGTTGGTCCGGTTCTTTTTGAACACCAAAATGCAGGCGGGAATGGAGGTACCGTAGAACAGGTTCTCAGGCAGACCAATAACAGCATCCAGCAGATTCTCTTCAATCACTTTCTGGCGGATACGACCTTCCGCAGCACCACGGAACAACACGCCGTGGGGAGCAACAGCAGCAATTCTTCCATTCACCGAAAGGCTTGCAATCATGTGGAGCAAGAACGCCCAATCGCCCTTGCTGGCAGGAGGAACGCCCCAATCAAAGCGATGGAATTTATCCTGCGAGGCTTCCATAGCGTTGGTGGCGAAGTGAAGGGCGCTTGTCCTCTCCACGCAAAACATACGGAACATCCGGCGCTGTAAGCGACTCTTGTCATCTTCCAGAGCAAGATAAAGGACGGTTCCCTGGTGGACTTTGTAGCCCCAC
>ERZ779866.3633-NODE-3633-length-12330-cov-4.089450_pt1 | contig 12330 bp, 7 predicted proteins | sample MGYA00511248_ERZ779866 | MGnify/ENA primary metagenome ERZ779866 (study PRJEB29588, sample SAMEA2155758) | human gut metagenome | biome: human gut; feature: human-associated habitat; material: faeces | place: Denmark | collected 2008/2010 ... | reverse complement strand
AAATCTGAACCGACCGTAAACATCTCCTGACCGACTGCGGTACTTCGATGATGTGTATTAACAGGATAAATATCTGTATTCGTCTTAATAGACGTTAACATATCAGTTTGATAAAATCGATCGACCGGATTATCTTTATAAACATAATCTGCCCACGCTAATACTTGATAGTCACCTTTCGGCAAATAAACTTGTATTGTATCTTGTGGAGGCAATGCGTCTTTATCAACCAAAAGCATTCGTCGCTCGATTTTCTGCTGCACGATTCTATTCTTCCCTGATTTTTTTTCATAAACATCAAGAATAATGCGCATTACAAAATCTTCATCCGGAACATACGGTTTGGAGTGTACTTCTTCCAGATTTTTAATCGTACAATTCCATTCTTCATCATAAAAAACTTCTTTGTCTTTATTTCTCCTATTTCAGGAAAATTTTTGCCTATTTCCATTGATAGAGAATTTGAACAGTATTTTTTGAGATTAAGCAACTAACAATTGCTAACGCTTTACTTTTAAGAGTTGTTTATAATCACCGACTTATTCGTAAATTACGACCGATGTGTTCGGTCTTCTGCTTCATTAAGTCTTCCCAACCGTTCGTAAACATTTTTAAGGTTTGTCGGAAAGACTTTTACTTTTTAAAAAATGCCTTGGGCAACGATATCGAACTACTTTCTGAATAAAGCTCGCTTGTGGCGAAGCAACGGATCTACCCAGACCAGTGTGATTGTAAATCTGATTTGGTTGGCATTGGCGTGGCTGTTGCTGCCTTTAGAATCCAACGCTTTTACGATTTATCGGACAACATTCAAAAATTTATATCCTCAAATTAATCCCGATGCACCGAAGGGATTGGATTGTTTGCGTTGGCTTTTTCAGACGGTTTATTTGCTTTGCTTCAAGATTGACGGTCGGCAAAGTTGGCTTGCAATGGGGTTAATGCGTTTTGCTCGCCGAATCTCCGCCGTTTTCACTCGTTTGGGCGATTGGGTCGGTTATCACGGCGCGCTGCTTTTGGATGGTAATCACGGCAGCTTCGACACCATTGATAAAAAGGGTGAATCATTATCTCGTCCGGTTAAATTAACTCTAATCACCATTTTGGGCAGCTTAGCGGCTGCTTTGGCTGTTTTATGCATCACTCAGCCATTTAATATTCAGGGCCAAGTGGTTTTCCTGTCGGTGATGCTTTTATCTGCGCTGGCATTAAGAAAGATTAAAGCGCGGTTGACGCTGATGCTGCTTTTTGTGATTTCGATGGTGGTGTCCGGCCGTTATCTCTGGTGGCGCTGTACTTCGACATTGAATACCGATTCTGCTTTGGGAATTGTTTTAAGTTTTCTGTTGTTGGCTGCGGAACTGTACGCTTTTGTTGTCATGGTGCTCGGGTATTTCCAGGTTTGCTGGGTATTGGATAGAAAACCCTATCCGATGCCGGCCGATGAAAACCTGTGGCCGCATGTTGATATTTTCATCCCGACCTATAACGAGTCGCTCGATGTGGTTAAACCGACGGTGTTTGCTGCGCTGAATTTACAGTGGCCGGCCGACAAACTTCACGTCTATATATTGGATGACGGCAGTCGTCCCCTTTTTGCCGACTTTGCCCAAAAAGTCGGTGCAGGCTATATCAAGCGAGAAGAACACAATCATGCGAAGGCGGGCAATATTAACCATGCGATGACAGTCACGTCAGGGGAATTTGTGACAATTTTTGACTGCGACCATGTCCCGTCTTCCGATTTCCTGATTAAAACAATGGGCTGGCTCATTAAAGACCCCAATATTGCATTGGTCCAAACGCCGCATCATTTTTACTCTCCCGATCCTTTTGAAAAAAATCTGCACCTGGATCGGACCGTGCCTATCGAAAATTCGCTTTTCCACGATTTCATTCAAAAGGGTAACGACACCTGGAATGCAACGATGTTCTGCGGTTCAAGTGCTGTGATGAGAAGAAAAGCGCTGGAAGAGGTCGGCGGCATTGCTGTTGAAACGGTGACTGAGGATGCGCACACTTCACTTAAACTCAACCGCAAGGGATGGTCTTCTGCGTTTATTGATTTGCCGCTTGCCTCTGGTCTTTCAACCGAAACATTGGCGGCCCACATCGGTCAGCGTATTCGTTGGGCACGCGGCATGATTCAGATCTTCCGTCTGGACAATCCTTTCTTAGGCAAAGGTTTAAGTCTGCCGCAGCGTTTGTGTTTCTTTAACGCAATGTTCCACTTCTTCCATGGCCTGCCGCGATTGATTTTCTTAGTGGCTCCGCTTCCCTACATGTTTGCCAATGTGTATGTCATTTATGCAACGGCAGCGGCCATTTTTGCCTATGTGCTTCCGCACATGATTCACTCGGCGTTGACGAACCAGATTTTGCAAAGAGGTTATCGCTATCCGTTTTTAAGCGGAGTCTACGAAACGGTTCTGTCCTGGTACATTTTGCTGCCGACTACCGTCGCTCTCATTTTCCCGCACAAGGGCAAATTTAACGTGACGGCAAAAGGGGGAACGATTGGTGAAAAATATCTTGATTGGCCGGTTTCAAAACCCTACCTTGTTTTAATTGCTTTGAATATGATCGGTCTGTTGATCGGTTTTTACAAGGCATTTTTCGATCCCAATCCCGAATACCTGACGTTGGCGATCAACATGGGCTGGATTGTTTACAACCTTATGATTTTGGGAGCTTCGATGGCGGTGGCTGTTGAAGAATCGCAAACACACCAATTCCCCAGAATTCATTGCAAAATTGATGTAAAAGTTTGTGATGATGAGGATCGCAATTTTAAAGCGCTCATGACTCAATACTCTCAAACGGAAGTGCGCCTGAACCTGACTGAGTGCGATAAAGAATGGAAAAAGGGCGAAGCGGTGCGCCTTTTAATGATTTACAAAGAAAAGTATTACTGTTTTAAATCCGAAGTTTTGTCTTTTGACAGTGCACAGGCGGCTTTGGAGTTGAGCTTAAAGCTTGAAGATTATGAAACCGAGAAAGCGTTTAATCGCTGCACATTCTCGCGCGAGGGGATGTGGGTGCCCGAAAAAACTCAGGTTGATGATCGAATGCTGACGGGTTTTCTTAAACTTGGCTCACTCGCATGGTATGGGTATCGTTCCATGATTGAGTTCTTGCCGGGTAAGTTACAAATTGTTCCCAAAGTCTTGCAATGGTGTGCGACCTTTATCCCGAGACGGGCATAGCGTGCGCTAAACTCAAAAGAATCATAGAGATAATAAAGAGAGTCCAAAGTGAATTTGTCAAAAATATCCACTGTGTTAATCAGCGTGATGCTTTTAGGATCGATGGCATCAACGGCAACGGCTCAGCAGGCTTTCAATGATCCGTCTACTGTGGCGCCTGTGTGGCGTACCGATGTGACGGGCTCTTTTACGCAAAAGGTTCCGCTTTTGAAATTGGTGCCGGGCGGTCAGGCGACCGGCATTCGTTTAACCGGAGTCAATAACGTTCAGTATCTTGACTTCGGTGTTCGTGCCGATGAATTGGTCTCATCGGCTGCTTTGGAATTGGCTTTCACTGCATCTCCTTCGTTGATTCCCGTTCGTTCGCAAATCAATGTGCATTTGAACGGACAGCTTCAGCAGTCAGTGCCGATCACAGCGGACGCGTTGGGTAAACTTTATCGCACGCAGGTCGCTTTAGATCCGAAACAGGTCAAGACGGTTAACCAAATTTCGTTGGAATTTATCGGTCACTATCAAAATATTTGTGAACGTCCTTCAAGCGAAACTCTTTGGCTTAACATCGACGCCAAGAGCCAATTGTCTTTGGTTAAACAAAAAGTCAAGATTTCAAACGACTTGGCCAGATGGCCGGCTCCGTTTATCGACACCTATACCAATGAGCCCACTGTCATCCCTGTCGTTTTTGCCAAAGCGCCCGATAGCGAAACTAAGAAAGCGGCCGCCATTTTGTCGTCTCTTGTCGGGAAATATACTCAATGGCGTGGTGCCGATTTTCCTGTCTACTATGACCGTATTCCCACTGATGGCCATTTCTTTGTTTTTGCGACGAATTCCAGCCGTCCGAGTTTTTTAAACAATCTGCCGATGGCCGATGGTCCGCAGATTTACATGATGGATGCGCCCGAAAGCCGCAGCGATAAGATGCTGGTTTTCTCCGGTCGTGATGAGGCAGACCTGGTGGTGGCAGTGAAGGCGTTGGCTTCCGGTGAACACGTCCTGATCGGTGACAAGCTTCCGATCAAAGAATTTAAAGAGCCGGCACAGCGTGAGGCTTACGACGCTCCCAATTGGGTGCCGATTGATGAGCCGATTGCTTTTTCCCGCATCATGCAGTACCCCGGTCAGTTGACCTCTCGGGGTTACGCACCGCCGGCGGTGCACATGCCGATGAGTCTGGCTCCCGATCTTTATATGGTCGGCACGGGCGGTTTGAATGTCAACCTCAAATACCGTTATACCAAACCCGAAGGGGGAGACCAGGCGCAGCTTCGCATGCGCATCAACAATTACCTGATTGATTCGGTGAATCTGTCCAATCAGTCAAGCAGCGGCGAGCGTGAAATGCGTCTGCCGTCTTTTAACGGACCGTTGGCAACGAGCCCCTCTGAAGCTTTGGCTTTGGCGGCACAAAACGATTTGAGCTTTGAAGTGGTTTATCGCCGAGAACTCTCCGAAGGTTCTCCCGATAACTGCAAGTCGGTTGTTTTGCTGCCGCATCAAATGGAAATCGACCCCTCGTCAACTTTGACGCTCGATGGTCTTTTTCATTATGCGCAAATGCCGAATCTGACGCTTTTTACTCAAAGCTCATATCCTTATTCCGTTTATGCCGACCTTTCCCGTACCGTTGTTGTCATTCCTAAAGAGGCGGCGGCAGAGAAAGTGACGACTCTGCTGAATACGACAGCCAGAATTGCTGCGGAAACCGGTGCAGTTGCCACCAAACTGACGGTGATTGATAAAGCCAGTGAAGACGCTTTAAGCGGCAAGGACATCCTCTTTGTCGGTGAAATGCCGATAACGCTGCCCGACTTTAAAAAGGACAATGCAGAGGAATTGCAGCAATCAATTGCCAGTATCTTGCAGGGCGAAGAAGTTCTTCAATCCGAGGAAGTGCTCTTTAGTCCGGACGGCGGCGTCGGTGCACTCGTGACCCTGCAGTCTCCCTTTGATTCTGACCGCACGGTCCTTGCCTTACTGAGTGAGGGCAGCTCCGGCAGCTATTTATTAAATCAGCAGCTGATGAACCCATCCTCCATGGCAACAGTGGACGGTTCCGTTGCCATCATTAACGAGCAGTCTGTGGTGAGCTTCCAAGTCGGCGATACCTATACGATTGGTGATCTGCCGTGGTATCAAAAGATTTGGCAGACGATGAGCAATTACCCCTTGCTGCTGGTTTTATGCGCTTTGATCTGTGCTGTTTTGGTCGGTACCGGCATCTTCTACTTTATGCGCCTTTGGGTGAGAGGACGTGCACGATGAAAAAACTGGTTTTAGCATTGACTTTGGCCCTGGGACTGAGTTCCGCTGTTTACGCACAGTGGCCGATGTGGCAGGACTTTAAAGCCGTAGGCATGGAAGGCGCGCGCGTCGTGGACTACAGTGACTCACGAGCCGTGACCACTTCAGAAGGTCAGTCCTACGCCATGTTCTTTGCCCTGGTTGATAATGATCGGGAGACATTTGAGGATATGCTTGCCTGGACGGAAAATAATCTCTCAGGCGGCGATATCACTAAAAATTTCGCGGCATGGCTTTGGGGACGAGACGGTTCGCAATGGACCATTTTGGATACCAATAACGCAGTGGACTCCGACATGTGGATTGCCTATTGTCTGCTTGAAGCGGGCAGACTCTGGGATCGGCCGGATTACACCGAAAAAGCGCATGCCATGCTTGAGTTGCTCAAAACTCAAGTCAGAGACATCGACAATTTGGGCAAGGTGCTGCTGCCCGGTCGAATCGGTTTTGAACACGACGATCAGGTCAAGCTTAACCCCAGCTACTATCCGCTCTTTTTGATTAAGCGCTTTGCTTTGGAGGATAAGTATTGGTTCGATGTTTTTGAGGGCTCTGCGCGAGTACTCATCAGAAGCGCCCCCGCAGGCATCTCACCCGATTGGGCAACGTTTACCACCCGAGGCGAATTGGTGAACGTGGATTCCGAAGACAACACAATCGGCAGTTATAACTCTATCCGAGTCTATCTTTGGGCCGGAATGATGTCTCCGAAGGATCCGGTCTATCAGGAGTTAAAGACGCATTTTGAACCGATGGTTAAAATTACGCGCGAACTCAATATGCCGCCCGAAAAGATTGATGTGAATACACTCAAAATCAATCAGCCGGCGTGGGACGGGTTCGGTGCTTGCCTGCTCGAACTTCTCGGTCAGGATAAATCGGCGGATCTGATTCGCACGATTTTGTCGAGCGCGCCCATAGAAAAGGAAAACTATTACCGAAATGTGCTGACGCTTTTCGGTTTGGGTTTTGATGAAGGCTATTTTGCGTTCGATGAGGACGGACGGGTTTATTTTCCCAATCAGCGCAAACAATAAAAACGAATAATTGATGCAGACAACTACGCAAGAAAAAACACTCGGAGCTTTTTTCCAAGGGTTAGGCCTTTGGAACGTGTACTTTATTTTGAAGTTCGCTCTTGCTCACTACGAATATCTGACGCTCAACCTGCTCTACAACGGGTTGTTGCTGCTTTTTATTTTATTGCCGATTTCCAATAGGGCCTTACATCTTTTACGAACTGTACTGGCACTTTGTGGAGCAATTGCTCTTGTCTATTCAGAAAGTTGGCTGCCCGGTCTCGAAAGTATTTTCAGTAATGCGCAAAACATAGCCGGCTTCTCCGTCATGTACATTGCGCAGTTGGCGATTGACTTCATCAATGTAAAGATGGTGGCTTGGGCTGCTGTGGCCCTTTTGCTCTACGGCTTGGTGAAGAATTGGGTTCGTCTGTCGGTTTTTACAGTGGGGTATTTCCTCTTTTTGGTTTTTCAGCCCTATTACGTTTCTTGGAAAACTCAGCCGGTAACTCAGGCTCTCGTCGAAGTTGCTCAGACTCAAACTGACGAAAAGAAGATGCCTCAGCAAGCAGCTCCTGCCGATCCTTCAGCCATTACTTCCGAAACAATCGAGAAGTGGTACACCGCTTTTATCGATTATGAAAAGGATCGCCGCGCGGAATTTCCTCAAGGTCTGTCGGCAAACGATACGCCGTTTGAGATTATCCTGATGAATATCTGCTCACTGTCCAATGATGACTTGATTGCAGCGGATTTGATGAATCATCCGGTGATGTCTCAATTCAATATTCGCTTTGACCACTTCAATTCCGCTACGTCTTACTCCGGTCCCGCGACTTTGCGTTTGCTCAACGCAGTGTGCGGACAGGTTGACCACGATACTCTTTATGACGGTCGGCGTCCTGAGTGTGAGATCATGAATCGTTTGGATCAATTGGGCTATCGTCAGCATCTTTATCTGGATCACCAGGGACAGTACGACAATTATCTCCAGACGCTTCGTGATAAGGCCGGTTTGATGGCTCCGCTTGAAAGCACGGGCAAATATCCCTTGCTTTACATGGCATTTGATGACGAGGAAATTGCCAACGATTTGTCGGTAATGCGCGATTGGATGAGAAAGACGGCACAAGACAAGAGTTCGAATCGCCATGTCACACTCTTTAACTTCATCTCGCTGCATGACGGTAATCGCTTACCCCGTCACGGTCGTTGGGAAGAATTTAAGCCGAGAGCCGTTCGTTTCTTAAACGATTTACAAACGTTTATGAAGGAGCTCGAGCGATCCGGTCGAAAGGTTATGCTGGTGGTGGTGCCCGAGCACGGAGCCGCTGTTCGCGGGGACCGAATCCAAGCACCTCGCCTGCGTGATATTCCGAGCATGCGAATTACGGAAGTGCCGCTGATGGTGAAATTCTTCGGCATCAAGGATTTGCCTCAAGAACCGATTCATGTGACGGGCAACACCAGTTATCTGGCCATGAGTACTTTGATCGGACGCGTCTTGGCCAGCAATTATTTCGGTGCCGACGGCGGAAGTGTGCCGCTTGAAGATTTGGTACGAGACTTGCCCGAAACCAACCCCGTATCAGAAAACGGTCAATCGGTTGTGTTAACCTACAGGGGTAATGACTACATTCGTCAAAAGGGCGGCGAATGGCGCCCCTATCCCCGTGAACGTTAATGAGCCTGTATGAAATGCATTGATGCTCCTCAGTATAAGTTTTGTCCGATGTGCGGTCAGCCGTTGGTTACCAAACGTCCCGACGACGATGTGCGAGTTCGCCGGGTTTGTGAGCATTGTGATTTTGTTCAGTACGTTAATCCGATTCCTGTGGTGGGAACTTTGCCGCTTTGCGGCGATAAGGTTTTGCTGTGTAAGCGCGCCATTGAACCGCGCAAGGGTAAGTGGACACTGCCAGCCGGTTTTATGGAAGCTCATGAAACACTGCTTGAAGGCGCGCTTCGCGAAACCTATGAAGAAACCGGCAGCCTGGCTAAAGGCGGTGCGCTTTTTACGATTATCGATGTACCGTATGCAAGCCAGGTGCATTTTTTCTTTCTCTCTGAATTTGACTCCCTTCCCATGACCCCGGGCCCGGAAACTCAAGAGCAAAGGCTGTTTTCCGAAGAGGAGATCCCTTGGGAAGACATCAGTTTTACGACCGTTGCGTCGACATTAAGACATTATTTTGAAGATCGCCGTGCCGGAAATATTCGGCTGCATTGCTATCGACTTGATGATTAAGGACCGATCATCTAAAAATGACTTTTTGAGAAACCTGATCGGCTAAAATTACTCATCGTTTTTCAATATGTTTTTTTGATCTTGAGCCATCAAAAAAGGGGAAAAATAATGCTCTACTCCATCGCGCGCAAGATTTTATTTTCCATGAATCCGGAAACAGCGCACTCGGTGATCATGTCTAATTTGGATTGGGCGGTGAACCTTGGGCTCACGAAACTTGTCACGCGCGATCCGTTGGAAGATCCGATTGAAGTGATGGGGCTGCGCTTTCCGAATGTCATCGGATTGGCTGCCGGGATGGATAAAAATGGAGAATGTGTGAGTGCTTTCGGCGGTTTGGGTTTCGGCCACGTTGAGGTCGGTACCATCACTCCGAAGGCTCAGCCCGGCAATCCTAAACCGCGTCTTTTCCGAGTGATTCCCGCCGAAGGAGTTATTAATCGGATGGGGTTTAACAACCACGGTGCCGATGAAGTGCTTGAGCACCTCAGAAGCGCGGCGGGTTTCAGAAGCCGAGGCGGCATTCTCGGAATCAATATCGGCAAGAATGCGGTCACTCCCATTGAACGGGCGGTGGATGATTACTTGATTTGTCTCCGAAAGGTCTACAACCATACGGACTATATAGCAATCAACATTTCTTCTCCTAACACGAAAAATCTGCGTTCGCTTCAGGCGGATTCAGAATTAAAGGTTCTTTTGTCCGCCATTACCGACGAACGGAAACGTCTGATGGATGGCAATCGAGGAAAGTATGTTCCCATTGCGTTAAAGATTGCACCTGATTTGGACAATGACGATATTTTGAGAATTGCCGATCAACTGGTGCATTTCGGCATTGATGGCATTATCGCGACTAATACAACGATTTCTCGAGATGCAATCAAGGGAATGCCTCACTGTGAGGAAACGGGCGGCTTATCCGGCAAGCCTTTGTATGAGCGATCTACTGAAGTTGTTGCCCTTTTGTATAAGCATTTGCAGGAAACTCTTCCGATTATTGCAAGCGGAGGTGTTATGAGTGCAGAAGATGCCGTGGCAAAAATGCAGGCGGGTGCAAAATTGGTTCAGCTCTTCACAGGCTTTATCTATAACGGTCCCATACTCATCGCCGACTGTGTGGATGAGGTTGCCAAGTGGAGAAAAACTCAGACCGGTGCGCGAGCCTCATTGAGACCGTAGCAACGAGCGGCTTCGGCCGCTTTTTTAACATTTGCCAACAAGTTCTTAAGACGAAACAGCCACTCCGTACTACACTAGCTTTATAGGCGGTGCTTCTTGTGGAAGGAGTGGTATATGTTCAAAAAAATCATTATTGGACTGAGTGCCATTGTTGTTGTCGCAGTCGGCGGTCTGTGGGCTGCGGTGACCTACTTTTTGGATGATGCCATGATTGCCGAGCAGATGAAAAAGGAAGTCTCTTCTCGGTTCAATCGGACATTGGTTTTTCAGGGTGATTTGAAAACCAATTTCTTCCCAAAGGTTCAGCTGGTTTTGCCGCCGACAACACTATCTTTTGAAGGAAGCGACAAACCTCAGTTTACTTTGAAAGGAGCTCAGATCGGTGTGGCGGTTTTGCCGCTTATAAAAGGCGATATTCGCTTTGATGATATTGTCATTGACGGTCTGACGGGAAAAGTCAATGCGGCTCGATTAGCTAAAAAGACTCATTCAGCTTCAACTCAGCAAGATACTCCGAAGACAAATGAACAACCGGCGCAGCCGGCTGAGAGCTCATTTATCCGCAATCTTGAAGTGGCGAGCTTAGAAATTAAAGATGCCGCCTTGACGGTTTATGGATTGCAAAATAAAAAGGTTTATGCAGTTGATTCTTTGAGTTTGTCGACAGGACAGCTCGGGCTCAGCGGTACCACGCCTCTGAAATTCAGTACGAATTTCTCAGAAAAAACACAAAATTTAAGCGGTCAGCTTTCTGTGGACTCAACGGTAACCTACGACGTAAAGAAAGTAGAAGCCAGCTTGTCAAAGCCGATGCTGACTGTATCCTTAGATCAACAGGGTCAGAAAATTTCGGCTGAAATGCGTGCCGACCTCATTAGCTATGTCAACAGTGATTTATCGCTTCAAAAAGTAGGCTTGACTGCGAAGGTTGGTGAGATCAGTGCCAAGATTGATATGCAGTCCGCGCATACAGAAAAAATGCAAAAGTGGGCATCACAAGGTTTGACTGTCAACATTGCGCAGGGCGAATCCCTGAAGGCTTCAGTTTCAGGCGATTTTTCGGGAAAACTGGACGGCTTTACATTGCTAAGTCAAGGACTTAAAGGGGAAGTACTGGCGGCACTCAATAACGCAACCGCTCAAGTGCCCTTCGAAGGGACGGTGTCTTTGGCAGTGCCAGAGGAAAAAGTCAACCTGAAGCTCAAAGGCTCACTGGATAAATCCCCCTGGGATAGTTCAATTCAAGTCAAGGGTTTTGCTGTTCCTAATGTGAATGGGCATTTCACACTGGATTCATTGGTGCTGGATAAATGGTTGGCAGAGAAAGCCCCTGAGCAAAAGAAGGCTTCATTAGACAGTGTTGAATTGATCACTTCAGCTTATGCCGATCAAGTGAAGGGTCTCACGTTTTTAAACAGCGCAAACGGTCAATTTAAGATTCACGTTAATTCGTTAAAGTATCAGGGACTCCAAGTTCAGGGGGTGGATACAACGGCGACGCTCTCGAAAGGACAGTTGGCGCTAAATAACATCAAGGCCAATACGTGTTCGGGCACGGTGACCGGTTCGGCAAAAGTTAATGCATCGGAACATTGGGCTTTGAACGTCAATGCGAAGGGAATTGATACGGAAGAATTGATTAAGGCGTTCGGCAGTCAGGTTCAGTTCTATGGTAAAGCGAATGCGACGGTGCAGTTAGCCGGAATCGGTATTGAGAAGACGGCAATGCTCAAGAGTGCCAACGGCACGATTTCAATGGCTGCCAATAATGCGGTGTTAAAGGGGCTGTCTCTGGAAAAGGTGGCAAGTGCCGTCAGAGCGAAGAATGCTGCGGGACTTGTTATGCATCCGCAGGATGAGACACGTTTCAGTGTTCTCAGTGTCAATGCCTCTGTAGGCAATGGTGTGCTTGATGTTCGGTCTGTTCAGGGTAAAGCGAGTGTCGCAGAAGTGAACGGACAAATGAAAGTTGGTTTGCTTGATAACACGTTAAGCGGTGATGTTTCAGCTAAATTGGCAACCAGTGTGGACGGGCGTCGGGTGACCGTGCCGATTAAACTGGGCGGAACGATTCAAAGTCCGAGATATGGAATTAATATCGAGGCAGCTTTGAAAGAGGGAGTTAAAACCGTTATTGAAGAGGCTGTTAAAAATCCGAAGATATTGGAAGGGCTCGGTAAGTTATTCAGACATTAATTAATCGCTGAGGGGATCGGGGGCGTAAGCCCCCGAAGTGTTTTTAGGGGTGCGAAAAAAATAAAAAAAACGCAGAATCAAACGGTTGTGAGCGGGAAAGAAAAAATTTGAGAAAACGGTCTTGACAAGTAAGAAACGGGGGTTAAAATACGCAATCCGTTGCTTCGATGGC
>ERZ779866.3632-NODE-3632-length-12331-cov-3.861681_pt1 | contig 12331 bp, 10 predicted proteins | sample MGYA00511248_ERZ779866 | MGnify/ENA primary metagenome ERZ779866 (study PRJEB29588, sample SAMEA2155758) | human gut metagenome | biome: human gut; feature: human-associated habitat; material: faeces | place: Denmark | collected 2008/2010 ... | reverse complement strand
AAACAGGCCCGGACGGGAATTCCCGTCCGGGCCTGCTTTTATTTTAGATTTACATCGCCTGGTCGATGACAGAGCCGATGGTGTCCGCCGCCTCCCGGCGCATCCGCTGAGTGGCGTGGGTGTAGGTGTCCAGGGTGAAGCCTGCGGAGTAATGCCCCAAGGTGTTGGATAGCGTCTTTATATCTACCCCGTTTTGTAGGGAGAGTGTTGCAAAAGTGTGCCTGAGGTCGTGGAACCGGATGTGTCCGATTCCGGCGGCATCCAGAATTTTCTCATGGATATGCCGGAAGGCGTCCGGGTCGTACATGGTGCCGGTCTTGGGGGAGGGGAACAGGTATGGGCTGTCCGGATGCTTTTCGTGCTCCAGCACCAGCAAGTCCACTGCCTGCTTTGGGATGGGGATGGTGCGGATGGAGTTAGGGGTCTTGGGCTGGCTCACCTTCAACTGGCCGTTGACCCTGTTTACCTGTTTGGTCACGGAGATGGTCTGGTTTTTAATGTCTAGATTAATCCAAAGTATCGTCACCGTGTATTTGAACTTAGAGGTATACCAAGTTAACTGCCACGTTCCGATGACTATGCAGAATTGGGAAGGAATTTTGTAGGTCAATGAACACGAGTGCTTATGCGAATCGTCATATTGGCCGGGGAGATCATTCGATCTTTTGCGCGAAAAATACCGGATTCTGTGGACGCACTGTTAGAAATTGACTATGACCAATTTTTTGACGCTGGAAGAAAAATATATTGCAGTTTAAATCTTAAACATACTATAGTGAATAGACCATTTATCGGTTCATGATTGCAATTTGAAAGAGTTTTGGTTTTGTGCGTTGAAGGCACAGAGGGTACAAGCATAATCGGTAGCATGGATAAGCGCCTTGAGCTGATCATACGCCAACATAGGCTTTGAGGTGGTCAAGCGGTCCCCACGTAGCCGCTGCGCACTGTGCCTCGTGGGTGGAAAATGGAAACTGATCCCCTCTGATAATTAGGGGCATAGTATCAAATGCTACTTGTCAGGCCAAATACGGTTCGATTTAATTTTTGGATGTTTCCGATCTTATCGCAATCGCCAATGAGATGACATTTTACGCCCTCGACGCAAAGGGACAGCGCCTGGTCTCTAAGCGGCCTCATTCCAGCGGCTAATATCACGGTATCATAGGGAAGCCTTTGACTTGCACCATCCTTACTCTGGTATGTTACGCTTTCTTCACCGATTTCCGTGACAACGCATTCTGTCAAGCCGATAAAATTCGAAAGTTTTTCCCATTCTGCCCGGAACATAGAGTAGTAGTGAATCGGTGTGGAGTCCATGGCAAGCAAGCGGCGCATTTCGATTACGCTTACAAGGTGTCCCTTTTGGGCAAAGTATATTCCGGTTTCGGCGCCGATCTCACCTCCGCCTACGATGACCACTCTTTGTCCGACTGATTCAGGATGCTCATATGCCTGCTTATATGTCATAACATTTGGGGCGTTTATGCCTGAAATCGAAGGCACCAGAGGCTCTGCACCAACGCAAATAAGGATTTCTTCATATCCTGCTTCCCGGAGCATTTCCTTTGTGGCTTTCGTATCAAGCTTTACGTCAACAGGCCTCTTTTTGACCTGTTCAATCAACCAATGCTTATAGTCTTGAAGGGTCCATTTAAACGGGACGTCTTTTGTGATTTCCAGCTGTCCCCCCAAGATGCTTTTTTCTTCATAAACCGTGACCGCATGTCCCCGGTCACTAAGCATGATTGCCGCGCGTAGACCGGCCGGACCTCCGCCTACGATGCCAATTTTCTTTGCGCGCTTTGGCATTTTGATGATCCTGGGAAGCTGATGCTCGATTCCCCAAGCCGGGTTGACGGAACAGACTGGAATCATTGGGTCAGACTCGCTGGATCTGTGACATTTATTGCATCTCAGGCAGGGGATAATGTCATCTTCTCTTCCTTCGTACATCAATTGTACCCAATCCGGATTGGAGATCCAGCTGCGGGCCATACCCACCAGATCTGCTTTTTCTGACGCCAACGCTGTCTCGGCCAGTTCCGGCGTACTATAGCCGCCAACTGTCATCAGCGGAACTACGCCTCCGGATTTCTGCTTGATTTCTCCGCACAGGTCTAACCACGGGGTTTTTCTCAATTCAAACGGGATAGGATGGGCCGGGTCGAGTTCTGGAGCTTTGATCTGCAATACGTCAAAACTTCCTTGGGCCATTTTCACATATGCGGCGACATCATCAGTTGTCAGTCCGCCGAGGCCGGCAGGGTCACACCCGCTGATACTCGCCTCAACGATAAACTCTGGTCCACATTTTTTCTTGATCAAGTCGGCAATCAACTTAGGATAACGGAATTGGTTTTCCAAATTTCCGCCATATTCATCATCGCGCTGGTTGGTAAGCGGGGACAGAAACCGTCCTAAGGGCATCATGCGGTAGGCCATATGAAGAAAAACGCCGTCAAACCCGCAGTCCGTTTTTAACATAGCAATGTAGTCGCTATACAGCTCAGCATATTCTAGCAGCATCTCTGCCGGCGCTGTTTTAAGGTCTACACGGGTGCCCCACTCCATCCCATGAGGCGACAGCCATTGGTTCGGGATGCCGCCGCACACATCATAGCCCTCGGGCAGATGCATATGCATATTGGCGGTTGCAAGGCAACCGTACATTTGGATCCCGTTTACCAGTTTGGCAAGGGCTTGGCGGCTTCCCCGTTTCAGGATGTCGAAATCACTGGCTCCATCACCGCCTTCCGCCGCCCGATAGGTCATACCGTTCACCGTCATCATCGCCGCGCCGTTACGGGCCTTTCCCTCATAATATGCAAACAGTGTTTCGGTGGGGAAATCTTCATTTCCGCGGTTTAGATGCATGCCGCTGGGGGTTGATACCATTCGGTTTTTCAATACGCGATTTCCAATTTTAACTGGAGACAGTAAATGTTTATATTTGCAGGCCATATTGTTTGAATTCCTCCATAGTACGAGTTATAAACGAGTGCTTGATATTGATCCACAGCTTCGGAGCCACCATAAGAGGCTTTTCACATGGAAGATACGGAACTTGTAAGCTTTTATAAGTCTAAAAGCGCTTCAAATCCTTCCTGTTCCCAGCGCAGATCCCATCCCGTGAGGTGCTCTCGCATGATCGTGTAGAACGCATAGGTTGCTTTGGACATGACTTTATCCTTGGGAATTGCGATTCCATATTGGAAAGAACAGACATGATTGTGAAAACGCATCGCGCGAAACGGAAACGGTTTGTTTCCCGTTGCACTGGGTAAGCTTTGCATACTAGATTCTACCTTCCAAACATGCCCAGATGCGGGCAAGATGAAAATGCTTGCATTTCTCCTGACAAGAGACATTGCCATTTCACTATCCACACCCATATATGAGATCATGGGGGAGAATCCCGCAACCATACAGAACCCTTCAAGCAAATCACGTATCCCAAAATCAGAGGCGACAATGGCAAGCTTCTCGTTTTTGATGTCAGCCAATTCTAAATAATCCCTTTGACTGATTGGGTTTTCACAATTGACCAATGCAATCAACTCGTCCCTTGTTGTCGGGACCCATTGGACAAGCGTCGATTCAACAGGGAATAAAGTCAGTGCGATATCGATTGTCCCGCGCTCCAATCCCTCTTTGATTAAAGCGTGATTCATGGTCATATGGTTCAAATGGATATTGGGATATTCTGAGAGCAGGCGGTACATAGGTTCGGACACGAGTCCGGAAGTAAATGCGGCAAAATTGACAGTGCCGTGTTCATCCCCTTGCATGGCATGGACTTCTTCAATCCCATTATCCAGTTCTTTGAATATCTGATCGACGCGGTTGAGAAACGCTACGCCGCTGGGGCTTAATGTGATTCGGTTTCCAGAACGCTCAAATAGAGAGGCGTCCAACTCTTCCTCCAGACGTGAGATAGCACGGCTGAGTGCTGGCTGCGAAATATGAAGCGCTTTGGCTGCTCGTGTGATGTTTTGAATTCGAGCTACTGTTCTGAAATATTGCAACTGCGTTAATTCCATATTCAAATCCATCCTTTGCTGATCTGTGTTATTTTCCGATGAAAATTATATCAAAGAAATTAGCATTGATAGTATTCCGGAATTTGGGAAGATATAACTAGATCAGTAGTCAGACGATTGAGATACCGCAGCCAGAAAGGCCAGCACACAGTCTGGGAAAAATGGCGCGTAATAGCGGGATATTTGATATCTATTACAGGGTTGCGCCATTACTCTTGATGACGCGCTGATACCAATAAAATGAATCTTTACGGAAGCGTTTATTGCTGCCGTTTCCCTCATTATCCCGATCTACATAGATGTATCCATAGCGTTTCTGCATTTCGCCAGAGCCTGCACTGATAATATCGATGCAGCCCCAAGAGGTATACCCAATCAACTCTACGCCGTCGTGAATCGCTTCTTTCATCTGGCTGATGTGCTCACGCAGATATTCGATTCTATACGGATCATGTACCGTTCCATTTGGATTTAGAATATCCATTGCCGTGCCCAGTCCATTTTCAACGACCATAATGGGAATCTGATATCGGTAATAGACCTGATTCAAATAGTAACGAAGACCTTGTGGATCTAAATGCCAATTATAATCGCTTGCCTTTAAATATGGATTTTTTATCCCACGCATCATATTTCCGGCAATGATGTCCCCGTTTGGCCTGTCTGAGGCGCAGGCGGAACTGTAGTAGCTGAAGGAGTAGAAATCAACTGTCCCATCCAGAAGGACCTGCTGGTCCTCCGGTTCCATCAAGATATGAATGTCGTTTTCTTCCCAATACCGATAAGCAAAACGAGGATACGCCCCTCTGCACATGGTATCCGCAGCAAGGAAATTGTTGATATCCACAAACTTCTGCGTGCAAATAACGTCGCTGGGATCAGGAGTGAGCGGATACACACACCATGCCCCAAGCATACATCCCAATTTGTTTTCCGGATCGATCTTGTGTGCAATTTGAACTGCCTTTGCATTGGCCACGAGTTGGTGGTGGAGTGCCTGGTAGCATAAGGCCCGCTCCTTTGGAGTGTTAGTAGCGTGCATGAAGTCGAAAGGACCATCTTCTACCAGGATTCCTGCCGACAATAACTTTAGGGCTGGATCAGTTACAATATTGATCTCATTGAATGGTAGCCAGTACTTGACGAGACCGCGAAATTCCCGGAATACGGTGGTAACATATTTCAGATACAAATCGATGGTCCGGCGGTCTGTCCAACCATCATACTTTTTCACCAGATGAAACGGCATGTCTTGATGGCAAAGCGTGACCAGCGGCTCGATTTTGTGGCGCCGCAATTCAGTAAAAACATTGCGGTAAAACTCGAGCCCTTTTGGATTCGGCTCTTCTTCTTCACCAGTGGGATAGATTCGTGTCCATGCGATAGAAAGACGTAAGATATTGAATCCCATTTCCGCAAAGAGGGCGATATCTTCTTTATAATTATGGTAGAAGTCGATGGCGTCATGGGTAGGATAGTAGTTGTGAGGGTCCAGCACGCGGGTAAAAAATTTGCCGTTATGCTTCGAGCCGACGGCCATATGGTCGGCAACACTGTCTCCTTTTCCATCTGCATCCCAGGCGCCTTCTGCCTGCCACGACGAGATTGCGCCGCCCCAGAAAAATCCTTCTGGAAATTCCTTTTTCATAGACATCTCCCTATCTTCTCCGTTTATTGATTCATTTCTTTTTGGATGAGCTCCACGACGTTTTCCCCATTCAGCATAGCATAGTCTTCTGACGGGATTTTGATGAGCTTGACAGGTATGTCGGCATATCTGTTCTGAAGCGTCCGAAACTTATATCCCACTTGAGGACCGAGCATAATCATATCGCAGGGGCCGGTTTGAAGGTGGGCATCTAAGTCTCGGACGGAAATTGCCTGGATTGCGATTTCGAGGTTTTTGCTCTTCACAGCTTTCTGCATCTTTTCCACAAGAAGACTTGTGCTGGCGCCCCACTCACAACAAAGTATCACATGATACATAATGACCCTCCTTATCTAAATTTTTAAAGCTTTGCACATGCATTATATGCGTCGAATATGGCCTCCTCCATCGAAGCGGGCCGGTATAAGTCACCGATCACCGCGGTATCCTCTGTGATTCCAAAGAACGAATAGGCATAATTGCTGTCGGCCCGAAATCCAGCGGCTACAATCACAGTATCTGCGGGCAGCATACCGTTATATCCGCCTTCCAGTTTAACTGTATTTGGAGTTATTTCCTTGCAGCATGTATTCACATAAGTATGCACATTGGGGAGTTCTTGAAGCAGGAAATGCAGCCCCCATCTCATATAGACTTGATTATTTGCATCAAGACGGTCCATCATTTCCACAACAGTAACTTCTTTTCCCTGACTGCCCAATGTAAGCGCCAGTTCACAGCCCACTGTCCCGCCGCCGATGATGACCACACGGCTGCCAACTTGGTCCAGCACCGGAAATACGTCTACCGCTTGAATGACATGAGGGAAAGCAATTCCAGGAATCGGAGGGGATACCGGCTCCGCCCCCATTGCAAGAATCAATGCATCCGGAGCAAGCGAACGAACCAGTTCCGGTGTCGCCTCTGTGTTCAGCATAACTGTGACGTCAGAGTTCTCTATTTTTCTCACTGCGTAATCTTTATATCGTTTTAGGTCGGCCTTATGCAGGTCATAGTCCGCGCACTTGATGCGTCCGCCCAACTGTCCGCATTTTTCAAGCAGGGTCACATGATGCCCCCGCTCGCTACAGGTGAGCGCTGCTTTCATCCCCCCGGGGCCGCCGCCTACCACTACCACCTTCTTACAGTGGTCAGCTTTCGCCAATTGCGCAGGGAATAGGTACTCTCTGTTGATGCGAGGGTTTACAGTACAACTCTCGTGTTTGCATTTCATGCACCGGATGCAAGGAACGATATCATCTGCATGGCCTTCAAAGGCTTTTTTTGCCCATAAAGGATCTGCGATTCCCGCTCGTCCGATCACAACGGCATCGGCCGCTCCATCTGCTAAAATGCTTTCGGCCTCCTCGGGCGTCATGATTGCGCCCACAACAGAAACGGGGATATGTAAAACTTCTTTTAGCATTTTTGAATATTTCACATTGACCAGATGGGGGTAATAGGTGGGCGTGATTTTGTGGATATGGCTAAATGCAGAGGCAGGATCGGCTCCGGCCATCTTTTTATCCAGGTATCCACAGGATACGCTCACCATGTCAATGATGTCCTCTACACTCTGGACAAACGGAATTGTATCCTGCTCTGTGCAGGACCCGTCAATATAATCATTGATACTGATGCGCATATCCAGAGGGAAATCTGGACCAACGGCTTTTCGGACTGCCTCTATAATCATTCTCGGAAACCGGGCTCTGTTTTGGACGGAACCTCCATAGTCATCTGTTCTTGTATTGGTCAGCGGAGAAAGAAATTGTGATATGAGCCAGCCTGAATCCGCATGGATCATGATACAGTCATAGCCAATATCCCGAAATTTTCTGGCCGCTGAGGCGTATTGTCCGCAGACCTCCCGCATCATGCTCTCGTCCATTTGACGAATCTCAATCCCATCATCGCGGATCCCTGCCACCGGCCCAATGACATAATCTCCTTTCTCTACGAAGGCGTGTATTCCGCAATGAGACAGTTCAATAGACGCTTTTGCCCCTCTTTGACGGCTGTAAGTCAACTCCTGAAGAAGTTCCTGCCGACGTTTGGGATCGTCTAAATAAAATTTACCGGGGCCCGCCCGCATTCTGGGGCCGTCAACATTGCCGACAACGCCCCGGATAATCATGGCAAAGCCGTTGCTCGCCTTTTCGTCGTACTGGCCCACCGGCGCGCCAATGATTCGGTTTTTTAAAATCATTCGGTTTACCTTTAAGGGCGAAAATAAAATGTGATATTTTTGGCTGAATTGCATTTTTTACTCCTCCGTGTTTTCCTTGGATTCTATCTGGTATGCGTTCCGGTCCGATACCCGGAAGAACGGATAGTAGATCGCAGCATCCAGCACGATTAGCGCGACCCAGAGGATCAGTCCTGCCACACCGCCGCCAGAGAGGATCACTTTGATAAAGCCGGGGATACCAGAGCCCAGCATCAAGCCGTTTAGTCTCGGTATGACATTCAAAATGGTCAGAGTATACGAAATGCTGAGATTCACAACTGTGGTCAGCAAGAAGGGGATCAGCATCGTAACGTTCAATACGATGGGATAGCCATAAAGGACCGGTTCGTTAATGTTGCAGATTTGGGGCACGATCGTAACACGGCTGAGTTTTTTATACCGCTGGCTCTTTGAGAAAAACAGCATGTCCATGGATAAGCCAAGTGTAGACCCGCTCCCGCCCACAAGAAAGAGTGTCATAAAGCTAGTGGTAAAGATAAAGGGGATCGGATCTCCATTTGCCACCGCTTCCATATTTGCCACACCGTTCATGATATAGGTAGGCATAATAATCGACATCAGGGCATTGCCATGGATGCCGCAGAAGAACAGCAGGTCACACGCCAAATGGATGACCATGACGCCAATAAACGTACCTGTGATGTTTCGGAACGGGACTTGCAGGATAGTATAGACAAAACCGGGCAAGGAGCCGAAGGACGTTTTTGCAAAAACAAATGTGACAACCGCAAAAAACAGAATGATGATACATGTGGAAATGAGAACCTTAAACGAATTTTCCACAAAGGGCGGCACACCTTTGGGCATCTTGATCGTGATATTTCTATCCTCAAAAAAGCGAATGGCTTTGGGGACCAGAAGGCCGATCAGGATGGCCATAAAAAGCCCTTGCCCACCTAAATATGTCAGAGAAATCACGGTGCCGCCTTCTGACGGGTTAATAATAAGGAGACAAGCGACGGAAATCAGCACGCTGGACAGCGGGTCGATTTTTAAATGCGTGCTCATTCGATAGGCGATCCCTGCTGTGGCATAAATTGCAATCAGGTTCATCGTGAATTGCTGTATGATATTCAGGATATTGCCAATTCCTGTGCTGTCTAGAAACGCCGTAAATGACTCGATATTCAAACTCATCAGCAGACAAGCGATAGACCCAACAAAGATCAAAGGGATCATGATCCCAATTCCGGAACTGATGGAATTTAAATAAGGGTTCTCAGACATTTTATCCGCAATTGGGCCCAATTTTTCCTGTAGTTTATCCATAAACGCGCCCTTCTTTTTCGCTTCACTACTCATTGTCTTACTCCCTTCATATGAATTCGGGTTTCTGTGAAATTTAGGACCTGCCGACTGACAAACGCTTCATTTCTTCTCGAAGTAGAATAAATTCTTCCGCAAAATCGATTGAGATCGATGCCATCGTTAAGTGATCCTGGGCGTGTACCAACAAAATGTCCATCGTGATTTGTTCTCCTTTGGCGGAGGCCGAGAGCAAATCGGTCTGTGTGTGATGCGCTGCGTTAAGTTCTTGCTGTGCTTCCTGAAGAAGATGCCGCGCTTCATCAAACTTTGCTTCTCGTGCGGTCTCAATGGCTTCCATCGCTTTTGACCTCGCATTCCCTGCGAGAACGATCAAGTTCATTGCAATTTGATCTGTATACATTTAATGCCCTCCCGTGTCATTAGTTTAAAGCAGGATTATTCAAAACAACTTCGCCTCCTTTGTCAATCCACATTATCCCACCCCTGTCTATTTTATAATATATGCACAATAATATGATGTCAACAGTTAATATAATTGTTCACTATGCATTATTTTGATAGGGGCTATGATGTCAAATGCATTTTTCTTCTCCAGAACTTTGTGTTACAATGCTTTAAAGTCAAGGTGATGCATTGCAACAAATGAAAGTTTTCATGCAGCCTTGCGTGGGGGTTCGGCAGACTGATTCAATGGGAAACCTAACAGAGAAAGGATGAAAAATATGTTTGAAGAACAGGTGACAATTCAAAATCCAACCGGATTTCATGCCAGACCAGCGGCGCTGCTGGCACAGTTCTGTAAAGATTTTTCCGAGGCGATCATGATACAATATAACGACACAGAGATAAATCCTAAAAGCATTATTTCTATTCTAGCTGCCGGTCTGAAACAGGGGATGACGGTTACAGTTCAAGTTTCAGGCGCCAATGCGGATGAAGTCGGTAGGCAGGTAGTGAACTATATTGAAAACCTCAAAGAATAAAATCTGATCCGCTCATTTAGGGAGGGTGCACAATGATACAGATGCAAGGCATGCCAGCTGCGCCCGGTTGCGCGGTCGGCCAAGTCCTGTTATTCCCCAAGGGCCCAATTTCCATTTCGAAACAAGCTGTGGACGAACCGAAGCTGGAAATCAAGCAGCTTGATTTTGCGCGCAACGCTTGTCTTAAATTCTTAGAAAGACTTTTGGGGCAAAAGCAGAGGGATGAGGATGTGGTCGGCATACTCGAGGCATATTTAGAAATCCTTCACGACGATGTTTTTTTCAGCAAAATCAAGAAAACAATCCGGGACGAGTTCGTGTGCGCGCCTTGGGCGATAGAACAGGCTCGGGCCGATGTTGCAGCCGCCTTTGCCGCACTGGATGATGATTATCTCCGCGAACGGGTGGCGGATATCAACTATATTTGTAATTGTATCATCACGTATCTTTTATCTGGCTCCAAACGTTTTGCATTTCCACAAGGGAAATTGGTAAAGGACGCTGTTGTGTTTGCCGAGGACTTGAGCCCAGTTGACACGATGAATTTTGATTCCCGTCAATTGAAAGCCATCGTGACAGAACGCGGCGGAACTACGTCTCATACTGTGATTTTGGCCAAATCGCTTGGCATTCCTGCAATTGTTGCAATTGGACCGTTTCCAGATGGATTAGAGAACGGACAACAGGTCTTAGTGGACGCTGACCGCGGATGTGTCACCGTTGATCCGGATATCTCTACGCTTCAAAATTTTGAGAAACAAATGAAGTTAAATGATTCCTGGAAAAGAATGTTTGCCTTGTATGAAACGTCTCCCGCGATCACCCGAGACGGTCTGGAGATAAGAGTTTGCGTAAACGCAGGAGAGGGAAATAGTTTGGATGAAGTCGATTCCAGATGTTGTGACGGCGTCGGACTGTTCCGAACTGAATTTCTCTACATGGACAGGACAACCTATCCTACAGAGGAAGAGCAGTTTGAGGTGTACCGGCGGCTGGCCCAACGTCTCGGCCAAAAGGAATTGGTCATACGGACATTGGACATAGGTGGAGACAAACGAGTCGATTACATGTGTCTACCGGAAGAAGCGAATCCATTTCTTGGACTGCGTGCCATCCGTCTTTGTTTGGCGCGCAAAGATATGTTCAAGACACAACTTCGGGCAATCCTCCGTGCCAGTTGCTTTGGAAATGTCAAGATTATGTTTCCAATGGTTGTCACATTAGAGGAACTTGTAGAGGCGAAACGGCTCCTGGCAGAAGCCCAAGCTGAATTGGAGCAAATGAATATTCCGTATCAGAGAGATATCCCCGTTGGAATTATGATAGAAACTCCTGCGGCAGTTTGGATTTCGGATCAGCTTGCCGAACATGTATCTTTTTTCAGCATTGGAACAAATGATTTGATCCAATATATGACAGCTGCGGACCGTCTCAACGAGCATGTCCATTATCTCTATGATAGTTATAATATATCTGTGCTCCGGGCAATGAAGCTAGTCTGTGACCAGGCCGCATCTGCTGGAATTGATGTCAGCATTTGTGGAGAGGCAGCTGCGATTCCTCAACTGATCCCGCTCTGGTGTGCTCTGGGGGTCAATAAACTGTCTCTTGCCCCGTCTCTGCTGGGGCAGACAAAATATATCATCTCCCAGCTGACAGTATCTGAGCTTCGAAATGAAATGTCCAATCTCTTTGGTTCCAGGACCATAAGCGAAATGAAATCAAACTTAGAAAGGCTTTTCTCTGCTATTGAATTTCCTCGAATTTTGAATGACCCAACCCAATCCAAAGAGTTTTCGCGAGACTGTCAGATCAGATAAGGTTGATTACGTCTTAACGCCTTACAATGCAAGATTTCCGGAGCGTTTTACTCCAAAAAGCAAAATGAGACACGCAATTGCAAACAGTTCAAATTTCAACTGTAAACACTCTCGGTTTCCAAATCTGAACCCTTATGTCTCGGTATCTTGCATCTTTTTCCTCAACATATGACACAGCCGTGCAAATCTACGTGATTTGCACGGTTTTTCTTCGCTCTTGAGCACTTTTTGAAGCGGTTTATTTTTTCCGGTTTTCTCTGACCCAAACCGTGACCCATACGGGAGTGTGGAGCGGAACGGACCGGGCGGAAAATCGG
>ERZ779866.3629-NODE-3629-length-12340-cov-3.745950_pt1 | contig 12340 bp, 9 predicted proteins | sample MGYA00511248_ERZ779866 | MGnify/ENA primary metagenome ERZ779866 (study PRJEB29588, sample SAMEA2155758) | human gut metagenome | biome: human gut; feature: human-associated habitat; material: faeces | place: Denmark | collected 2008/2010 ... | reverse complement strand
GCTTAAACTTAAAAGAACCAGATAAAATAAGAGAAGAGCCGCACCTACCGTCACGTAGTGCACCAGGGAAATAAGTTTTCCTGACACGAGTTCAAAAGCAAGAATCGTCACAAACGTCATGCCGATAAACAACAGTGCGTATTTTGACAAACGTTCGATGAACGTATAGTGCTGACTGTTGTCCTGAATATCAATCATGATGTCATTATTAAAATCAGGAATATCGTCAAGATACAGATCCGTATATCCTGACGCGAGACTTGTCAGCATATAGTTTGCAGTAAAAGTCTTATCCTGAACCTCTCTTTTAGAAGGCAAAAAGCGCCCTTTAAACCCGGGATTTAAATTAAGTCCTTCAACGTTTAACTTTGCAGAGTCGGCAAGTGCGCGAAAAGCAAAGCTTAAAGATCCGCGAATGGTATAAGAACAATTAAAATGTACTGTCTCCTTTAAATCATCATCAAAATGCGCCATAAAAGAATCAAGATTTGAAAGCTTAATGGCTCCGGGCTTTGCTTTAAGCGACTGTCCGTTAACTTCAAGCTTCTGAACTTCCTCAATTCCCGCGGCATCTGACAAAAAGAAATACAATAACGGAGTACTATCGACAAGGCGCAAACTTTCAATTCCTAAAGAGCGAACCGACTCTTGTAATTTTCCTAAATCAAAATAGCCTTGCATATCAATTTGCGCCCGATACAAAGTTGCATTGTAAATTCCTCTTTTTCGTTCCTCGCCTTTTAATTTAGCTGTAACGGCAACGTCTTCCGGCAGTAAAAACAAAGTTACGTCATGTTTTTGCCAATTCTTGGGATCTGAATCGGTAAAAACCGTTTTTTGTCCCTTAAACGCCAGCACGGGAGGCGCAATTAACTGCTCATGAGCCCAGGAGTCGGTAATTGAATGTAAAGCACTATCAAGCATCATTTGCCTGTCTGACAAGACAAAATCAAAAAACAACTTAGGGATAAGCAGCAGCAAACTTAAAACAAAAATAAGCAAAATATGAATACTGATGCTTTTGCCTAAATTAAAATTTCCTGCTTTGATATCCATCTTTTTTCATCCTTTTATATTTAAAGGACTCACAGCAAATAAACGAGTCCTAAAAATCTGACTATTCAGAAGGTGCGGGACTTGCTTGATGGCGCAAGGATACAGGTCTTATCTCTATAGCCGTTACAGGAGTACTGCCGTCCGGCTTGACCAAATAACTGATTGAATAAGACGTTCTGTTAGGGTCCAAAGTATGCATGGAAACACTGATATCTCCGTTTTCCAAGCGCTTGGCATAAATTGAGGCAGGAGAATGTTCACCGATTACCTGCTTGGGTGTAAGCACGTTTAATATCGGGCTTACGAATCTTGCCCAAACAATACTTTGCTGCCCCAAGGCTCCTACCAATCTGGCCGCCTGAAGCTCGTTTCCATTACACAGCTGCAAAGCCTGGGCACAGCATTGAAGTGAAACGGATGATTTTTTCAACCCTTTATAGTTTTCCAAATCATCATCGGACAAAATATATTTTTGGGGGTGAGTCAAACTAATCGACTCTGTCGATCCGTCCTTTTTCTCAAAATTAATTGTAGAATCAAATTGCCGGTTGTTTGCATTTCCTTCCGCCCAGCCGCCGCGACGGGACAAGTCTCGAACCAAACCTGTTTCTGCATCCTGCATGCTTTTAGTAAAATGGGCGACATCAACATGAAGCGGCTTGGAAAAATCCGCTAAAGTAATAGTATGCTGCCCCTTAAGACAAGATACTGCCACATCAAACTTAAGTCCTCTATCCAAAGCGGAATCTACGGCAGCCACCCCCTTTTCTTTGCCCTCCTGAGTCAATCCCGAGAATTCAGGGGAAGCAAAAAGCTTAGCACTGATAACAGTGTTTACCAGAGCCTTATTAAAATCATAAGCTTCCATCTTGTCTAAAGACAAATCATCAGGAAGTTCATTTGTCCCGGATAAGCCTTTCCATACAGCCTCCCGCGTAATTTCACCTCCAGGACCTGCCGCATTTAAAATATCGTTAACATGCGTTTTTGCGTAATTTGCGACAAGACAAACATGTTGCGCAGAGCAAATCTGTTTACCCAATTCATAGCCTATTAAGGGCGGTAAATCACTTAGCATATCTTTAACGCTTGCTAAATCAGATGATTGAGGAAACTCTTCTTTACCAATAAATGCTAGCAATTCTGGCAGGTCCTGCTGCGTAACTTCACGCAACGCCTTGCATAAACGATCTGCCGTTACAGGATCTTTTAAAGACGAAACCGCTTTTCCCAGATTATGTTCTAAAAAACTTTGCACCGTATCCTTTTCACTTTCATTCAAATCACGATGCGCGGTTATTTCCTCAAGCAGTTGATTAACGGCCTCCGGTGCTTGCTGCCCGGCTGCTTTAAGATTATATTCAGCGATACGACTCTGTTCACTTGAGCATGCTGCAAGGATATCTTTAACCATAGATCCGGTAAGAGCACGGCCTTGCATTTTAGGCGCTGCCAGCAAATTGGCGGCTAAATTTCCGATCTCATCACCATACTCACGATTAACGGCAGAAATAAAATCAGACATGGCAGCCATACGCGCATTCTGTCCGGAGAAAAAAGCACCTACTTTACCGGTCCCGAACATTTCATTATTTTTGGAAACAAAGCGAACCTCTGAATTCTCATCTGCCAATTGCTTAAAATCATTAACTGAAGGGTAATTACGAATCTCCGACATAAATCATTCCTCTTCCCGCATCTAAAATCATCTTTAAACAATTTACGCAAACTAAACCGACAGCAAAAAGCTTTGTTCGCTTAAATCATCTGATTTTTCACTTTGATCGGTCGATATTTCTCCTTGCAAACATCTTTCCTGCCAATACTCAGCTGCTGCAGCAAAATTTTCCACAATGGTAATAAAGCGCTGAGCGTCAGTTGTTTGCGCATTACATAAATACTGCAAAGCGACCATATCAAGCGGAGTATAAACAGAAAGAGTAGCACCCGCGGTTTTAAACAAGGCATGGTTTGCCTCTAGAAGCATTTTGTAAAAGGATTCCCTGCCACTGTCGGGGATCTTTCCTATAACGGAAAAAATCATAATATTTCCCGACGCCGATAAAAATCTAAAACCTACGGAAATCTTTCCTATTTCAAGAAGACACTGATTATCTGCAGTTTTGCTTATACCGCTTAAACCAAGATACTTGGCAAGTTCATCCATAAGACTGTCAAAAGCCGTTATATCCATTAAAAACCTCTTGTACCGCCAAACTTACCTTAATAGAAACGTAAGAAAACACATATGCTTTCAATATTTAGTTATAAGCTATTTATCAATACAAAGAAAGTCTCATGTTAAAAATTTTTCACTACGCGCAAAAAACATAATATTTAGCGTTTTCATACCAAGTCCTCTTTTTAAAGCATAACTTCCCGCGGACTACAATTCTATAAACGGCAAAACCGTCGTCAGTTTATTTTTAAGCGCGGCTAATGTTTCAACCGACTGCAGCGGAGTCAACCCTAAAATTGATGACACCTCATCAAAACGCAGTTTACGTCCTTTTCGCAAAGTTTTATTAAAACTTTCGGCATTACAGGTCTTAAGCAAAATTTTGTCATGCGCAAAGCTCTCCGGCATCTTTGCCAGCATACTTTCATGCATTATTTCCCTAAGCTGCTTGGCGCTTACGTTAAGACCGTTTCTTTTCAAGAAATAAAGCATGCAGCGTTCCAGAACAAAAGCGATATGCTTTAACACGAACTGACCTTGAATATCTTTTATAAATTTATAGGACGATGCGTCATTACTGCCGTTTACCGCACGGAAAATTTCCTTATCGCGCCATAAAGTTCTTATCTGCCGATACAAATCATGCACAGGATCACCAAGGGATGTTGCAATAATGTAAAATCCCGCTGTAACGCCGCGGTTTCGATAAGCGCTAAAGTCAAGTTCATACTCTGAAATATCTTCTTTTTTACGGATAAACTGCATCAATCCGTGAGTATTTTCTTCATTCTCATCAAAAGGTACGGCTTCATAAAGATTTTCTTTCTTGCTTACTACCTCGTAAGCTGCCTCCCATTGCTTTGCCAGGCGATCTAAATCGTGAATGCGCTTGCTGTCTGACCAAATGACGATAAAGCGGCTTTTAACTTTATAAGGCTCGTTTTTACCTAAAACGGATCGACCGCTTAAATTTAAAATAAATTCTTTATATTTATATACGCTCTGCCCCTGCTTGTTATATACGCTCATCCATTTACCGTTTGACAAAATCAGATCCTGCATGCGTCTTGGAAATTTATGCAGATTGCGGATAAGAATATAGTTGTATCCTAGTTCGCTTAAGCTTAGAAGCGATCGCTTATTGTTAATCTCGGTATCGGAAATGACGGTGGCAGTTCCTCCTGTCTCCCTTAAAAAACTGTATTTTTGTTCAAATCTCTGCAAAAGATCGTAAAGCTCAGCGCGATTTTTCGGCTGTTCCCACAAGTTAAAATCAATGGGAATTTTAAAACTGTTTAAAAATTGGCTAAAGAGCATCGGTACTTCTTTAAGATTGGAACCTTTGCTTTTATCCTCTTCTAAAAAATAAAACTTGGTTAAATAAAAAGTGTAATTCTGAGCAGGGTCTTGAGCAAAACTACGTTTTTCGTTTAATGCATCGATTATTTTGTCTTTATTTTTATAAAAAAGCTTAATTGCCGCTTTATAAGATCCTTCGTTTACAAATGACAAATCAAAAATATGCTCGGCAAAATCTTCAGGCGTGTCAAACGAACTTGCAGGATTAAAGTTAAGCAAAGAGGCAAAATAAAAACAAATCAAATCACCGTGGATTTTAAATGCCGGATCGTTACTTTTGCGCCCGAGTTTGGAAAACACCGCGTCACAACCTAATATTTCCCAAAATTTGCGATATAAAGCCAAAGCGTAATAGTACTGAGGCATGGCAAACGATGAGGTTTTGCTTAAAGAAGCGTCGTCATCCAATTTTGAATGAATTTCCCGCATAACCGCAGTCTGCTTTAAAAACTGATCTTTTAAGGCTTTAACATCGGCATCAACTGCTTGTAAAAAGGCCTCATCTTTTAATTTTTGGTCACTAAGGACGCCATAACTTTTAAGTCCTTGAGTTTTAACTTTTCCGGTTGCTTTATCTCTAAAAGTATTAACGATAGCCCCGTATTTTTTACCTGAAGGAGCGACTGTCACACGAAAGCGAATACTCATTTTTACAACACCGAGTTAAAAAACCAAAATAGTCATCTGGTGATTTTTTGGCCTTTAAAATCAATTTATAAATATCGGTTTTTATAAATTATACAACTTTTTATACAAAAAATTATACAACAAATTTTTATTTTACAACACTTATACAACAATCTTTCCTCTCTTTTGTTTATCTTTTTCCTTTAAAAACATGTAGTTGATATTTAATATAAATATAACAATATATTTTATATGCGATACATATCACAAAAATTTTTACAACTTTTAGTTATCTTATCGTCACAATTTACTGCAGCAGGGGAAGTATCATGTCAAGAGCAGGCATTTTGGCTAGCAATTTTCCGCTTACCAATATTCAAAGGCTTATCAGCCTCTATTATGAAGTAACTCCTAATTTAAGCGATCCTTTAAATGCCGTAGTTTTCGGAACCTCGGGACACCGCGGCAGCCCTAATAACGGCTCGTATACTCAAAGCCATATCGCAGCTATTACTCAGGCGATTGCCGACCTGCGCAAAGAATGGCAGATAACAGGTCCGCTTTTTATCGGCATGGACACCCACGCGCTGTCTGAACCGGCACTTCATACCGCACTTGAAGTTTTATGCGCCAACGGCGTTGAAACCGTAGTTGCCAATGACTTTGCCTACACTCCGACTCCGGTAATTTCCCGCGAAATAGTACGCCACAATTTCGGACGTAAAGATAATCTTGCCGACGGCATTATCATCACCCCGTCCCATAACCCTCCGCATGACGGCGGATTTAAATACAATCCTCCTTTAGGGGGTCCTGCAAGTCCGTTTTACACAAAACCTATTGCCGACAGAGCCAACGCTATTTTGCAAAACGGCAATAAAGAAGTAAAACAACTTTCATGGCAGGAAACATTACAAAGCCCTAATCTTCACTTTAAAGATATGATGACACCTTTTGTCGATGAACTTAAAAACGTCATCAACCTTAAAGCGATAAAAGAGTCAAAACTTAAAATTGCCGTTAACCCGCAAGGCGGTGCATCCCTTGATTATTGGGACAGAATTATTGAAAAGTACGGTATCGACGTAACCATTATTAATCGCAAGATCGATCCGACCTTCTCCTTCATTCCTTTTGATTACGACGACAACATCCGTATGGACTGCATGTCGCCTTACACAATGAAACCGCTTGTTGCCGTCAAAGATGATTACGACTTGTGCATTGCAAACGATCCGGATGCCGATCGCCACGGCCTTGTAACCAGAGAAGGTCTTTTAAATTCAAATCATTACTTAAGCTCTATCATGCACTATTTGTGCCACAACCGCCCTAATTGGCCTAAAAAAGCCGGTGTAGGCAAAACTATCGGCGCAACCGTGATGATGGATAAAATCATCACCGACGCAGGATATAAAGTTTATGAGACCCCTATAGGCTTTAAATGGTTCTCCGAAGGTCTCTTTAAACAAGAGCTCGTATTCGGCTGTGAAGAAAGCGCCGGAGCCTCATATCTTGATTTAAACGGCTGTCCGTTTACCACTGACAAGGACGGTTTCCTCGCCGGACTCATCGGTGCCGAGCTTTGTGCCGCATCCGGGCTTGATCTGGTTTCATATTACAAAAAGCTTACTGAAAAATTCGGCGATCCTTATTACGGACGCATTGATGAAATCACTACGCCGGAAGGAAAAAAAGCTTTTGTCAATCTGACTGAAAAGAGCGTTACCCAAGATACCTTAGCCGGACAAAAGATTTTAAAGGTCATGACCAAGGCACCCGGCAACAATGCAGAAATCGGCGGCATCAAAGTTCTTGCCGACAACTGCTGGTTCTCTGCCCGCCCGTCAGGAACCGAAAACATCTACAAGATTTATTACGAATCTTTCTTAGGTCCCGAGCATCTCATCAAGGTCAAGGAAGATGCCGTAAATATCGTTAATCAAGCCATCAAACATAACTAGGAGGCTCACATGCAAGTAAAATTTATGGGTACTGCCGCCTCAGAGGGCATCCCTAATCCGTTCTGCAACTGCAAAGTCTGCACCTATGCCCGCGAACACGGCGGAGCTAATGTCAGAACCAGAGCATCTGCTATGGTTGACAATCATATTCTTATTGATATGTCACCTGAGTGGTCAGCACAATTAAAGCGTGAAAACATGACCGCACGTGAAATTGATACCGTATTGTTCACGCACACTCACCCTGACCATTTTAACGTCGGTGAATTCGTCAGCCGTACCGTAGGCTTTGCCCAAAACGTGGAATTTCCGTTACATATTTTCGGCAATGACTGCGCAATTAAGGGTGCTTTCAACGCTTTAGACGGCTTACAGGGCGATCGTTTCGTTTTCCACCTTATCGCACCGTATTTAACTTACGAGCATGAAGGCTACAAAATTACTCCGACTCTTGCCAATCACGCCAAGATGGAGCTTTGCTACAACTATTTAATTGAAAAAGACGGTAAGACTTTCTTCTACGGTCTTGACTCAGGCTGGCTTCCTGACAGCACCTTCGAGTTTTTAAAAGGCCGCAAGATTGACGTTGCCGTTCTTGAGTGCACCTACGCTTTCCGTGACGGCGAAAAAACCAACAATCATTTGAATTTCAATTCATTGTTTGCTGAAGTAGCCTTACTAAAAGAGCTGGGATGCCTGACCGAATCATCTCGCGTCATTACATCTCATGTTTCACATTCATCAACTTTAAATCATGATGAACTGTGCAAATTGATGGACGAGCATGACATTACAACCGCCTTTGACGGCATGGTATTAGATATTTAAGGAGAACTTTCCATGAAACTCATGATGAGCCGCCTCATGGGCATGATGTTCATCCAGTACATCGTGCAAGGTGCCTGGGTATTAACCTTAGGCTTGGTATTAAGCTCTTACGGAATGCCTGACATTATCGGTACAGCCTATGCTGTATTAGGTATCGCCACCATTTTGTCCCCGATGTTCGTAGGTATGGTCGCAGACCGCTTCTTCTCAACCGAGAAACTTCTCGGTGTTATGCATCTGCTGCTTGCCGCCGTCCTTTACATTACATCAGGATTTATCGTTGCAGGTCAGCCTACATACTCCCTCATCGGTATTTTCTTTGTAGGACTTATTTACTATCCGACCGTTGCTTTAACCAACTCCATTACCTTCCACCACGTTGACGGTCCGCGCTACTTCCCGGTAGTCCGCGTATTCGGTTCAATCGGTTATGTAGTTTTAGGCCTCTTTATCGGTCAAATGGGCTGGTCCGGCGATGTCATGACTTGGTATGTCGCTATTATCTCCGCTATCATCATGGGCGTATACAGCTTCACCTTGCCGCATACTCCGCCTAAGAGTGCCGGTGCTCCTTTCTCAATCCGTGACCTTTTATGCTTGGATGCCATGGCATTGTTCAAAGACAAGTACTTCACCATCATGATGGTTTCAATCTTGATCCTCATGGTTCCGAAGACCGCTTACTCCGCATACATTCCGGTATTCTTAAATGCCTTAGGCTTTGACAATGCCGCCTCCATGATGCAGATCGGCGTAGCAATGGAAGTAATCTTCGTCTTCTTTATTCCTTTCTTCCTTACCCGCTTCGGCTTCAAGGTTACCTTGATGCTCGGTATGATTTCTTGGGCAATCCGCTCAGTTCTCTTCTCCGAGTCTGCACTATCCGGAAGCTATCCGCTTGTAATCATAGGCCTCATTCTTCAGGGCGTATGCTGGGACTTCTTCTTTACCGTTGCAGATATTTATGCCGATAAGAAAGCCGGTGACAAGATTAAAGCTCAGGCCCAGTCATTGCGCTTTATCGCTTCAAACGGTGTTGGTCTCTTCTTCGCCTCTTCCGTCTGCGGCTATATTTTCAACAGCCATGTTACCGACACCGGCTCTGCAGGTCTTGCCCAGTGGGAAACCTTCTGGCTCTTCCCTGCAGGTATCGCCGTATTCGTATTCGTCATCTTCCTGTTCTTCTTCAAGGATGACGTCAGCCACGAACCGGCTAAAAAGGCTGCTGAATAATTAACATTAAACATAAAGAATAAGGATTAGGGATATGCAGATACTTTTAAGTTTACTTTCGGGAATCGCACTTCTTGCATACGGCATTTACGTTACTAAAAACGGGGTGCTCAAAGCCTGCGGTTCTTCGATAAACGTCTATGTTGCAAGGTCCCTGTCTTCAAGATTATGGCCGCTGCGCGCGGTACTTGCCGGGCTCTGCACTACGGCTTTGGTTCAAAGTTCCAACGCCACGGCCATGTTAGTATCATCATTTTTAGGTAAGGGCATAATAGCTCTTACCCCCGCCCTTACCATCATGCTCGGAGCAGATCTGGGCACGGCGGTAATGGCCCGAATTCTTACTTTCGATCTGTCGGCAGTATGCCCTGTTCTTATTATTACAGGCGTATTTTTATTCCTCGGAAAAAGGAAAAAAGCATCAAAAATCGGCAGAATCCTGGTAGGTCTCGGACTGGTGCTGATGTCGCTTAAACTCATTGTTTCATCAACTGCACCGGTAGCTCAATCAGAGACCGTACAATTAATTTTAGATTCATTAAACGGAGAAATCGTTTTCTCCATCATTTTCGGCGCATTACTTGCAATAATCTGTTATTCATCTCTTGCCGCAGTTCTTTTAACTGCTGTTATTGCAGGCGGCGGACATTTAGGCTTTACTACTGCCATGGCTGTTGTTATCGGCGCCAATTTAGGCAGCTGCTGCCTTGAAATTTTGGGCTCTGCAGGGCAAGGCATCGCCGCACGCCGCGTAATGTTCGGCAACACCTTTTTTAAACTAACCATTACCGTTTTAGTTCTGCCCTTTATTTCATATTTTGATCCGTCTACCTTGCAAATCGGCATTCAAGAACAGGTAATTTGGTTCCACGTTATCTTTAATCTTATAGTCTGCTTAGGCTTACTGCCTTTTGTTCCGCTTTACGCCAAACTTTTAAAATCATTATTTCCCGATCCTCCTGCGCCTCTTGATGAAAGCGAACCTAAATATCTTGACGAAAACGCAGTGGAAAATCCCGCGTTGGCAGTATCGAACGCCGTACGCGAAACCTTGCGTTTGGGCGGATTCTTACATGAAATGCTGGGATTTTTTAATGACAGCCTTACAGGAAAAACGTCGCTTAAAAGCCAGCTTGAATTAAAGATGACGCAAATCGAAAATTTAAGCACAAAAGTCAGAAGCTATCTTGATCAGATTGAATTTGACGACGCTGATTTAAATGCACGCTGGCACCAGGTTTTTACTGCTGTGGTTTCTACAGTTCATGCCGGCGATTTAATTAAAAGAATGCAAGCTGAGGTCACTATTCTTAACAAGAATCCTGAAGAAAATTTCAGTGCACACAGTCGTGCCGATTTAATCAAGCTTACCAAGATAGTCAATGAAAACCTTGCTTTTGCGTTAAATGCTTTCATGACCGGCCGCGAATCAGAGCTTGATCTTATTTTCACCCATAAAAACGACTTTAAAGAGCTTACCGATAAATACTCGGTACGCCAGCTCAGCAAACTTTCACCGGAGTCAAACGGGGGCAACGACGTAGGCGCTTTAATTCTTATATTAATTTCAGATCTGCGTCAGTTAAACGGTATTTTCTGCTCACTTGCAAGCTCCCGTTGGGCACAGCTTAGCGCGCAAAAACAAACCAGACAGCATCATCCCGTAAAAACTCTTATTGAAAACGAATAATTAGTCCTACACTCATGCCCTATGCCGTCATCTCCGCTTCTTAGAGATGACGGTTTTTTTTGCTTTCTTCAACGCATGTCTGTTATTTTTGCTCTTTTAACCAAATAGCCTTTTAAACGAACAAATCTTTTCAACAAAAGATCAGTATGTGTTCAAAAAAGATTTATTCTTAGTCTTTTCCATACTAAATTTATATTGAAAAACTTTATATTTAAACAAGATTGGACTCTTATTAATCGGTGTTTAAACAAATTCTGCATGCGGACACATCTTTACTCTAAAAATTTAAAAGCTTTTGCGGTAACTGCCCGTGAACATTCTTTTTCCCATGCGGCAAAAATATTACATGTCTCTCCTTCAGCCCTGCAAAAGCGCATTGATTCTTTTGAAAATGATTTAAAAATCTCTTTGTTCTATCGCTCCGCCCGCGGTCTTAAACTTACTGCTGCAGGACAAAAGCTGTTGGAATTTTCCGATCTTTACATAAAAAGCCGAACTTTTTCTTCATGAGCTGCAGGATATTAACAATGACGATATTCTCTCCGTTGGGGTTTCAGCTTTAATCGATGCCCAGAACATAATAGAGTTGTTTTTGCGTCATCAAAATGAACTAAAATATATTAAATTAAAACTTGTACCTTTTGAAAATGAACCCAACCAAGCCTTACATATTCTGCAAAACTTAGGCTCCAACATTGATGTAGTTGCCGGTATTTATGATGATAATTTTCTTAAACTTTATAATATCGACGCATACTTTCTCTACACAACCCCGCTTATTTTGTGTCTACCGCAAAACCATCCTTTAAACGGAACTAAAACGCTTGAAATAACTAATCTGAAAAATTGTTCCGTATTAGCAAATCAAGAAGGAGTACTTGAAGTTTTTGATAAAGCCCGTCTCTTTTTAACCTCTCATGGGGTCAAGATAATTAATGAAAAACATTTAAGCCTTGAATATTTTAACAAAGCCTATCAATGCGGATACGCCATTTTAAATATTGCGCAATGGTCACATGTCCATCCTTTATTTAAACCGCATACGGTAAATTGGGACTTATCGGCTGATTTCGGAATAATTCATGCTAAAAAGCCTAAACGCTCGGTACAGAAATTTTTACAAACTGTAAAACAAAATCCTGCAGAACAGTTTTAACTTTTAGTTAAAACCCTATGCAATATTTGCGCTTCTTCACTAAAAAAACGTTTTCTACAATATCTCCAAAACACCAGGAGATACACACTATGATTGACGTCCTCACCGGCCTAAAGACCGAAGATCCTACCGCTAAACAAACAATACTGCTATTGTCGTTTAGCCTAGGCGGGTTCCTGCTGCCGACCTCTTATGAGGTTCGCTTGACAGGCCATCCGGGCAAGTCCTGCCCTTCTTAAGATGTTGTG
>ERZ779866.3628-NODE-3628-length-12341-cov-2.166531_pt1 | contig 12341 bp, 10 predicted proteins | sample MGYA00511248_ERZ779866 | MGnify/ENA primary metagenome ERZ779866 (study PRJEB29588, sample SAMEA2155758) | human gut metagenome | biome: human gut; feature: human-associated habitat; material: faeces | place: Denmark | collected 2008/2010 ... | reverse complement strand
TGGGGAAAGTCCCAGCAAATGCCCTCCGAAAAGTCGGCACGGCCCGGATGCGGAGACGCCGCGTCCGGGCATCGTTTTTGCCCCGTATGGGGCAGGGTATTGGATGTGTCTGGACGCTACTTGTCGATCTTTCCTGTAGAAATAGCGAATGCAAAATGAATGCTGCCATCTCGTTTGAACAAGGCCTAACAATAAGCCCAGTAGTATTAAGACAAGGGGATGATGCGAAAAAATTGAGGAAAAGTAAATCAAAACGCTGTTTTTGGATTCAGAACACGGATTTTCCGTTGAACTCCCCCCAGGCATTGCACTCAATCACTCTCGTGACCAGGGCAAATCAGCCGGATGCCATAGCGATCAATTGCCTCCAGATACGGCTCAGAGGGCAAGCAGTCTGTAACGATGGCATACAGTTGCTCAAATGGGCAGAAGCTGATCACAGCGGAATGTCCAAATTTACTTTGGTCCGCCATCAGGACAACCCGATTGCCTCGCTGTACCACGCTGCGCTTGATCTCGGCTTCCAGATAAGTACTGTTGGTAAGGCCGTTTTCAATTGAAACGCCGGTAGCAGAGATAAAGATTGTCTGAATGCTCAGGCGAGAGAGGGCATCCAGTGTGGAAATACCGGTAAAGGACGACGTGGCGGGGGCGTAAATACCGCCCAGCGCAATAATATTCAGGTTGGACAAAGACGAGGCCGCATACAGCGCAGTCAAGCTGTGGGTAATCACGGTAACGCCGTTTTTCTCGCCGATATGCTGAAGGATATAGGGCGTTGTGGAACCGGAGTCCAGAAAAATTGACGCCCCATCGCTGACCAGTTGGGAGGCCAGCCGTCCGATAATCTGCTTGGCCCGGCTGTTTTTCTGGGCCCGGACAGAAAAGCCCACCGGCCGGTTGATCAGGGTGGAAGAGACGCCTCCATAGACTTTTCGGATATTTCCACGGCTCAAAAGTTCCATGACATCCCGCCGGATCGTGTTCATAGATACAGAAAATTGCGTAGACAATTCCTCCAGGGAAACGGTTTCCTTCCCCAAAATATATTGTTCCATCGCATTAAGGCGCTCGGCCCGCATAAGGATTCCTCCTATAATATTAGCAAATTATTCGGTATAATTTGGGTAAATTATATCATATTTTTGCCATTATGCAATCATTTTTCCCAAAATAATCAAGAAATGATGAAAATAAGAATTTTTTTGCACAGGTATTTGCTGTAAATAAAACTCTTATTATTCAAAATGGCCAAAGTTTCGTCAAGAATTTATCACATTTAGATATTGAAAACCCCACAATATTTGCTATAATTATCTAAAAGATACTCATAAATTTACCATAAAATACCTACAAAATTTGGCAGCTCAGAATTAGTGAGTAAGTATTTGGGGAAAAGGAGCGAGGATTTCATGGAGATACGGAATCGGGCCGCCTACATGGTCGCACCTGGGAAGATAGAAATTCGGGAGCTTCCAATGCCGCAAGCGCAGCCTGGCGAAGTTGTACTGAAAATCGAATATGTGGGCGTCTGTGGATCTGACGCGCATTTCTTTGAATCCGGAATGCGGAAGGGAAAGGCTTTTGACCTGCCCTTTATTCTGGGCCACGAATGCGCCGGCACGGTCACACAGGTGGGTGCGGGTGTTCAAAATGTCGCCGTTGGAGACCGGGTCTGCTTTGAGCCCCAGATTACTTGCGGGGTTTGCCCGGAGTGCAAGTCCGGACGCTATAATCTCTGCAAAGATGTCCGCTTCCCCTCGGTTCCGCCCTATGATGGAATGCTCCGGGACTACGCTGCCATACCGGCGCATCTGGCCTTCAAGCTGCCAGATAATGTCTCCTCCCTGGAGGGGGCTTTGATCGAGCCGCTGGCCGTAGGGCTGTCGGCTGCCAGCCGGGGTGATGTGACATTGGGGCAGGATGTGGTCATTCTGGGTGCCGGGTGCATCGGCCTTCTCACCATGATGACCTGCAAGGCCCGGGGCGCCGGCAGAGTGATCATTTCCGACCTCTTCTCCAAACGGTTAGATAAAGCCCTGGAACTGGGAGCTGATGCAGTTATCGATGCCAGCACGGAGGACACCGTGGCACGGGTCATGGAATTAACAGAGGGGCGCGGCGCAGATGTGGTATTTGAGACCGCAGGCAACTCCCACACAGCGGCGGAAACCTCAGATCTGGTTCGGCGGGGCGGCGTCATCGTCTTTGTCGGCAATATCAATGGCGAAACTCCTTACCGCTTTATGGATTTGATGTATAAGGAGGGTGAAATTCGGACCATTTACCGCTATCACAACAATTTTCCCACAGCTATCCGGGCGGTATCCACCGGTCGAATTGACGTAAAAGCCATCGCTTCGCATCAATTTGATTTTCAAAATGTGCAGGAGGCCTTTGACGCCGCGCTTTATCAGCGTCAGGATGTGGTCAAGGCCGTCATCAAGTTGTGATTCCCCGCCCATTGATCCGGCAGGGGATACATAAATACGGAACAAAGGAGAATTAACATGAAAAAAGGAATCGCTTTGCTTCTCGCGACATTGATGTGCCTCAGTCTCACCGCCTGCGGCGGCACCGGCGAACAGTCTTCGGGCCAGGACTCCTCCGGAGAGGACACCGCCGCACCGGATTATCCCACCACCAATATTTCCTGCATCATCCCCTATGGTGCCGGCGGTACGATGGACCAGCTCTCCCGTGCCCTGTTCCAAAGCCTTCCCGAGGACGCGCTGCCCAGCAATGTGAACTTTGTGGTAGAGAACGTGGCCGGAGGCGGGGGTCTGGTGGGCACCGAACAGGGGCTGACCCGGGCTGCGGACGGCTACACCATCGTGGGGGTCAACGGTGACCTGATTATCAACCGTGCCATCGGTGCCACGGACATTGTCCTCCAGGAGGATTTTACTCCCATTGTTTGCCTGCAAGATGAGCCCTACTGCCTGATCGGCCCCGCCGATGGGGATTGCAGCACACTGGAGGGCTTCATTAACAAACTCTCCAGCGGCGACAACGCCGTTACCGTGGCGATCACCGGTCTGGGATCTCCCGGCGGTCTGGCAACCATTGCACTGTCCAACGCCTTCGGCTGTCAGATTCGGACTGTAACTTATGACTCTTCCAACGACTGCGCTCTGGCTGTGGTAACCGGCGAGTGCGATGCGACCTTCATCAACGTCAGCGGCGTGGCCGGGCAGATTGAAGCCGGCACCCTGAAGCTTCTGGCCGTTACTTCTGCCGAGGAGTCCGACTCTCTACCTGGAACCCCCTCTCTCGCCCAGACCTATCCCGAGGAGTGCGGCGATATGGATCTGCGGTCTGTGTGCTTCCTGGGAATCCGGTCCGACGCCGATCCCGCCATCATTGAGTGGCTGCATAACACGCTGAATGAGGGCGTGGCCTCCGAAACCTATGCGGAACTGACGGAATCCCAGATGATGACGCCCAAGGTATGGGACATTGAGGGTATGACCCAGTACTGCGAAGAGGCGTACAACTATTACGTCGGCCTGCTGGCTGAGTGAAGAAGAATCATTTCCATATCGCGTAGTCACGTAATCAGGGCGCACGGAACAGGTCCTGTTCCGTGCGCCTGCGACATTCATGCGGGAGGGTTACCGTTGAAAAAAGCAAACGTAGTCACAGGGATCATCTTTCTGGCCCTGTCGATCTTCGCCTATGTGGAATCCCTGGGAATGACCAGCATGCTGATGACAGATTCACTGGGTCCCAGCTTCTGGCCGAAGTGCCTGTCGGTCGTTATGGCAGTCCTGTCTATCGTACTAATTCTCCAAGGGTTTTTCAGCAAAAAAGAGACCCGCAGTTCTCCGTTCGCATTTAAGACTGTGGGATTCAAACGGATGGTTCTGGTGTCGCTGACACTGATAGCCACTGGCGCGATTATTTATTTCCTTGGAATTTATATCGGCATCCTCTTTATGTTGCCAGTATGTATGTTTATCCATGGTGAGCGTAATGTCAAACTCCTGGCGGGACTGACCGTCGTGATCTGTGTATTCGTGTGGCTGAGCTTTGATGTGGCCCTGCGGGTCCCGCTGCCTATGGGCACGTTGTTCTCTTGATAAGGAGGGACCGATTTTATGGATGCTTTTCTGCAAGCTGCAGCTTTGGTATTCACGCCTACCAGCCTGATTTACATGTTTTTGGGCGTGTTTTTCGGTATCCTGTGCGGGGCGATGCCCGGCCTATCTGCCGTTATGGCGGTCTCCATTCTACTCCCGTTTACTTTTTCCCTTGATCAAGCAGGCATTATGATGCTGCTGGGCACTTTCTGCGGCGCCATCTATGGAGGCTCCATCACCGCCATCCTCATCAATACGCCTGGTACTGCCAACTCGGCCGCCACCTGCCTGGATGGTTATCCCATGGCCACCAAACTGGGGCAGCCAGGCCGCGCCCTCAGCCTTTCCACCATGGCCTCTACCTTCGGCGGCCTGTTCTCTGCCTGCGCACTGCTCTTTACCGCTCCGCTGCTGTCCAAGATTGCGCTGAACTTCGGCGTGCCGGAGATGTTTGCTCTGGGTGTGTTTGGACTGAGCATTGTCACCGCCGTGTCTTCTCAGTCCATCATCAAGGGCCTGATCGGCGCTGTACTGGGCCTGTTGCTCGGCACGGTCGGCATTGACGCCACCTCTGCCACTATGCGGTTCACATTTGGAACCACCTACCTGATCGGAGGTATCCAGTTCGTGGCGCTGCTGATCGGCCTGTTCGCCTTCTCCCAGTGCCTTGTTACAGCGGAGGAATCTATGAAGGAGTACAAACGGGAAAAGCGCAAGAAGCTGGACCAGATTTTGCCCTCTAAATCAGATATTAAGCGGACAAGTCCTACGATCCTGATGTGCTCCATTATCGGCACCATTATCGGCGCCATTCCCGGAACCGGCGGCGATATCGCCTCCTGGATCGGCTATAACGAGTCCAAACGCTGGTCCAAGCATCCGGAGGAGTTCGGCCATGGTGCTCCCGAAGGCATCGCCGCTCCCGAGGCCGCCAACAATGCTGTCTCCGGCGGCGCCATGATCCCATTGCTGACCCTGGGCATCCCTGGTGACTCCGTCACAGCCATCATGCTGGGTGCCCTGATGATGCAGGGCATTACACCTGGACCGCTGCTTTTCAGCACCCAGACGGTGGATGTCTACTCTATCATCCTCTCCCTATTCGTGTCCAATATCTTTATGTGCCTGCTGGGCTACGGCGCTATCCGCATCTTCTCCAAGATCAGCCTGGTGCCCATGAAGTGGCTGAACCCCATTGTGTTTGTCTTCTGTGTGGTGGGCACTTATGCCATCAACAACAATATCTACGATGTGTTCCTGATGATCGGCGCCGGCATTGTGGGCTACTTCCTCATTAAGTTGGACTTCTGCATGCCGCCCATTATTCTGGGCCTGATTCTGGGCGGCACGGTGGAGGAGAACCTGCGCCGCACCCTGGTGCTCTCGGACGGCAGTTTCTCTATTTTCCTCTCTCATCCCATCGCCCTGGTACTGCTGGCCATTGCGGCCATCTCTCTGCTCTCCCCTATTTTCCTGAATCTCTGGAAAAAACGTTCTACCAACAAGCAGGCCGGCAATTAAACGTGGAGGTCATATGAAAAAATCAATTTGTATTGAAAAGCTCTTTGTAGATCTGCCCTTCTACGACCGGTTCCCCATGGTCCGAAAAACCGGTTTCGACTATGTGGAATTCGGTTCCTGGGCACAGCATGATATCAAGAAGATCAAATCCCTACTGGAAGAAAACCGGCTTCAGCTGGGGTGTTTCTCTGGAGACAAGGACTACAACCTGATCGATCCCGCCCATTGCAAGGAATTTTTAGAATACTTCAAGCGATCTGTAGAAGCGGCCCATTTTCTGGACTGTAAAAATCTGGTGATCCATTCCAACGCCTTGGGCGAGGAAGGCAGAATGTGTACCGACGGCAACGATTTGAACGACCGCACCAAAATTGCCTGTGCCACCAAGAACTTGCTGGAGATCTCCAAAATCGCAGAAGCGGAGGGTCTCTATCTTCAAGTAGAGCCTGTGAGCACCTATGCCAAGCCCGGTTACTACATGACTACTTCAGACTCTGCTGCGGATATCATTCGGGTCGTAGGGTCTCCCAATGTAAAGCTGCTGTATGACATCTATCATATGCAGCTGATGGAGGGCGATTTGGTCAACACCCTCCGGCGGAACGCGGACATCATCGGCTATATCCACATTGGAGATGTCCCCGGCCGCCATGAACCCGGCACCGGCGAGATCAACTACCCTTACCTCAAGCATGTGCTGGTGGACGAACTTGGTTTCGACGGTATTTTCGCCTTTGAACTCAGCCCTCTGACCACTATGGATGCCTGCCTTGAGGCTATGCACGCCTTTTAAGGAGGCGCCTTCCATGAGAGTCATCTGCGCCGGTGAAATGCTGGTAGACATTTTTGTCCGTCCAGTCCAACAGATCCCCTTTGAAAACGATACCCAGATAGTGCCAGACATCCGCATTACCAGCGGCGGTGACGCCAACAATAACGCAATTAATTTTGCCAAGTTGGGCCACCAAGTCGCCTACTTAGGGCGGCTTGGATGTGACGAGATGGGAGACTATGTGGCTTCTCTGGCCCAAGCTGCCGGAATCGACATATCCCATACCGTCCGTTCCTCCACGGCTCGGCAAACAAAATCTGTCATCCTGGTCAATCCCAAAGGTGACCGTACATTCCTGCAGGATCCGGGCACCAGCGCAGAGTTCTGCTTTGACGACTGTGATCTGTCTCTGCTGGACTGGGCAGAAATGCTTCAGATTGGGGGCGCTTTTCATCTGCCGAAGTTTGACGGCGAGGGCTCCGCCCAATTGCTGAAAGCCGCAAAGGAGCGCGGCGTAATAACATCTATGGACGTCACCAGTGACCGCAGCGGCCGGTGGAAAGGAATTCTGGACCCCTGCTGGCCCTATCTGGACTATTTTCTGCCAAGCATCGAGCAGGCTTCCCAGATTGCCGGGACCGAGGATCCTCGGGCTATTGCGGATTTTTTCCTGGACCGCGGCGTCAAAAACGTGGCTGTAAAACTAGGCAGCCGAGGTTCCTATTTCAAAAATCATCAAACCGCCTTTTTTGCGGGCATCTACCAGGGCCTTTCCATAGTGGAAACCACAGGGGCGGGAGACGCCTTCTGCGCCGGCTTTTTGACCGGCGTAGGAGAGAATCTGCCCCCAGAGGACTGTATAACCCTTGGAAGCGCCTGTTCCGCCTTGGTAATCCAAGCAGTTGGTGCAACGGCAGGTATGGGCAGTCGGGCGGCAGTGAATGATTTTATTCGTTCCCACCAGCCGCTGGATTTCCGTTCGGATATCTCATGACACCCAAGAAAGGAAGCGAGCCATATGCCATTGGCAACATTAAAAGAGGTTCTCGGCATTGCCACCCAGTCTAAAACCGCCATCCCTGGGTTCAATATTGACAATATTGAAATACCGGAAGCCATTATCACTGCAGCAGAAGAGTATCACTGCCCCGTGATTCTGACCATCGGTCAGGGGGCCATCCAGGCTGGACAGATGCACCATCTGGCGGATGTAGTCCGCCGGCTGGCCGACGAGTCCACGGTCCCGGTTGTCATGCATCTGGACCATGGAGCCAGCTACGAGCAAACAATCCAATGCCTGCGGGCAGGCTTTACCTCTGTTATGTTTGACGGGTCCCATCTGCCCTTTGAAGAGAATGTGCGTATTACCCAGGAAGTGGTAAAGGCAGCCCACGCAGTGGGCGTCTCTGTGGAGGCTGAATTGGGCGCAATTTACGGCGTGGAGGATGGCATCAGCCATTCCCGCGACAATTTGGTAGATGTGGACGAGGTTGCCCGCTTTATCCAGCAGGTGGATGTAGATGCGCTGGCTATTGGCATCGGCAATGCCCACGGAATGTACCAGGGACTTCCACGGTTGGACTTTGATCGCCTTCAGCAGTGTCAGGCGTTAAATCCCCCTCCGCTGGTCCTGCACGGCGGTTCCGGTATCCCCGACGATATGATTCGTCGGTCCATTGCACTGGGCATTCGGAAAATCAACGTGGCAACTGAAATCCGAAATGCCTTTATGTGCGGACTGGAGTCTGCAGTGGGGCAACGCAATATCTATGCCATGTACCGCGCCGCCGCTCAGTGTGTACACGACGTGGCAGCAGCCAAGATTCGTCTGTTTCAAGGAGTGGAAGCACCCATTCAAATCGCTTAAAGGAGGAAAGTCTATGGAAACCATGAGAGCGCTGGTCTACGACCGCCCGTCCGTGTGCAGTGTCCGGGATGTACCGATGCCTGTGTGCGGCGAGGATGAGGTTGTCATCAAGGTCATGGCAGCCAGCATCTGCAAAGGCGCAGACCGCCGTCATCATACAACCGGTCACAAGTTGGGACGCTATCCCATCACCACCGGTCATGAGTTCGCCGGCTATATCTACCAGGCGGGTTCCGCTGTGACAGGCTGGAAAGTGGGCGACCGCGTAACGGCCGATAATGCTGTCCCCTGTGGAAAGTGCTACTTCTGCCAGCAGGAGATGTACGCCCACTGCCTGAACTTCCAGTCTGTGGGGCACAGTATCCCCGGCGGATTTGCCCAGTACTTAAAAGTAAAGGACAAGACCGTGTTCCGGATTCCGGACCACCTCTCCTTCAACGAGGCTTGTATGACAGAACCCGTTGCCTGCTGCATTCACGCCATGGATCGCCTTGACGTCAAATATGGGGAGGATGTGCTGGTTTTCGGAGCCGGTCCGAACGGCATCATTCTGGCACAGCTGCTCAAACACTCCAACGCAAACCATGTGATCTGCCTGGCTCCCACCCAGTCCAAATTGGATGTGCTGAACGCTTATGGCGTTGACACCATTCTGATGGACCGCAGCGATCCCGCAGTCCACACCAAAGCAGTGTTTGACCGGTTCCCCTACGGCGTGGATGCCATCGTGGATGCCACAGGAAGCGCCTCTGTCCTGCCGGATTGTTTCCAGCTTTTGAAAAAGGGCGGTCGGCTGCTTCAATTCAGTTCCACAAAGGATGATGAGGACATCGCCATCAACCCTGCATATTTTTATCGCAATGAGCTGCAGTACTACACGTCCTACTGCCAGGTCCATGAATTCGGCCGTGCCGTGGATGCTATGGATACCGGAAAGGTGAAAACGGACCGACTGATACCCCGGCTCTATCCACTGGAAGAATTCCCGCAGGCCATCGAAGATGTGTTGGACCATAATGTGCTCAAGTTGGTGATCCGGCCTAATGGGATGGAGGACTAAGACGGCAACCGCGCATGGGAGATTAGACAGCAGGCAGTCACCCGACAACTATCTTCGAGAACAACACACCGCCCCAAAACTGCCAAGATATGAAAATTACCTCTTATTGGTGTATAGATACTGCATAGCTTGTGTTTAGCGGCAATTTCTTTGGAACTTTGACTGGCGGAGTCCTAATGGGACTGCATGGTAGAAGAGATGATCTTAGGAGCCTTCCCCCCATGCTTGTCGTATTATGGTGAGCCAGTAAGCGATAAAAGCAGGGATCGAGGGAGCGGAGTGCCCTCCGGCCTAGTACATCCCCCTCATGCATGCCAGACATCGCATCCAATGGCGAAGAAGAAAAGCCAGCTATAGAAACAGCGAAAAAGGGTATCCCCGGGTCAAAAATTGATACGCTACACATAGAAAAAGGGCTGCCGCTGGCAGCCCTTTTTTAACCTTAAGCCAACAGTGACCGTAGTCCCTGAATATTTCTGTTTTCCGTGGTATGTTGTGTTGCTGCGAAAACAGTGAACACCATGGTAAAGCGCAGAGCCACATTAAGCCCAACATCGGAAAGATTCCACTGGAAAAGCTCACTTTTCTGGAGTTGCAGGAGTTCTGCAGGAAACTGCTGATCAGCAGGAGGAGAATTCATAGGGTCGAGAGCAAAAAGCAGGCTAAGGACCTAAGCCCCAAGACAGTGCGGAGCATCCACCAGTTCATCGCCACCGATCACACTTCCGGCAGAACAACTGATGGCCTTCCTGAGAGAGGCAAACGGCATCGGCGTGTCTGCGATGTACTATGGAGAGTTGCCCACCGGCCTTCGACAGGATCGCTCCTTGACCTCAAAGGGGAGAATATTGACTCGGAAAAAGGCAAACTCCGGCTAAAACAGCAGGTCGCCCGAATCGATGACAAGGTCGCGGAGGCCCCATCTCCCCGGACAGCGTCCTGCACATGCTCCGCCTGGTGCTGAAGCGGGCGGGACTGCCAGAGTTAGGTTCCATGAGCTCCGGGTTATGAGCTGCTTTCCGTTCCGCAGCGATTTTCAGCAATTGGGGTCAGGTTCTAAATCACGAGAAAGCAGGGAACCTGAAAACGGAAACCATCTTTCATTAGACTGTCAATAAAAGATCTGTAGGAACAATCCTTATGAAAGCTGCCCCAAATCACGTACAAGATTCAATTTGATTCGCTCCGTATCCACATAGATGTTTCCACAGAGGACCGGGTTATTTTTGTCATCGTAATTCGTAATCTCTAAAAGAATAAAGGGCCGGATCTTTCCCACAGGGACCTCAAAATAAACCGCCAGCTCTGGAACCTCACCGCTGGTAGCAGCCCGGAGGCGCATCATATCCCATTTTACATGAATATTGCCCGCCTCCTTGAGAAACTCATAGATGGACTGTGTCGCAAGCTCCGGAGTCCGCCACTGATCTTCCGTGATCCGCCCGTCTCGGATACAATCAATGCAGTACATGCATGGAAACTCATCCGCGTAATACAGGCTGCGGATCTCCTGCAGCTGATGTGTCGGGCCACAGTTGAACAAAAGGGACTGCCTTCCCGCTGGAATCTGACGGACAGACAGCACCTCACTCCTGGCGGAATAGCCGTTTCTAGCAACAATTTCCCGCAAGTCGATCCGAGGATACAGCGTTGTATTCACCTGGATGGCCTGTGAATTGACATAGGTACCGCTCCCCTGCCGGCGGATGACCTTGCCTTCCACTTCCAAGTCACTGAGGACTGTACGGATGGTGCTGCGGCTCACCTGAAATTTCGCTGCCAGCTGTCCTTCAGAGAGCAATCTGGTGTTGACGGTCAGATCCATTTCGGAAATGAGCTCCAGAAGCTGGGCCCGGACACGTTCCCGCAGCGGGACTTCGTGTGTATTCATAGAGACAATCCCCTTCTTTTCAGATGTATGGGATCCGCTCCTTTATTGTATACAACTTATGAAAAGAAAGCAAGAAAGGTCCTCAAATTGGTCGGACAACTCCTTGGAATCTTCCCGAATTTCCACGCTTACAAGGGTGGTATGAAAAATGTCGTCTGACTTGTTGACAGACAGTTGAAATCTGTTTTTTCCTATTCTAAGATGGCACTAACACCTGTGCGCACAGGGACGCCATCAAATCAGGCGGCATGACAGGAAGGGGGAAATCATGAATTCTACGATTGGGAACAGATCAATTTTTGAGAGAGTTTTTCATTTGTCTGAACGGGGAACAACCCTGCGGACAGAATTGATTGCGGGAGCTACCACTTTTCTCTCCTGTGTCAGCATTATGGTATTGAATCCAACGATTCTCGCAGCAGCAGGCATGGACCAAAAGGCGGTGTTCTGGGCAACGGCGCTTTCATCATGCATCGGTTGCCTCTGGATCGGCCTGTGGGGAAACTTCCCGTTTGCTCTGGGGCCAGCCATGGGCCTAAATAGTTATATGGCCTACACCGTGGTACAGGGCATGGGCCTTTCCTGGCAGAACGGCTTGGCGTGCGTATTTACATCCGGCTGTGTCTTTATGCTTTTGAGCGCATTTAAGACGCAGCAGCATATTGTAGACGCAGTTCCAGACTGCGTGAAAAAGGCCATTGGCGCGGGCGTCGGTATGTTTATTGCGTTTTGCGGCTTCCAGTCCGCTGGCCTGATTCAAAAGTCTGATAGCACCCTGGTGACGGTGGGCGACTTGAGCAATCCCGGCACAGTGCTGGCGCTGGCCGGCATCGCTATTACGGCGGTATTGGTCATCCGACAGGTCAAGGGTGGGATTCTGATTGGCATTCTTCTGGTGACGGTTCTGGGTCTGTTTGTGAAAGACCCCGTCACTGGTGCGGCCTATACCACTCTGCCGACCTCTGTTTTCTCCTTTGACAATCCAGCAGAGGCTCTGGCCCCTACTCTGGGCCAGTTGAGTTACAGGGGGATGTTTTCCGGACCGCTCCCCTTCGTTCTTGGAACCATTTTTGCGATTGTCAGCTTTTTATTTGTAGATCTATTTGACAGTTTGGGTGTGTTCTTGGGGATCGCCCCCAAGGCCGGAC
>ERZ779866.3623-NODE-3623-length-12364-cov-10.452027_pt1 | contig 12364 bp, 9 predicted proteins | sample MGYA00511248_ERZ779866 | MGnify/ENA primary metagenome ERZ779866 (study PRJEB29588, sample SAMEA2155758) | human gut metagenome | biome: human gut; feature: human-associated habitat; material: faeces | place: Denmark | collected 2008/2010 ... | reverse complement strand
GGTGGCCGCTTCCGCTGAGGTACGGGGCATCCGGGACAACGATGACCGGGTGGCCTATCTCAACGAACTGGGCTGGACCGTATCCGCCGAGCCAATTGCCACGGAGGAACTGCTTATCCCAGACCACTTCGACGATACCTATTCCGACTATCTGGCGCTCCAAGAGGGGCAAGGTTTTGACCTTTCCAGGTATTGCGGCAAGCGGGTAAAACGCTACACTTATGAAATCACTAACTATCCCACAGGCGAAGCAGGCGTCCAAGTAGCTCTGCTTGTATACCGCAGCACAGTCATCGGCGGTGAGGTCCTCTCTCCCACTACCGGAGGTTTTCTCCATGGTCTGGCCAAACCGGACACCATTGCTTCTCCCGCCCCCAGTGCCTCCTCCGAGGCTTCCCAAAACCAAGATGCCGTTGCCCCGCAAGAAAATCTGACGGAATCAGAACTCCAGACCTAATTTCAATGTGCATGGCGCCGCTGAAAACAGCGGCGCCTATTGCCTTTTGGGATAAAAGAAGATATGATGAAAAAATCAGATACAGGGGGTTGACTCTCACGTTCCGTCATAGTGTATCTTTTTTCTTGAGGTGAGCGATATGAGACTATCCATCAGCCAGGCGGCCCAGCGGTCCGGCGTCAGTGTACGGACACTGCGTTACTACGATGAGATCGGCCTGCTGAAACCGTCGGAAGTCACCCCGGCGGGTTACCGTTATTACGACGGTCCTGCTTTGGAAACTCTGCAGCAGATCGTATTTTACCGTGAGCTGGGCCTGCCCCTGGAACAGATTAGCACCATTTTGCGCGCACCTGACCACAACCGGACCGAAGCTCTGCGCAGGCACCGCCAGCTTTTGCTGATGAAGCGCCGGAGGCTGGATGACATGCTTCGGCTTCTGGATGAAACGATTGGAGGAACCGCCATGTACAACGAAATGCCTCGCCCCACCCAAAATGAGGTAGATGACCTCAAGGCCCAGTATGCCAGAGAGGCAGCGGACCGCTGGGGCAATACCGAAGCTTTCCTGGAGAGTCGGGAAAAGCACGCCGGTTACACCCCAGAGCAGGAGAAGCAGATCCACAGGGAGATGGAGGACATCTTCCGCAGCTTTGGCCGCTGCACGGATCCTGCCGCCCCGGAGGCCCAGGAACTAGTCCGCCGCTGGCAGGCACACATCACCCGGTACCACTACCACTGTTCCAATGCCATCCTGCGCTGTCGGGTGACATGTACCTCAGTGACCCCAGGATGACGGAGAACCTAGACCGGTACGGTCCAGACACCGCCCAGCTCATTCACGATGCCATTCTGATCTTTTGTGGTCCCTGACCACATTTCTCCCCAGCCCGCATTTGTGGAAGATAGCATACAGCCCCGAGCCTAAAAAGCCCGGGGCTGTATGATTTAAAAATCCTCAGGACACAGTCTCGCCAGCCCAGTAGAGAAAGCTCATATACCACCCAAAGGCTGGGAAGGAACAGATCCCAGTTAAACAATGAGCCGCTTATTCAGGCCAATGGTGGCCATAAAACAAGGCTCTTTCATCAGCCCTCTGCCGCTGCAATCCCCGATTTACAGCAGCTTATAGCTGCTGCTGAGGAACATCATGTACAGGATGTAGCCCACCAACTCGGCAATCATGACCACGATCACCCCAACAACGGCTAAGATGTTCAACAAGGGAATCCACATCAGCAGGGATAATACCACCGACACGATGGCGCACACTAGATTGATGGTCCATACCGTCTGTCCCCGTTGAGCCAGAGCGCTCTCCCCCTGCGACAGAAGCAGGTTTCCAGTTGTGCTGCACACAAAATAGATGATGGCCAGGGAAATAATGGTGGAAATAATGCTCAACAAGCTGCCCAACAGCCCGTCGCTTGGGACAAAAAGGCCGACGATGCTGAGGACAATGTTGACGATGCTGAGCATAAATGCCGTACCGTATCCCTCATCGTCCATCCTGGCCCGGTAAAGCCCCACCAAAATTAAAATTTCACCCACAAGAGCGATTATCGGCCCAATTAGTATAATCGTCAAGAGAATGCCGATGATGGCCAGGAGCTCCCCGTAAAACATCAGCTTAAGGCCCTCCGCTGCCTTTGGATATTGCTTCATAAATATTCCTCCTTAACTCTCTTTTACCGCTTGTGCGGCTGGCTATCAAAACGCTTTCTTCGCGTTATGCCCCGTCACCGTTCCATCATATGCACATTGACATGAGGATAGGTCATCTCGATCCCTGTCTGATCAAAGGCTGGCTTAATACGGTCCATTAGATCGTAATAGACTGTCCAGTAATCCTCATTTTTACACCAGACCCGCACGACATACTCGATGGCGCTGTCTCCATAACGGTTGACATGAATCAACGGCTCCGGCTCGGACAAAATCAGAGGATGTTCCCCTACCAACCTGGCCAGCACCGCTTTTACTTGTTCCGTAGCGGCGTTATAGGAAGCGGAAACCTTTAATTCCACCCGGCGGCTTTCTTCACTAGAATAGTTGAGAATATTCTGGGAGACAATCGTGCTATTGGGCAACTGAACCAGCTTATTGTCAACGCTGTTGAGCTTGGTGTAGAACATACCGATCTCCGCTACTGTGCCGGAACACCCCCCCGCCTCTACATAGTCTCCTACCTTAAACGGCTGTGATACCAGCAGCTGGAGCCCGCCTGCCACATTAGACAAGAAATTCTGTACGGCCAGGGACAGGGCAAGGCCCGCTACAGACAGCACCGCTACCAGGGAGGTCACTGGAATGTCCAGACATCCCAGCACCACAATGACTCCTAAAAACAGCAGCAACCCTTTCAGCCCACCCCGAATCAGCTTTTTCAGTGTGCCGTCCAGGTGGATGCGGCGCAGGGTGCGGTCCACAAGCTTCAACAAAATCTTGATGACCACCAGGCAGACCACAGCGGCAACCACAGCGGTAAACAGCTTTTCTACCGTAAAACCCGCCACCCCAAGCTGAAAAATTTTCGCCAGCGCGTCGGTGGACGGACCGGTACTCGACAGTGAAACCCTCATATTTCTCTCCTTGTTCGCATGCCTTGTGGACAGGGTGCACAAATTTATTGAGTTTAATTTTAGCATATTTTTGCCGTTCTGGCAAGAGCTACAGACTTCTGTCTCACGAAGTGGAAAAAGAAAATCCCCGCCGTCTGGCGGGGATTTTCCAGTTATTCAAATTACTCAGCGATGTCGATCACGACGCCGGAACCAACGGTGCGGCCGCCCTCGCGGATAGCGAAACGCAGGCCCTCTTCCATGGCAACGGGGGTGATCAGCTCAACATGCATATCGACGTTGTCGCCGGGCATGCACATCTCGGTGCCCTCGGGCAGGGTGATGATGCCGGTAACGTCGGTGGTACGGAAGTAGAACTGGGGACGATAGTTATTGAAGAAGGGGGTGTGACGGCCGCCCTCGTCCTTGGTCAGAACGTACACCTGGCCAACGAACTTGGTGTGGGGGTGAATGGAACCGGGCTTGGACAGAACCTGGCCGCGCTCGATCTCGGTCTTGGCAACACCGCGCAGCAGGGCGCCGATGTTATCGCCGGCCTCAGCGTAGTCCAGCAGCTTGTGGAACATCTCGATACCGGTGACGACGGTCTCGCGCTTCTCGTCGGACAGACCAACGATCTCAACCTTCTCGTTGAGCTTCAGCTGACCACGCTCCACACGGCCGGTAGCAACGGTACCACGGCCGGAGATGGTGAACACGTCCTCAACGGGCATCAGGAAGGGCATGTCAGCCTTACGGTCAGGAGTGGGGATATAGCTGTCAACAGCGTCCATCAGCTCCTTGATGCAAGCATACTCGGGAGCGTTGGGATCCTTGGACTCGGACACCAGGGCGTTCAGAGCGGAACCCTTGATGATGGGCACTTCGTCGCCGGGGAACTCGTAGGTGCTCAGCAGCTCGCGGACTTCCATCTCCACCAGCTCCAGCAGCTCCTCGTCGTCAACCTGATCGCACTTGTTCAGGAACACAACGATGGCGGGCACGCCTACCTGACGGGCCAGCAGGATGTGCTCACGGGTCTGAGCCATAGGACCGTCGGAAGCAGCGATAACCAGGATAGCGCCGTCCATCTGGGCAGCACCGGTGATCATGTTCTTGATATAGTCAGCGTGGCCCGGGCAGTCAACGTGAGCATAGTGACGCTTGTCGGTCTCATACTCAACGTGGGCGGTGTTGATGGTAATACCACGCTCGCGCTCCTCAGGAGCCTTATCAATGCTGGAGTAATCAGTGTACTCAGCCTTGCCCTGCAGAGCCAGGTACTTGGTGATGGCAGCGGTCAGAGTGGTCTTGCCGTGGTCAACGTGGCCAATGGTGCCGATGTTGACATGGGGCTTAGTTCTCTCAAATTTCTGCTTGGCCATTGGGAATATCCTCCTTAACAGTTAAATGGTTAGTGAATGGATCAGCGCCAAACGTCATAACGCTGATATTTTACAACAGATCAGCAGAAAAAGCAATCCCAAAGCAGGTGTTTCTCTGCAATTTGTCCCTTACTTCATTGCCCGGGCGCTCATCCGCTGGTCGATGATCTTATCCCGGATATTCTTGGGGATCTCGACATAGTGGCTGGGCTCCATGGTGTACTGGCCGCGGCCCTGGGTACGGGAACGCAGATCGGTAGCATAACCGAACATCTCGCTGAGGGGGACAAAAGCATCAATCTGCTGTGCGCCGGAGCGGGCCTCAAAGCCCTGGATCTGGCCGCGGCGGCTGTTCAGGTCGCCGATTACATCGCCCATATACTCTTCAGGAACGATGACACAGACCTTCATAATAGGCTCCAGCAGGGTAGGATCTGCCTTCTGGCAGGCCTCTTTGAACGCCATGGAACCGGCGATCTTAAAGGCCATTTCAGAGGAGTCGACCTCGTGATAGGAACCATCGTACAGAGTGACTTTCACATCCACAACGGGGTAGCCAGCCAGTACACCGGAGAGCATAGCGCCCTGGATACCGGCATCGACAGCGGGGATATACTCCTTGGGCACCGCGCCGCCAACGACCTCGTTGATGAACTCATAACCCTTACCGGACTCATTGGGCTCCAGACGGATCTTGACGTGACCGTACTGGCCCTTACCACCGGACTGACGGGCATACTTGGTATCCTGCTGAACAGCCTTCTTGATGGTCTCCTTGTAGGCGACCTGAGGAGCACCTACGTTGGCTTCCACCTTGAACTCACGCAACAGACGATCCACGATGATCTCCAGGTGCAGCTCGCCCATACCGGCGATAATGGTCTGACCGGTTTCCTCATCGGTGTAGGTCTTGAAGGTGGGGTCCTCCTCAGCCAGCTTCATCAGCGCAATGCCCATCTTCTCCTGACCAGCCTTGGTCTTGGGCTCGATGGCCACGCGGATAACAGGATCGGGGAACTCCATGGACTCCAGAATAATGGGGTGCTTCTCATCGCAGAGGGTGTCGCCGGTGGTGGTGTTCTTCAGACCCACAGCGGCGGCGATATCGCCGGAGTACACCGTCTCGATATCCTCTCTGTGGTTGGCGTGCATCTGCAGAATACGGCCCATGCGCTCCTTCTGCCGCTTAGTGGAGTTGAGAACAGCAGAACCGGTATTGAGCGTACCGGAATAGACCCGGAAGAAGCTCAGGCGGCCCACGTAGGGATCCGTCATGATCTTAAAGGCCAGAGCGGAGAAGGGCTCCTCGTCGGAGGCCTTGCGGTCCTCCTCCTCATCTGTGTTGGGATTGACGCCCTTGATGGGGGGGATGTCTGTAGGAGCGGGCATGTAGTCCACAATAGCGTCCAGCAGCTTCTGAACGCCCTTGTTGCGGTAGGAAGTACCGCAGACCACGGGGATCATCTCCACAGCCACGGTGGCCTGACGAATGGCCTTACGAATCTTATCAGTGGGGATCTCCTGACCATCCAGGTACATCTCCATGATCTCGTCATCAAACATGGACACAGCGTCCAGCATCTTTTCGCGATACTCCTGAGCAAGATCCATCATGTCCGCAGGAATATCCTCCACGCGCATGTCCTTGCCCATCTCATCGTAGTAGACATCGGCCTTCATCTCCACCAGATCGATGATCCCGCGGAAATCAGCCTCCTTGCCGATGGGCAGCTGGATGGGGACGGCGTTGCACTTGAGACGCTCGTCGATCATCCGCAATACATTGTAGAAATCGGCGCCCATGATATCCATCTTGTTGACGTAGATCATGCGGGGAACATGGTAGTGATCCGCCTGGCGCCAAACGGTCTCGGACTGAGGCTCCACGCCGCCCTTGGCGCACATGACGGTCACGCTGCCGTCCAGAACGCGCAGGGAGCGCTCCACCTCCACGGTGAAGTCCACGTGGCCCGGAGTATCAATGATATTGATACGGGTCTGGGGGAACTGATTGGCAGTTCCCTTCCAGTAGCAGGTAGTAGCGGCGGACGTAATGGTGATGCCGCGCTCCTGCTCCTGGGCCATCCAGTCCATGGTAGCCGTACCTTCGTGGGTTTCACCGATCTTATAGTTCACACCGGTATAATACAGGATACGCTCCGTAGTGGTGGTCTTACCTGCATCAATGTGAGCCATAATGCCGATATTTCTTGTGTTTTCCAGTGATACCTTTCTCGGCATATTGCTTCTCCTAACTTACCAGCGGAAATGGGCGAAAGCCTTGTTGGACTCGGCCATCTTGTGAGTGTCTTCCCGCTTCTTCACGGCGCTACCGGTGTTGTTGGCAGCATCCATGATCTCGTTGGCCAGGCGCTCAGCCATGGTCCGCTCGCTGCGGGCGCGAGAATAAGTGGTCAGCCAGCGCAGACCGAGGGTCTGGCGGCGGACAGGACGAACATCCATAGGCACCTGATAGGTGGCGCCGCCCACACGGCGGGCCTTGACCTCCAGGCTGGGCATGATGTTATCCATAGCGGTAGTGAAAACTTCCAGGGGCTCCTTGCCGGTCTGCTCCTTGACGATGTCAAAGGCACCGTAAACGACCTTCTGAGCCACGCCCTTCTTACCATCCAGCATGATGCTGTTGACCAGCTTGGTCACCAGGACGCTGTTATAGATAGGATCAGGCAAAATTTCTCTCTTGGGAACATTACCTCTTCTGGGCACTATGCTTCCCTCCTTCATTAAATTGATGAAATCATAGGTACTCTCCGGACTCCCTGTCCGGCGTTCGGCCTGCCAAAGAGGTCACAGTTTATCGTTTCAGAAAACTATGTCAACCTATTCGGCAAAGCGCTTCAGGATTTGTGCGGTCCGTGATCTCCGCAGCTGAGGCGGAAATTACTTGGACTTAGGACGCTTGGCACCGTACTTGGAACGGGCCTGCATACGGCCCTGAACACCCTGGGTGTCCAGAGTACCGCGGATGATGTGGTAACGCACACCAGGCAGGTCCTTGACACGGCCGCCGCGGATCATCACCACAGAGTGCTCCTGGAGGGAGTGGCCCACGCCGGGAATGTAGGCGGTGACCTCGTAGCCGTTGGTCAGGCGCACACGGGCGATCTTACGCAGCGCGGAGTTGGGCTTCTTGGGGGTAGAGGTACGCACTGCAGTGCAGACACCGCGCTTCTGGGGAGAAGGCAGATTGGTCTCCTTGTTCTTCAGGGTGTTGAGACCATACTGCATAGCAGGGCTGGTGGACTTGTAGGTCACCTGCTCTCTGCCCTTGCGAACCAACTGGTTGAAAGTAGGCATAGTTTTCTCCTTTCTCAAAAAATATGTGGAGCATGCGCTCCTGTTTATTTTTTACAGAATATCAAAAAATATCCTGAAAAAAATCAAAGGACACTTATTTTTTCAGCAGTGTCACCACAGCGGCACCCACCTGGATGCCGGCAGCCTGTCCCAGCTCCCGCATGGAACAGCCGCTCTCTACCGGGATTCCCTCCCTGCAGCACTGTTCTGCCAGAGGTCCCGTCAGAGCCGGATCGGCATCAGCGGCCAGGAACACCTGCCGGGCAAGGCCATCCCGAATGGCACGGCGGGACTGTTTCACGCCGATCACCTTTTCTTTGGCCCGCAGCTCGTTCAGCAAGGTCATTCCTCCCGTTTTGACACGCCAAAATTCGCGGAAACATACCCGCGCAATTTTGAATTATAGCATAGGTGTTTTCTCCCGTCAAGGCTTTTCTGACAGGTTCTTCACCGGAAACGCCACAAGTTTCCCACCGAATCACAGGATCTTTACGGCATATTGCCAAATCCCCTCATAGATCTGCAAACTGTCAAAAGCGGGGAGAGCCGCTATGTGCCCTCCCCGCTCGGGACATTACATCCGGACTGTGCAGGTAGAATTATTCCTCGAAGCCCATATCCTCGCTGCTGTCCTCATGTTCCTCACCAACATCAGGCTGGTCGATATCTTCCAGCTCTCCGGTGAGTTCAGCAGCAGGGACCTCTGCCTCTTCCGCATCCGGGACAACCCGCTCCGCCAGCTCACGGTAAGCGCCAAGTCCCGCACCGGCGGGGATCAGCTTACCGATGATGACGTTTTCTTTCAGGCCGATCAGGTGGTCCACCTTGCCCTTGATAGCCGCCTCAGTGAGGACCTTGGTGGTCTCCTGGAAGGAAGCGGCGGACAGGAAGGAGTCGGTGGCCAGGGATGCCTTGGTAATACCCATCAGCAGCTGGGTGACCTCAGCCTCCCGCAGAGGCTCGCCGTCCTCCCGGACTTCTCCGGCAGCGGTGCGGGCCTTGATCTTGTCATTGGCCTCGTGGAGCTCCAGGACATCCACCATGGCGCCGCTGAGCAGATCCGTATCACCGGCATCCTCCACACGGCACTTGCGCATCATCTGACGGACGATAACTTCGATATGCTTATCGTTGATATCCACGCCTTGCTGACGGTACACACGAAGAACTTCCTGAATGAGGTAGTTGTGCACCGCGCTGGCACCCCGGGTCCGCAGGACATCGTGGGGATTGAGGGCGCCTTCATTGAGGGCGGTACCCATCTCGATCACGTCGCCGTCGCTGACCTTCAGGCCGGTGTGAGGCACGGAATACATCTTGGTGTTGCCGTCGTCAGCCACCACATGGATGTTGAGCAGGGAGCCCTTGGCGCTCTCCTCGAAACGGACACGGCCGCCGATCTCGGCGAGGGTGGCCATCTTCTTGGGCTTGCGGGCCTCGAACAGCTCCTCAACACGGGGAAGACCTTGGGTGATGTCGCCGCCGGCAACGCCGCCGGTGTGGAACGTACGCATGGTCAGCTGAGTACCAGGCTCACCGATGGACTGGGCGGCGATGATACCGACAGCCTCGCCGGTGCCCACAGGACGGCCGGAAGCCAGGTTCATGCCGTAGCAGCGGGCGCACACACCGCTCTTGGCCCGGCAGGTAAGGACCGTGCGGATCTCCACCTTGTGGATACCGTGGGCCTCCAGCACCTTGGCGTCGGCCTCGCTGAGCATACGATCCTTGGGGCAGAGCACCTCGCCGGTCTCGGGGTCCACAATATCGCTGACAGGGAAGCGGCCCCGGATACGGTCGGAGAACTTCTCGATGACCTGGCCGTTCTCGCTGATCTCCTCCACCCAGATACCGTGGTCCACGCCGCAGTCGTCCTCCCGGATGATCACATCCTGGGAGACGTCCACCAGGCGGCGGGTCAGGTAACCGGAGTCGGCCGTACGCAGAGCGGTATCCGCCATGCCCTTCCGGGCGCCTCGGGAGGAGATGAAGTACTCCAGCACGCTCAGGCCTTCACGGAAGTTGGACTTGATGGGGATCTCGATGGTACGGCCGGCGGTGTTGGCCATCAGGCCGCGCATACCAGCCAGCTGACGGATCTGCTTCATAGAACCACGGGCACCGGAGGTAGCCATCATATAAATAGGATTGAGCTCCTCCAGATTGTCCTGCAGAGCGTTGGTCACATCCTCGGTGGTCTTTTCCCACTCGCGGACAACGGCGCGATACCGCTCGTCGTTGGTCATGAAGCCCATCTTATACTCATTTTCGATGTCGACGATCCGGTGCTCCGTCTCCTTGATGAGCTCATATTTCTTGGCAGGAACGGACATATCGTAGATGGAGATGGTGATAGCACCCCGGGTGGAGTACTTGTAGCCGGTGGACTTGATGTTGTCCAGCACCTCACTGGCTACGGTGAAGCCGTGCTCCCGGATGGTCCGGTCCACGATCTTGCCCAGCTCCTTCTTACCGCAGGTCATGTTGATCTCATAGTCACAGACATGGTCATTGTCACTGCGGTCCACAAAGCCCAGATCCTGGGGAATGTTCTGGTTGAAGATGATCCGTCCGGCGGTGATCTCCACCAGCTTCTGATAGGTGTTGCCCTGGTAGGTGAACTCCCGGCGTACCTTGATGGGAGCATGGATGCCGATGATACGGTCGTTATAGGCCAGCATCACCTCGTCCTCATTGACGAACACCTTGCCGGCGCCATCTTCCTTGTCGTTGACATAGGTGAGGTAGTAGGAACCGAGCACCATATCCTGAGAAGGAACGGTAACAGGGCCGCCGTCCTGAGGACGCAGGAGGTTGTTGGCGGAGAGCATCAGCAGACGGGCTTCCGCCTGGGCCTCAGCGCTCAGGGGGACGTGGACAGCCATCTGGTCGCCGTCGAAGTCGGCGTTGAAGGCGGTACAGGTCAGGGGGTGGAGCTTGATGGCACGGCCCTCTACCAGCACCGGCTCGAAAGCCTGAATACCCAGGCGGTGGAGCGTAGGTGCACGGTTGAGCATGACGGGGTGGTCCTTGATGACCACATCCAGGGCGTCCCACACCTCGGCACGGCCCTTATCCACCATCTTCTTAGCGGACTTGATATTGTTGGCGGCGCCATCCTCCACCAGCTTCTTCATAATGAAGGGGCGGAACAGCTCCAGAGCCATCTCCTTGGGCAGACCGCACTGGTAGATCTTCAGCTCAGGACCGACAACGATAACGCTTCGGCCGGAGTAGTCCACGCGCTTGCCCAGCAGGTTCTGGCGGAAGCGGCCCTGCTTGCCCTTGAGCATGTCGCTGAGGGACTTCAGGGCCCGGTTGTTGGCGCCGGTAACGGGACGGCCCCGGCGGCCGTTGTCGATCAGGGCGTCCACAGCCTCCTGGAGCATGCGCTTTTCATTGCGGACGATGATGTCCGGGGCGCTGAGCTCCATCAGACGCTTGAGGCGATTGTTGCGGTTGATGACCCGGCGATACAGGTCGTTGAGGTCGGAGGTGGCAAAGCGACCGCCGTCCAGCTGGACCATGGGGCGCAGCTCCGGGGGGATCACCGGCAGCACGTCAATGACCATCCACTCCGGCTTGTTGCCGGACAGGCGGAAGGCGTCCACCACCTCCAGGCGCTTCACCACCCGGGCCTTCTTCTGGCCGGTGACGGTTTTCGGCTCCGCGTGGAGCTGGGCGCTGAGCTCCTCCAGGTCGATCTGCTGCAGCAGCTTCTTCACGGCCTCGGCGCCCATGCCGGCGTCGAAATCGTCCTCATACTTCTCCCGCATGTCGCGGTATTCCTTTTCGGACAGCAGCTGATTGCGCAGCAGGGGAGTCTCGCCGGGATCGGTGACGATATACGCGGCGAAGTACAGGACCTTCTCCAGGATCCGGGGGCTGATGTCCAGCAGCAGGCCCATCCGGGAGGGGATGCCCTTGAAATACCAGATGTGGCTCACCGGGGTGGCCAGCTCAATGTGGCCCATACGCTCACGACGGACCTTGGCCCGGGTGACTTCCACGCCGCAGCGGTCGCAGATCTTGCCCTTGTAGCGGATCTTCTTATACTTGCCGCAGTGGCACTCCCAGTCCTTGGTGGGTCCGAAGATGCGCTCGCAGAACAATCCGTCCCGCTCCGGCTTGAGGGTGCGGTAGTTGATGGTCTCGGGCTTTTTCACCTCGCCGTAGGACCAGGCGCGGATCTGCTCGGGAGAGGCCATGCCGATTTTAATGGCGTCAAAGGCAATGTTGTTGCCGGTATTGTTATCCATCATATTGCGATATCCTCCTTCAATGATTCAGAATAGGTTGTTTGACGAACGGAGCTGATTCTGAATCATTCGTCGTCGAAGTCGGCGTCCAGATCCGCGCCGGCATCCTCGGGGGCGTCCTCGATATCAAAGCCGGACTCCTCGAATTCCGTCTCCTCAGCAAACGCGCGGTGACGGTCGTCGTCGGCATCCATCCGGGCCAGGTTGAACGTATCCATGGCGTCCTCGTCCTCCTTGAGCTCGATGACATTGCCGTCGGCGTCCAGCACCTGGATGTCCAGGCACAAGGACTGGAGCTCCTTGACCAGCACCTTGAAGGACTCGGGCACGCCGGGCTGGGGCACGTTGTGGCCCTTGACGATGGCCTCGGAGGTGCGCACACGG
>ERZ779866.3619-NODE-3619-length-12367-cov-3.917398_pt1 | contig 12367 bp, 15 predicted proteins | sample MGYA00511248_ERZ779866 | MGnify/ENA primary metagenome ERZ779866 (study PRJEB29588, sample SAMEA2155758) | human gut metagenome | biome: human gut; feature: human-associated habitat; material: faeces | place: Denmark | collected 2008/2010 ... | reverse complement strand
GTCCGTTGGGGAGGGCGAATGCCCGACACGGCGGCGAGTGCCGCCGCACTCTATTTAATTACACGGGGTCCCCGTTGTGCCTGAACAATGGGGTAAAATAACGGCTGAAATGCCGTTCCGCAGAGCCTGCGGAATGATAAATCCCATATAGTATTTCCCTGCATACGGGAGATGGATAGGAAACGGAGGGCGAATGCCCGACACGGCGGCGAGTGCCGCCGCACCCTATTTAATTACACGGGGTCCTCGTTGTGCCTGAACAATGGGGTAAAATAACGGCTGAAATGCCGTTCCGCAGAGCATCTTCTCTTACTTCTGCATCAGCCTGTCCAATCGGCCTGCCAAAATGGCCATCTCCTCCCTTGTCACGGCCTCTTTGGGGCGGTAGGTACCGTCCTCATAGCCCTTGATTATCCCAGCCGCGTGGAGGGCGTATATGGCACCCGAGCTCCAGCTGTCAGGCTCCACATCGGAGAAAATGCCGTTTTTGGGGGATTTATAGGGCACGCCCGCTATGCGGCATATGAGGGTTGCCGCCTGTTCCCTTGTAAGAACCTCGTCGGGCATAAAACTGCCCCCCTCTACCCCCACCATATGACCGCTTTTAAAGGCGGCGGCGATGTATTTTTCCGCCCAGTGACCCTTTACATCGTCAAAGGGAGGGGATTTTCCGTCCAAAGGCAGATTGAGAAATCTCACCGTGATGGCGGCTGCCTCGGCTCTCGTCAGGTCGGAATACGGGGAAAACAGATGTCCGCCCGTGCCCTCCATTATGCCGCCCACATAGGCTTTCATAATCTCGTCGCGGCCGAAGGTGCCCGAGATGTCGGAAAAATATCCACCCGAAAGCCAGTCGTAGAAAAAGTCAAAAAGATCTTTTTGGGAAAAGGGCATTCTCAAAAGGGCCGCGCCCTTGAGCCCCAGCCTGTCTTTGAGCATGAGCATTTCGCGGCAGTACACCGAGCTGCCTATGTTCATCTTGTAGTCTCCCGGGTATAGCCTTTTGCCGCCGATGTGAAAGGTCTGCCCCGCCTTGACGGTAAAGGACAGGTATTCCGCCCCCTCTGCCCTGTCAAAGCTCTCCTTTACGGCGAAATTTTCCGCCACGGTCTCCACCTCTTTCGGGGTGGCGATAATCGAGCCGTCCCAGCCGGGACCCGTCACCGAGCCGCCCATGTCGAGGGAGAGAATTATCCTTCCCCTGTCAAAGCCGCCGTTTATCGCCGCAAGAGCCGCCTTTTCTCCCCTTTTGACCGAGTACTTGGGGACTCCGTAGGAGTTTTTAAAGGGGGTGCACTCCACATAGAGGTCGTCGCACAGACGATTTAAAACCTTGTAGTCGTATTCCCTGTCAAGGGGATAGACCCTGACCGAAACCGAGAGATTTTGAAGCTCATCTTCCACAGATGTGAGAAAGCTCACAAGCTGATCACCCGTCCACATGGGGGCGTCAAAGACAAAGCCGTCAAGGGAGTACATTTTGGCCTGCGCACGAAGCTCCGAGGCGATCTCGTCGGCTTTTACCGACGAAAAGGAGGTGTTTATCGACACCAAAGGCAGCACCGCCGTGCCGCTTTGCTGCATCTCCTCGCTGAAGGCGCGGCTTATCTCGGAGCATTTGAGGCCGTCCGAGGTTACAGTGTAGTAAGGGGGAGTCACCGCCGAAAGGGGTCTGTCGCTCCTTTTGATAAAATCCCTCATGGACATTCTGTCCGAGGTGTCGAAAATTGCCGAGGCAAAGCCCTCCATGTCCTCTTTCTCCAAAGCCGAGGCGAAAAGAGAGACAGGCATGGACAGCATGACTCCACCCACCAGAATGAGCCTGACATATTTTACGGGCAGCACCAGGGAGGGCGAGAGGGACTGACCTATTTCAAAATCATATCCCGAGGGCTGGAGCACGGCCTCGCAGCTGCCGTTTTTAAGATTGCGATAAGTAATACTCAGCATAATAATTACATTCAGTAGCCTTTCAAATGTTGTGTTTACACTAGTTGTGTTTACACTATTTTTTCCAAAAGATAAAAAAATAATCGTTTTTGGAAAAATTCAGTTGACAAACGGTCACTGCGTAATGTATAATTTAGTTTGCGTAACTGTGATTATGCAAACGAAATTCACGGCAGAGCCGATACCGAAATATAGGAGGTGTACACATGATTCGTACCTATCAGCCGAAAAAGCGTCAGCGCAGCAAGGAACACGGTTTTATGAAGAGAATGAGGACGAGAAACGGCAGAAAAGTTCTCGCAAGACGCCGTGCAAAGGGTAGAGCCCGTCTCACACACTGATCCTTAGATTTTAAATAAAGGCGCATTTTTTAGGAATGCGTCTTTTGGTCTATAAAGAAATTATTTAAAAGAAAAAGGTAAGTGAATGAAAAATACTGTCTCCCTTTGTTTAAATTACAGGTTTCGCCAGCTATACAGCCGCGGCAAATCACAGGTTGCCCCGTGCCTTGTGGTGTACGCAGGCAAAAACCGCTGTAAAAACGGAGAGAATCGCCTGGGCATAACGGTAAGCACCAAAATAGGCAAGGCCCATGTGCGAAACAGAGTGCGCCGCAAGATAAGAGAGGCATACCGCCTTTCGGAAGAGCGCATAAAACAGGGGCACGACATCGTGGTCGTCGCCAGATCCCGTGCAAGTTCGGCACGATTTGAGGACATAGAGAGAGATCTTCTCAAATGCCTGTCCTCTCTGGGAATGACAGTGGAACAGAAATGAAAACCCTTTTGATATTTCTCATCGAGTTTTACAGAAAATATCTGTCGCCTTTAAAAAGGCGTCCGGTGTGCCGCTATATTCCCACCTGCTCTCAGTACGCCCTTGAGGCGGTTAAAATCCACGGAGCCTTCAAAGGTTCTCTTTTGGCTGCGTGGCGCATATTGAGATGCAATCCCTTTTCCAAGGGCGGGTACGACCCCGTGCCCCCCAAGCGCAGTCACAACAAATAAGGAGAAAAATATGTTAGATTTCATAGCAGTGCCATTTGGGTACATAATGCGCCTTATCTATGAGGTCATAGGAAGTTACGGCCTTTCGATAATTGCCTTTTCCCTTTTGGCAAAGCTTGTCCTGCTTCCCCTTTCCGTCAAGACCAAAAAGAGCATGATGGACATTCAGAGGATCCAGCCGAAGCTCAACGAGCTGCAGAAGAAATACGGCAAGGATCAGCAGAAATACGCCGAGGAAATGCAGAAGCTTTACGCTGAAGAAGGGGTCAATCCCCTGGGCTCCTGCCTTCCCACACTTCTCACCTTCCCCATCATGATCGGTCTTTATTATGTCATCTCCAAGCCCCTCACCTATTTTATGGGTCTTACGGCCGCCGAGATAACTTCTCTCGCCGATATTCTGGGCGTCGCAACTCAGAACGCCTACACCATGGAGATAGAGGTCGCAGGTCTTCTGTATAGTAACTTCGACAAGGTGGCTCATGTTTCCCCGAATCTCATGCAGGTAAACTTCGATTTTCTGGGCATGAACCTTGCGGCTACGCCCTCCTTTAAGGCCTTTAATCTCTTGTGGATAATTCCGGTGCTTTCCGGCCTTACGGCGTTTTTGCAGTCCTATGTCACACAGAAGCTCCAGGGCATAAGCCAGGAGCAGGCCGGCAACATGAAGATGATGCTCTACACAATGCCTTTGATGTCGGTCTATTTCGGCTTTATCCTGCCGGCAGGTCTCGGCGTTTACTGGATAGCCAACAACATTTTCACGACCCTTCAGGAGATAATTCTGAGCCGAGTCATGAAGCCCAAAGAAACCTTGGGCAACTATAAGGGAGAGAAAAAATAAATGCTTATATCTAAAGAATTTAAGGGTAAATCCATAGAAGAAGCCATAAGCTCGGGCATCGAGCTGCTGGGCATCGACCGCGACGACGCCACAATAGAGGTTGTTGAGCGCGAGAGCAAGGGCTTTTTGGGCTTCGGAAAAAAGGACGCCGTCGTAAAGATAACCTATGACGACGGCAAAGAGGAGATAAAGGAAGAAAAGCCCGCCGAGGTCAAAAAGAAGCCTGCTCATAAAGAGACTTTCGCCCCTCAGAAGGAGAGCGTAAAGAGAGAGCAGCCCGTCAAAAAGGTAAAAGGGGTCAAAGAGGAGCCCGTGAAAGAGGATAAGCCCCTCGTCTCCGAAGAGGAGGCCGAGAGAAGCGAAAAGGCCGCAGGCGAGTTTTTAGAGGGCGTGCTCAAGGTCATGGGCGTCGACGCCAAGCTTGAGAGCCGTGTGGACAGAAGCGAAAACACAGTGCATATAGAGCTTTCGGGCGAAAATATGGGCTTTGTCATAGGCAGACGCGGTGAGACTTTGGACGCTTTGCAGTATCTCACAACAATAGTTACAAATAAGAAGGAGGACAGCCGCTGGAGGGTAACTCTCGACACCGAGAACTACCGCGAAAAGCGCACAGCCTCCCTCATAGCTTTGGCCAACAAGACGGCAAATCAGGCCGTCAAGACAGGCAAGAGCATCGCCTTGGAGCCCATGAGCCCCCAGGAGAGAAGAATAATCCACTCGGCTCTTCAGGACAACAAGGCGGTCACTACATTTTCCACAGGCCAGGAGCCCAGGCGCAAAATCGTCATAGCTCCCCAGGGCTACAAGAAAAAACTGCAGAAAAACAAATAGCCCCAAAAGCGTGCCTTAGGGCGCGCTTTTGATATTTTTTGAAAAAATACATAAAAAACGCATATAATACTCACAAAAGTAAAGCGAAAGGAAAAATTATGTCGATAACAAGCACAGTTTTGGAAAACGGAGTGAGGATAGTGGCCGAGCATGTGCCCTCCATGCGTTCCTGCACTCTGGGCATATGGTGCGAAAACGGCTCGAGACATGAGAGCGACGAGCTTTCGGGCATATCCCACTTTATCGAGCACATGATGTTCAAGGGCACCGACAAGATGGACGCCGAGCAGCTGGCTCAGGAGTTTGACGCCATAGGCGGCGGCGTAAACGCCTTTACCACCAAGGAAAACACCTGTTATTATGTAAAGACACTGGACGAGTATCTCGACAAAGGCGCAGAGCTTTTGGCCCATATGTATTTCGATTCGGTGTTCACAAAGGAGAATACCGACCTTGAGAGAGGTGTCATCATCGAGGAGATAGGCATGTATGAGGACACTCCCGAAGATGTGGCCAACGAGCTGCTGACAGCCGCCATGTACGAGGGCTGTTCCCTCGCCCGACCCATTCTCGGCACAAGAGAGACACTTAAAGCCATAGACGAAAATGTCCTCATGGACTACTACAAGAAGAATTACACACCCAAAAACACTCTGGTGTCGATAGCAGGCGGCTTTTCCGAGGAGAGCCTTGAAAAGATAAAGAAAATCTTTTCCAAAATGCAGGGCGGCGACGGCCCCAAAATGCCCGAGGCTCAGTATAAGAGCGCCTTTGCCGTAAAGCAGAGGGACACCGAGCAGAATCACATCTACATGGCCTTCCCCGCCATTCCTCTGGGAGACGACAGACGCTATGCCCTCCAGGTTCTCAACAATATTCTGGGCGGCGGCATGTCGTCGAGACTTTTCCAGACGGTCAGAGAGAAAAACGGCCTTTGCTATACAGTCTATTCCTTTGTGTCGTCGGCGACGGGCACGGGCGTTCTCGGCATCTATGTGGCCACAAACAAGAACACCGAGCACAAGGCGGTAAAGCTCATATGCGATGAGTGCCGCAAGATGACAGAGGGCGTAAGCGAAGAGGAGTTTATAAGAGCCAAGCAGCAGATAAAGGCCTCTGCCCTCATGAGTCTTGAAAACACAGCCACAAGAATGACAAACAACGCCAAAAACATGATAGTTTACGGCAGAGCCGTCACGGCCGAAGAGATGGAAAAAGGCTATGACAGCGTAACCATGGAGGATATAAAGAACCTCGCCAAAGAGATTTTCGACTTTTCCAAAGTCTCCCTCTCGGCTGTCGGCAAGGTATCCGATGTGGAAGAATACAAAAACTCGGCAAAATAAAATAAAAAGGAACGGCGAGCCGTTCCTTTTTTGTTTTGCGTAGGGAACTAATTTACCCCACCCGCCGTGCGTGCGGGGACCCCGTGGAATTGAATAGTATTCGGCGATACTCATCGCCGTGTCGGGCGTATGCCCTCCGAGTGTCGTTCCGTATTTCGCTATGGCGTTCTATTTTCCTCCAAACAAAAAAACGCCCTTTTGGGCGGTTTTTCAGTATATAAATCGGTTTATGCGCCGTATTTGGCGTGGAGGAACTTGAGCGACGCCAAAAGGGAGACAACTCCCGCGCCGAAGGTGACGATCCGGTTTCCTCCCGTAAAGCCGCCGGCTATGTAGCCTACGCAGCAGCAGGCCGCCACCGTCAGACAGTAGGGTATCTGTGTGGAGACATGGGAGATGTGGTCGCAGCCCGCGCCCGCCGACGCCATTATGGTGGTGTCGGAAATGGGAGAGCAGTGGTCGCCGAACACGCTGCCTGCAAGAGATGCGGCAAGGGTGATTATCATGAGCTCGGGAGCCGCCTTTTCGCATATCTCAAAGACGATGGGAATGAGAATACCGAATGTACCCCATGATGTGCCCATGGAGAAGGACAGGGCAGACGCGATGACAAAGACGATTACAGGAAGGATTCCGATGGGAATGTTGGCCGTCTTGACCATTTCACCGACAAATTCACCTGTCATGAGAAGGTCGCGGCAGACGCCCGAGATAGTCCATGCCGGAACGAGGATCATGTCGGCGGTGACCATTGCCTTGGCGCCGTCGGCGATGCTGTCCATAAAGCCCTTGAAGCTGATGAGCTTTCTCGGCACAAACTGAATGAGAGCCCATACAAGACCTGCGAAAGAACCTATTAGCAGAGCGGGGCCCGACGAGCAGTCGGCAAAGGCCTCGGCTATCGTAATTCCGCCCTCAAAATATCCGCCGTTTTCCGGCATGGCGAGGGCCGATACGGCAATGAGGACTATGACGGGAAGGATAAGATCCCACACAGTGCCCTTGTCGGAGCCTTTTTCGGTCTCGACATCGGTTGTCGACAGCGCCGAGGTCGCCCTTTGCGGCGGCGGCCTCACATTTTGCCATGGGGCCGAAGTCCGGCTTGAAAAGGCAGAGACCCACAACCATTATTATGGAAAGCAGGGCGTAGCGATTAAAGGGTACGGTTGCCGGCATGGCGCCGATGCCCGAGGTGAAAAGGTTGCTGCCCTCGGGGAGAGAGGAGATGACGGCGGCGCCCCAGCGGGAGTTGGGGGCGATGATGCATATGGGGGCGGCTGTGGCGTCGATGAGGTAAGCCGGCTTTGCCCTCGAAACCTTGTAGCGGTCGGTTACCGGCTTCATGACCGTGCCGACGGTGAGGCAGTTGCAGTAGTCGTCGATGAAGATGAGAGCGCCGAGAGCCGCCGTTGCAAGAGAAGCTCCCCGCGGCTTTTAAGCTTTCTGTTCATCAGCTCGCCGTAGGCTTTGGAGCCGCCCGCCCTTGTGATTATCACGACGAGGGCGCCCACCGGGGCGAGAAAGACGATGATGTTGATGTCGAATCTGTCGCTTAAAAGCTCGACAGTGTTTTTAAAGGTGTCGACAAAGGGGTTCTGACCCATGGCGACGGTGTAAATGAGAGTGCCCGAGAGGATTCCCAGAACCGGGGAGGAGATGACCTCTTTTGTGATGAGGGCGAGTCCGATGGCGATGATTGGGGGCAAAATGGAAAGCCGGCCCACATCTACCGATGAAAGTTCCATATTTAAACTCCTTCACAATTTTTCCGGGTATAATTATAGAACCGAAAAATTGAAAAATCAATCATAAGATTGTATTTTTTACCGATTTTTACAGAAAAACCCCGAGGAAAAGTGAATATTTATTCATTTTCGCCCCTTTTGGCGAATGGCAAAAAATTAACGCTGAATGTTAAAAAAACACCAATCCGCGCACTCAAAAAACTGCACAAAAATATTCTGTTCAGATTGACTTTATTGTGAATATATGATATATATAAATTAAGCAATAGTGCTGAGCAGATCTCTTTTTGAAAGGAGGACGCCATATGAAAAGATTTATAAAATATGCCCCTCTTCTAATTTTGTTTGCGGTTTTGGCGGCTCTGTTCATTCCGGATAAATACACCATAGACACCCCCTATGAGCCGGTCATTGCGGAAGGGGAAAACCCAAACATTTTGGACAGGGCGGTGCCCCTTGAAATCGCCCAAAACATGACTACCGAAGCTCTTTTGGAGACATATCTTCAAAATGTGTGGATAGACGAACGGTTTCTCGTCAAAACGGGGGAGAAACAGTATGATAACGGCGTAAAAATGCTGGCAGATCGCCCCGACATAAAAAAGGTGCTGTATGAGAAATACTGCGGTCTCGACAGCCCGTGGGCAGACTGGGTGTTTTATACCGAGCGTGTCGCCTTTGAGTTTTCGGGCTTTGAGCAGGAGGTGCAGAGAGACGCCGACAAGCTGGAAAATCTCGCCCTCGCCATAGGTCTCGACATGGACGAAAAGACCGACAGGCGCATACTCACCGAGATAGAGCGCCGTTTCGCCTACAACACGGCGAGAAACGGCTTTGTGGAGCTGAGGTATCAGTCGCCCTATCTGGACGGTCTCTACTGGAAACAGGTGGAAGACAGGGTTTTCGTCTCGAGAGGGTAATTTCAAAAGGAGGATGCCATATGAAAATAAATATCAAAAAAGTCCTCGTTGCCATGGCGGTGGCTGCCTCTGCCCTGCTGCTGACCGCTTTTTTGCTTACTCCCAAAGGCGACACATTGTGGGAGACCGCCATGAAAGGCCTTGAGGACATGGGCGTGGATACAGACGAAACCGAGTGGACCACTCTCGGGCTTTACGCCTCCCGCGGAGGTCTTATTGACAGCGTATCTTTTAAAAGCACCGACATAAAAGAGGCGAAAAAGCTTTTTTCCGATGTAAAGCTGAAAAAATCCTTTGAGGATTCCGCCGACAAGGGTGAAAGGCTGGTACTCAAAGGCAAATATGATGGAAAAGAGGTGTCGGTCACCGTCTTTGATGTCAGCTACCGAATGCTGTGCGTGAGATTTTACACCGAGGGGCAGAAGACAAAAGATGTGTATTACAATATGGTAAAAGGCTCTTTCCCCGACACCGAAGAATTTTTTGAAAATTACGGATTTTCCTATTGACTTTGACGCTCCGTCATGGCTTATACTCTTACCGAGGTGAAAAAAGATACACATAAAAGAGTTTGCCCGACTTACGGGCGTCAGCCCCCGAACGCTGAGATACTATGAGGAGCTGGGACTTTTGAAACCTTTGCAGGTGGACCAAAAGACCGGCTACCGCCTTTACGGAGATGAAAATCTCGAGCGTATGCGGGAGATACTGTTTTACCGTGAGCTGGATTTTTCCCTCAAGACCATAGGGGACATTCTTTCCTCCCCCGATTACGACAAAAAAGAGGCTATGGCAAGGCAGAAAAAGCTTTTGAAGCTCAAAAAAGAGCGGCTCGAAAGGCTGATTGCCGCCATAGAATCGGCAGAGAAAGGAGAAAACACGGTGGACACCGAAATTTTCAAAAAGGACGAGTATCTCAAATACCGCGACGAGGTAAAGGCGAGATGGGGCGGTACCGACGCCTATAAGGAGAGCGAGAAAAAGACGGCGGAGTACGGTGAAGACAAGATGAACGGTCTTCAAAGGGAGACCGAGGGCATTTTCAAAGAGTTTGCCGAGCTTATGGCAAAGGGCGAAAGCTTTGAGAGCAAAGCCGCCCAAAGCCTTGTGAGAAAATGGCAGAGCTTTATAACCGAAAACTTCTACCGATGCACCGACGAGATACTGCTGTCTTTGGGGCAGATGTATACCGCCGACGAGAGATTCCTCAAAAACATCGACAGGTGCCAAGAGGGCACGGCACTATTCGTGCAAAAAGCCATAGAGCACACGGTAAAAAAATAAACCGAGGTAAAACCTCGGTTTTTATTGTCTCAATATGCTTTTGTATTCAAGATCTTTAAGTGTCCAGAAGTATGCCGACATTCCCCGGAAATTGGTGTCCGACTCCTTGTAAAGGGCGTCCTTGCGCTCGATTTCCCTTATCAGCCTGGCGTCCTCCCTGTCGGTAAAATCCAGATCCATGTGGGCTGCCAAAACTTCGAGACAGGTGAGCCTCCTAAAATCCTCGGTGGCGTCGTCATAGATATGGCTGCCCTCCTCCACCTTGCGCATGACGGTGGGATAGAGCTGGATATATCTGGAATAAACGGCGCCGCACAGGTCGTCACGCTCCATGAGCTCGTCAAGACCGATTCCCCTGCCTTGCAAAAGACCAAAGCCCGAGGAAAAGGTGTTTCGAAGAAACATATCCCGTTTTAAGGGATAGTTCAGATAGGTCTCCAAAAGGGCGGCTGTCGACATTTTTTCTATCTCCGTTTGGGGAATTTCCAGAGCCTTTTGAGCCTCTTCGTGTTCGAGACCCTCGGTGCTCGGAAAGTCATAGGAGGTGCCCACAGGGTATCTGTCTCCCCAGTCGGGCAGAAAAATCAGGGCAAGCACCGCCAAAGCGGCGGCAATGAGCTTAATTTTCATAGTATCACCCCTTTAAAGGGATTATTCTCCCATGTCGGGTTTCGGGGCGGTGACGGTTTTTATAAGACCGCTGTCGGCTATTTCAAACTCAAATACCGACTCCACCTCTTTGTCATTCACCTCGTAGACCACCTTGACCGACTGACCCGAATCGGTGTTTTCATTTAGCTTGATCTCGGTGACTTTATATGTGAGATCAAGGGTGTAGGCGTTTGTCAAAAAGGAATAGGCTCCGCCCGAAGTCAGGAATTTTTCAAAATAACCCTCTTCAAAGCAGTCGCCCACGGCGTCTTCCCATGCTTTTTCCATGGCTCTCGAGGCGTGCTCGGCTTTTACCCTGTCGCCCTCGCTCATCTGAGTGCCGAGACCGAGAGAGACAATGGCATCGGGGTCAAAAAGGGTGTCATTGGGAGCAAAGACCATGGCTTTTATGATCTCTGCCGCGTTTTCGTTTACATTTTTCTCGCTGCAGCCCGTCAAGGCAAAAACAAGGGTAAGGGCCATGGCGAAAGCGATAAATATCTTCATAGTGACCTCCTTGTGATATTTGGTATAAATATTATTGATTTATATATACCATATTTCAACATAAAAGTCAATAATTACAGAGGCAATACTGTAATATTTGACATCGATGCAAGAAAAAAATGAAAATAAATTGAAAAGAATGTTATTTGTGCTCGCTTTCCAGCTTCAAAAGGTATTCCTTGTCGGAAATGCCCGTGCCGAAGCCGGTCATCGATCCGTCAGAGCCTATGACCCTGTGGCAGGGAATCAGTATCATTATGGGGTTGTTGTGATTTGCCATGCCGACGGCGCGGCAGGCCTTTTCGTTGCCTGCCATTTCGGCCACCTGTTTGTAGCTCCTGGTCTCGCCGTAGGGTATCTTCAAAAGGGCGCGCCATACGCTCTGCTGAAACTCGGTGCCCTCGGCTTTGAGGGGCAGGGGGAAGTCCTTTCGCTTGCCTGCAAAATACTCACGGAGCATCGAAGTCGCCGTCAAAAGCAGAATGCTCATGCCCTTTTGGGCGTTTTGGGGCTCTATTTTGGAAAGATATACGATGTACCCCTTTTCCTCCCCTATGTAGAGGGTGCCTATGGGGCTTTCAAAGGTGCAGTAGGTCATATTTTTTCTCCTTTGTATCTCATGATGTATCTTGTGGGGGAAACTTTTTCGGAAATTTCAAAGCCCAAAGAGCTGTAAAGCCTCACCGCCCCCTGATTTTTTGAAAAGACATAGAGAAAGACATTTTCCCCCTCTTCAAGGCATTTTTTTACGGTAAAAGTGCCGATTCCCCTGCCCTGAAACTCGGGCAGGACATAGAGGTCGTCTATCTCCCACCCCTCGTCTGTTTCAAAAAAACGGTAAAAGCCTGCGAGGTTGCCGTCACATATTATGCGGCGGTATCGGGATATGTTTTTTGTGATCTTGTTTTCACACCATCTCAAAACCTTTTCAAGGTCGAGGGACTTATCGTCCTCCCATTTTAAAATGAGCTCTCTGCACAGGCGGAAAATCTCGGGAATGTCGGAAACCTCCGCCCTTTCGTATGTGATGTCCATAAGCTCTCCTTTCGTTGAAGGCAGATAAAGGCTTGAAGCAGGAACGGGGAAACATAAAATTTTTACCCGTAGGGAACGGCTGAAATGCCGTTCCGTGAAGCTCGGCATATAGACAAATCCAACGGAACGACACGCGGTCGTTATTTTACCCCATCGACCTTGTCGATGGGGACCCCGGTGGATTGATTAACTGCGGCGGCACTCGCCGCCGTGGGGAAGAGGGGCAGAGAGCCGGGGCTCGACC
>ERZ779866.3618-NODE-3618-length-12368-cov-5.993746_pt1 | contig 12368 bp, 11 predicted proteins | sample MGYA00511248_ERZ779866 | MGnify/ENA primary metagenome ERZ779866 (study PRJEB29588, sample SAMEA2155758) | human gut metagenome | biome: human gut; feature: human-associated habitat; material: faeces | place: Denmark | collected 2008/2010 ... | reverse complement strand
TTATATATATGTTATATATATTTATAAAATTTCTTTTGTTTTATCTTTCAGCGGTTATGTTTATTTTCAAACAGCAGAAACCGCCTGTTGTTTTATTTTTATACATGGTGGAGAAATAGGATGGATCGTTATTTTACTCACATTTCAAAGACAAATATAATTCAAATAACTAAAAATGATATGACACCAGAGGAAATAGTGGAATTCTTAAAAAACGGTGCTCTTTACAGAAGTTTTGCAGATTTGATTAAATGGGTTTATCCTGGTGATGACTTAAATGAGAAGCTGGTACATGGTTTGACCGAAATAAGCGGCAAAGACGAGGACAGTATTTCCAGAAAGGTGAGAAACTGGCTAAAAGGCAGTAATGTACCGCAAAACAGAGAGCAGCTATTTCAGATTTGCTTTATTTTGAATTTGAATGAGGAATTGGCCAATAAGCTTATTGCGAGCTCTTCGGAAACAGGCATCCACTACAGAAATCCCAGAGAGATAGTCTATGCTTTTTGCCTTAGAAAGGGAAAGTCATATGCTGAAGCTTTGGAACTGTATGAGAAAATGAATAAAATCTATATTGATGAAACAAAGGACAAAGAGAAAGATTTTATAACGGACTCTGATATAGTCTATACCAAACAGCTGAAAGACGAGTTTTCTTTGGTAGAAAATGAAAGTGAAATGGAAAGCTTTTTAAAAACTACAGCAGAAATCTGGGAGTAATCCATGAAACGGCGTACAGAAAATTTATACAGCTTTTGAATTATCTGCAAAAGCCGGGAACAGATGAGGAGCTGTATTCTATTGAAAAAACAGTTGACCAATATCTTAGAATGCATATTCCAAAGACCAGATCTTTGAATGGGTTTAGTTATCTGCAAAGGGCTATAAAGAAAAACTGGCCAACAGAAAAAGAAATTTTAAGCATGAAAAACAGGAAAACAGACGTAAGCAGAAAAGCAATGCTGCTGTTGTTTCTTGTTACTGAAGATTTTATGACCGCAGAGGAAACAAAGGAGAGCGCTTATACCTATGAGGATTTAATGGATTACGATCCTGATGTGAGGTTAGAGGTTCGTATAAGACAGATAAACCTTTTTTTGAATCTGTATGGAATGAACCTTCTTGATCCGGGAAATCCTTTTGATTGTCTTACACTGTACGGACTGCGTGCCGCATACGGTGACAGCGCTATAAGCGAAAAGATAGAAACAGCACTTGGAAAGCTGTTTGGTGACGATAAAAATAAGGATAATTTTTTTGATGATTCTGAAAATGAATAATATTGTCAAAAAATCAAATGGTTGATAGATTTTTATTGTTGTGCTGAAAAAGGGAAAAAAGTTGCAGAAATATTTAACCTTATCCGTTAAAATTTATTAGTGTTGTTTGACAGGTAATATAACTATTATATATATGGGTTAAGCAAACTTTAATTTATCTGTGATAAAATCAACGGAGGTGTAACGATAAATGTCTTACCAACGTCAGCTTAGAGAAAACGGTGAGTATATAATTTTGGGCGGCGTTTCATATCGTATAGACGGTGTAGAGGGACTCGGAGGCAGTTCTATCGTTTACAAGGCCAGCTATTCTGACGGACTTAATACAGAGCACAGTCATCAGGTTTATATAAAGGAGCTTTTTCCGTGGCATCCCAAGGGGTATGTATATCGTGAAAAGGACGGTTCCATTGTTGGGATAAATGACGGCTCTGACCTTATGAAATACAGTAAGCAGAAATTTCGTCAGGGTAATCAGATAAATCTTAAATTGCTGACGGAGATGCCTTCTCAGGTTTCCGGAAATATTAACTCTTTTGAAGCTTACGGCACATATTATTCTGTTTTGTCCCTCCACGGCGGAGAAAATCTGGAAAGCCTTTTGGAGCGCAAGGGAGATAGCCTTACGCTTCTTGAAGCGGCAGTGATAATGAAAAGGATAATTTCCGCTTTGGAGTGTTTTCATAAAAAATCCTTGCTTCATCTGGACATAAGCCCTGATAATATTCTGCTTATGGAAAACCAGGTGCTTTTGATAGATTACAACAGCGTTTGGAATATGAAAGATAATAACGTGCAGGATTACGCTTTTTCGGAAAAAGCAGGTTATACAGCTCCGGAAATTTCACTTAGAAATTTTTCTGAAATAGGATTTACTGCGGATATTTATTCTATATGTGCAGTGTTTTTCAAAATGGTAACAGGGTGCAGGCTTACGGAAAACGATATCTACGGAAACGGTATTATAAAGAAGCTTTCGGAAGGCATACCTATATTGACCCGTGAGGCAAAATCTGCGGAGTTTAAAACCTGCCAGATTATTACAAAAGGACTTCATATTATTTCAAGAAAAAGATATCAAAATTTAGATGAGCTTAAAAGGGATATAGACGAGCTTATCAACAGAATCAATAAAAAAGGAATATCAAAGGCCGCTCTTTGGGAAAGCAGCAATATGCTTTTTAGAAAGCAAAATTTTTCTGAAACATTTCTTCCCAGAAAAATTAAGACAAAGGACAATTATGTCATAGGTTTACAGGAGCTTAATTCAATAATTGAAAACGGGGGAAAGGTTCTTTTAAAGGGCGCAGGAGGCTTGGGAAAAACCTTTATACTCCATAAGCTTTGGGGCGAAGGGGTGAAAACCTATCATCCGAAAGCGCCGGTGTTTTGTTATGTTTCTTTAAAGGAGTACAACGACTATTCAGATAAGACCGGATATATAAGAAGAAGCCTGCTGAAAAATCTGAGCTTTAATTTTAAGACTCAAAGCGGAACAGCGGCTTTTTATGAACTTGAAAAGCTTATAGACGGAAAGGAAACCGGAGTGCAGACCGGAAAAGCCACTATAGTTTTGCTTTTGGATGGATTGAGCGAAGCGGGAAACCGAAAGGAAAATCTTATAAGAGAAATTGAAGAAATCGGTAAAAAGCAGTCTGTTGGAATTTTGGTGACGGACAGAACAAAGGATGTGACAGAGTACGCTTTAAGCTCTTTTAAGGTTGCAGAGCTTTTGCCTTTGGAAGAGGAAACCGTTATTGAAGAGCTTAAAAGAAAAAATCTTGAGATACCGGAAAACGAGAAGCTGAGAGAGCTCTTGAAAAATCCTATGATGCTGGAGCTTTATAAGGATATACTGTCGGCGGAAAATGATTCTAAGGAGTTTTTTCCTAAGGTTCAAAGCGTAAAAGATGTTGACGGACTTGTTTGTGTATATCTCAATAAAATGTATTTGGTGCAGCTGAAAGTTGACCCGGGCAACAGGTCTATGCAGCTTTGTCTGAAATATATTTTTTATCATTTGCTTCCGGATATTGCAAAGGAAATGAACAGAAAAAAACGACCTTGTCTTACCCTTGAGGAGATGTACGAGGTCGTAAATAAAAATTATAAAAAGCTTCACAGTAAAAATTTCGGAAAAGCTTTTCCCGAGTATCTGGGAAAAACAAGGCTTATGCTTTCGGAAATACATAACAGTGACGAATGGTTTGATTTTTCGGTAAATGAACAGCTTGCAGGAAAGCTCGGTCTTATAGTCAGAAATGCCAACGATGGATATGAGCTTGTACACGGAAGTTTTTTAGATTGCCTTGTTTCTTTTTCAGAAAAGAATAAAAAAACATACATAAGCAAACAGAGAAAAACCGCAGGCACGAAAGCAGTCTTGTGTATCGTGGCAGGTTCGATTATTATTGCTGTTGCCGGAGGAATACTTGTAAATATGTACGGAACAGGTGGAAGTGTTCCTGTTGAAAAAAGTATGTACGGGGATGAATACGAAACAAATGTCAAAAGAGCTTTGCTTACTTTGCAATACAATATGGGTATATTAAGCTCTCAGGTGACAGCTCAAAGAAATGTGCTGGAAGAGGCGTCTTCCGACTCTATGCTAAATTCATACCCTGATGAAAATGTAAAATTTTCTCAGCTTATTGACCAGACCTACAGCAATATGGAGTCTTTGCCCATTTCAACTCTAAAAGCCGATGTTTTGGAAGAGCTTATTGTTCAAAATCCGGATTTGGAAATTGAATATTTAAAAGAGCTTTGTCAAATGCCCAACGAAATGAAAATTACAATGGAAAACGGTCTTTCAAGGCTCGAATATATTTATTGCGATATTGACAGTCCCTATAAAACAGCTGAAACAAGAGATGAAGTAGTGGAGGTATACAGACATTATCTTGACTGCTATGCTAAATACTGTTTTTATAAGCTGGATTATTTTCTGTTAAACATGGCTCCCGATGATATCAGCAGCTTTTTAAACGACAGTCAGTATTCTGATATGTTCCGTGATTATTTTACAACAGTAAAAATCGGAGAACAAAACATAGATGAGGTAGAGGTCGCCATGAATTATGCACTGCGTGACCTGGAAGACGCAGAGGCGGGAATGTTAGAAAAGGGTTTTAAAATACAATAAGGCAGTTATTATTTAAAGAGGGGATATAATAATGAAAAAGCTTTTATCGGTATTTTTATTTGCGGTTATTGCTGTGTCGGTTTTTACAGGATGTTCTGACAATCCATCCGGAGATGACTCATTAAGGGCAAGGGTAGGAGATTTTGCAATAGTTGTTGATGAATTTAAAGAGGCATTACTGCCCATGGATAACGACGGATATATTTACAGCAATGCTGTCCAGACAGTATGCGACTACACAGACGGCAAGGCAACACAGCAGGAGGCTATAGACGCAGTTGTGCAGGCATACTCAGAGCTGGAAAAGGCTGAATCTGAAATTGAAGAAAAGACCCTTGATGAGGAAACAGAAAACATTCTCAAAGAATATGGAATATATCCGGAAGAATTTGAAGTGTTTATAAATTTCAGAACACAGGATTTAAGCACCTATATAGAAAATCTGAGCTATCTGTATTACTATCTTCAAAATGATGTAGAGTACAATTCAGAATTTAACACAAATAATCTCATATTTGTTTCAAAAATTGACAGGCTCATACAGGAAAATAACAGGGATTATTATTACTATGCAAATATAAATTATTGGTTTGTAGACAGAACCGATGAAGAGGTTGAGTATCTTTTACAAGAGCTTGATAAGGATTTAAAATGGTGCAGTGTAAGCGAAGATGAGTATGTATGGGAAAACAGTGCTGAGATAGTAGAAGAAAAATCTATGGAGTATATAAATATTTATGAGGATTATCTTAGCCTTTTTGCCGAATATCTGGGACTTTCTGAGGAAGAAAGCGAAGAGATGGACGATATGCTGGACAGATTGAAAAACATTGAAAAAGACAGGGAAGATAACGACAAACAAAGTGCAATACAGCTATAAAAGAAAAAGAAGTCAGTTTTTAAATGCTGACTTCTTTTTCTTTAAAAAATAATATTCAGTCCTGTCATATTGTAAACTTCAGATTCGGTGAAATGATTGTAGAAATAATAGTTCATAGGAACCTTTTCTCCGTCTTTTATGTAGTAATAGCCGTTTCTTGTTTCGGAGTATGAGTCGGTAAATGGGTAGTCATTAAAATCGTAGGAGATTTCATAGACGCTTCCGTCAGCTCCTGTAAAGGAGTAATGCCAATAGTCACCCTCCGGATTCATGTTTTCACGTTTTAGAATTTCGTATAGTGAACCAAAGCTAATTCCATATGCGTACTTGTTGGCAATGATATCATCGTAATAGTCGATATCTCTTTCATCATAAAGACTTTTGTCTGTTTGATTCCCTCGGTATATTCCCACGGGGTACATATAATTATCAAGAGATGATTTTATCTCCTCTGGGGAAAAGGACTGTAAATCCTCATATCTATAATCGAGAACCGTGGTTATATATTCTTTCTTCATATCCTCAAAAGAGTCTATACTTTTCGTGTTTCCCCATGTATCACCGTCGTCAATAACATAATCGGTGACATTTCTCAAAGGATGAACATACTCAATCTGATAAGCTATCTGTAAATTATCATAGCCTAAATCATCAAAAGCCTTTTTAATATTTTCAAGCTCATCGTGACAGGCTTTTAATTCCTGGAGATTTTCATATTTTCCTGTAATTTCTCCGTAGAAAATACCGTCTTTTTTGTAGGTTGAGGTTTTAATATATTCAAACTTTGGAAGCTGAGTTTCTATATATGCCAGCACTGCTTCGTCGTAATCGTTTTTTAGATAGTTGGTAACGGATTCCATGCCCCAGTGATAGTCGTCAATAACGTGAAATTCTATTCCTGAGTCGGGAATTTTTGCTGTCCATATTCTGTCCGTGTAGCCGTCCTCACCCTTAAATTCCGTATATACCGGAAAAACAATGGCGTTTTTAACTCCGATATTTTCCGAAATTTCCTTTTCAATGTCGCTTTTCTCGTAGTCGGTGACACATCCGGAAAATATCATTGAGGCGATACACAAAACCATTGCATAAGAAATAATCTTTTTATAACTATTCATACAATTCACCTGCTTTCGTGATATTTTATTATCCCAAAGGCTTTTGATTTTTATAAATTCTGTCAGTACAATTACAAATGCTTCACAGTATTTATCAGTTACCAAAATAACATGCACTGCACAGTGTTTTTCCTGACTCAGTTTTGAAAATCTTTTGATAAGCATTTTTTATAGCGTCATATTCTATTGAATCCTCATAAAAATTAACAAGAAAATCAGATTCTATCAGAATTTGATAGTCGATACCGTCTATATTGCTATATGTGTGGTGATGACCAACTAAATAACATATGCGCTCTATATCAGGCTCATCAAAATTGAGTTTTTCCAGCATTTTTCTTGCATATGCAGGGCCTTCTTGTTCCTGTAGTTTTCCGTTGGATTTTCCGTATTTTTCTTCCGATGGTCTTATTCCTATATCATGAACCAAGGCGGCACATTCAACCAAAAACTGAGTATGATTATCTAAGTTTTCCATATGACCTATAAGCTGGGCAAAGCGGTGTACCTTTATAAGATGATGTATTCTCATAGGGTCTTTTCTGTTAAAAAATATCATTTCTCTTTCAAGTTTATCAATTATCTCCGAGTGTTTCATAAATCCTCCGATTATGTAATGGATTTCAGGCAAAGCTCAAGCAATTTTGAACCTGTTTCAGTTTGAAAAATTCTTCTTATGTATTCAATTTTTTCAGGGGTTGGGTGGCTTTCATAACAGTTCACTATTAAATCAGCCTCTATTAGTAGCTGTAAAAGCTTGTTTCGTGGTTTATCGTAGTCATGATGACTTATGACAAGTTCTGTTATTTTTGGAATATATGAGGGAGAATAATCGGACTGTTTCAAAAAATTCTGAACCAGATGCGGAGCTTCTCGTTTTTGTTTATCCTGACCTGCATCTCCGTTGTAATGTTCTTTGCAATATTTTATGGCAATGTCATGTAAAATAGCTGCCGCCTGCAATATAGTCTGTTCCTCCTCAGGAATGTTTTCTCTTTCTCCGAGCAGTTTCGACAGTGAATAAACCTTTAAAATATGTTGTGTACGTCTGACATGACCTTCTTCATAAAGCAGAACACTGTATAAAAGATTAGCTTCGTTATTTATCATGTTATAAAATCCCTTCAAATAAAAATAAAAAGCCGGTCCGCACCGGCTTTTTATTTTGGTGCGGGTGACAGGACTTGAACCTGCACGGTGTTGCCACCAGAACCTAAATCTGGCGCGTCTGCCAATTCCGCCACACCCGCTTTTAAATTGTTACCAAGCTATTATACTACAGTGAGGCGTAAAAATCAATATTTTTTAAGGATTTTTCCTGTCGTATCTCACTATGCTGAAAAATTCTTTGTAATCCTTTATCTTGAAATCACAAAGATTTTTTTCATCATCTACATCATCATTATCGCCTAAATAAAGACATGTGGCAATTCCTGCGTTTTTTCCGCCCTGCATATCGGAAGTGAGGCTATCTCCTAAGATTATTGCTTTTGATTTATCACAAAGTCCGATTTCCTCAAAAACCTTATCAAAGAATTCCTTTTCAGGCTTTTGAAAACCCACTTCTTCGGAGATAAAAACCTTTTTAACAATCTTATCAATTCCGCTGTCTTTCATTCTTCCTTTTTGAGCGGCGGCAAGTCCGTTTGTCACCACGTAAACCTCTGCAATTTTGCAAATCTCCTGCAAAAATTCCATAGCGCCGGGAAGCATAAATCCGTGCTGTGACAGCTTGTCAATATAGCACAGGTGAAATTTATGGCAGTCCACTTCAAAATCGTATCCCAGAGCTTCAAAAAAGCGGCTGAAACGCAGAGTTTTAAGCTGTTCCCTTGTAATCTCTTTTCGCTCGAGGGATTTCCAGGTTTCCTTGTTTATGCGGCTGTAAAGCTTTTCGTCCCCCTCTTTAAAGGGGAGACGAAATTCTTTCATAGCGTTTTTAATTGCAAAGTCCTCGGATTTTTTAAAGTCCAGCAATGTTTCGTCGGCGTCCATAAGGACAACCGGATATTTAAGTGTATCAGGCAAATTCCTCGCCGTCCTTGTTGAAAATATTCAGTCTTGTCACTCTTGGGAAAATCTCAAGTGAGTATTCCTTTTCCAGAGCGTCAACCAAAAGGGTAGGGTTCACGTTTAATGTACTTCCGGCAGGAAGCATAATTTTTATCTTTACATAATCGTCAACCAATGAAACGGTGTAGTCGGTAAGGTATTCCTTTAAATTTACCTGTTTAATTCCGGACTTGGATTTTTTGTCCACCATGATTTCATCCCTTGAGAAAAGCTCATCTGTCTTTTTCAGAAGCTCCTCCGGTGTTGTTTCATCGCAGTTCAGCTTTAATACATAAAGAGCCTTGTCAATAACTCCCGCTTTCATTTTCGGTTCTGTCACGTCAAAAACTCGTATTCCCTTTGACAGGCAGTCGTTAAGACGGTCGATAATTTCCTTAAAAGAAAAATCATCCTCTAAAAGTCGCATGTCCATACATTCTTTTTTTCCTACAAAGCCCAAAGACAAGGGCATCGGGAAAGTGATGAAGGGGTGGGGGTTAAAGCCCTCTGTGTGCCATATTGGAATACGGCTTTTTTGAATTGCCCTAATCATACAGCGGTTTAAATCAAGATGGGAAATATATATGCACTGGTCTTTTTTCTCAAACCATACTCTCACGTTTTTCAAAACATACGCCTCCCTTATACTTTGCTGCTCCGCAGTTGCTGCACTTTAAACGGCAGTGAGGTGTCGGAGTGTCCTCGTAAGCCTTTTTACATTCTCTGATGAGAAATTCCTTTGTAACACCGTAGTCGATGTGGTCCCAAGGGAGAATTTCATCAAAGCTTCTCTTTCTGTTGGCGTAAAATGCAGGGTCTATGCCGATTTCCTCAAAGATATCAAGCCATTTCTGCAAATCAAAGCAGTCTGACCAGCCGTCAAAGTGAAAACCTCTTTCTGCTGCGATTTCCATTGCCTTGCAGAGCTTTCTGTCGCCACGGGCGAAAACAGCTTCAAGGAAGCTTGTGTCGGAGTCGTGGTAGTTGTAGGTGATTTTCTTTGTGGTGATGCTGTTTTTCAAATGCTGTTGTTTCTCTCTGAGCATTTCTATTGTGTCCTGAGGCTCCCACTGGAAAGGTGTGAAAGGCTTCGGAACAAAGGAAGATGCGGAAACGGTTACTCTTACTGACTTACCCTTTGAATGGTTGGGGCAGTGGTAGTAAGCGTCAACAACCTTCTGTCCTAAGTTTGCAATCTCCGCCACATCCTCAAAGGTTTCAGTTGGCAGTCCAATCATAAAGTAGAGTTTAACTGTAGTCCAGCCGCCGCCGAAAGCCACGGTGCAGGTGTTTAAAAGCTCGTCCTCCTGTACGTTTTTGTTGATAACGTCACGGAGACGCTGGCTTCCTGCCTCAGGTGCAAAGGTCAAACCGCTTTTTCTAACGGTTTTAATTTTGCTCATAATCTCATCTGTGAAGCCGTCAACACGCAGAGATGGCAGGGAAATGCTGACCTGTTCGTCCTGTGACCACTTGTTAAGCTTTGTGAGAAGCTCAACGATTTTTGAATAGTCGCTGGAGCTGAGGGAAGAGAGGGAAACCTCGTCGTAGCCTGTGTTCCGGCAAAGCAGGTGGCACTGGCGGTCAATGGTTTCAGGGGATTTTTCTCTTACAGGTCTGTAGAGGAAACCTGCCTGACAGAAACGGCAGCCTCTTATGCATCCACGGAAAATTTCCTGAACTGCTCTGTCGTGGACAATCTCAACCAGCGGCACAACAAAGTTGTCCGGATAATAGAGGTTGTCCATATCCATAATAAGTCTTTTATGAATTGTTTTCGGTGCGTTGTTTTTCGGGGTAAAGCTTTTTATTGTTCCGTCCTCGTTGTATTCAACATCGTAAAGTGATGGAACATAAACGCCCTGTATCTGAGCGGCAAGCTCTAAAAATTCCTGACGTGTCTTGTTTTCAGCACGGCATTTTCTGAAAAGCTCCATAACCTCAATGTCAACCTCTTCACCCTCGCCGATAAAGAAAAGGTCGATAAAGTCGGCGATAGGCTCAGGGTTACAGGCGCAGGGGCCTCCGGCAACCACAATATTGGTAAGTCCTAAATCCATTCTGTCCTTTGTAAGAATAGGAATATTTCCAAGCTTCAGCATGTTGAGAACATTGGTAAAGCTCAGCTCATACTGCAAGGTAAATCCGATAAAATCAAAATCGCTTATTGGGTCGCCGCTTTCCAAAGCGTAAAGTGGAATATTGTTTTTTACCATAAGCTCTTCCATATCCAGCCAAGGGGCAAAAACCCTTTCGCACCAGATATATGGAACAGAGTTAAACTGGCTGTACAAAATTTTCATGCCCAAGTGGGACATACCCACTTCGTATGTGTCGGGAAAACAGAAAGCAAATCTTATTTCCACGTCTTTTTTATTTTTTATAACCTGGTTCAATTCGCCGCCTACGTAACGTCCCGGCTTCTGAACTTTAAGCAAAAGCTTTTCTACTTCTTTGCTGATCATTTATTTCCTCCGTTTTTAAAAATACAGTGATACTTATAATTTAACCATTTAATAATACCATATTTAATAATATTTTTGTAGTCCCAAGGCAAAAAAGTTTTCCACATGGCAGAGGCTCTATGTGGAAAACTTTTCGCTTTTATTTTTTCCTGAAATAAATAAAGACATGGTGAGATAAATCCCGATGAATAAAAGGGAGAAATTATAGGGTGAGTTGAAAAGTACAATAAATCCCAGAGTAAATATGGGGATTATCAAAAGAACGGTTAATACATTTATGGCTTTGGCGGCAAAGTCTGCGCCGAAAAAATTTGAAAGAAGTATTTCCAGCCCCACGCCGCCGTCAAGGGTACAGGCAGGCATAAGGTTGAAAAATCCCAAACCTAAATTGGTGAAACAAAGCAATATTAAAAAGTCGTTATTCAAAAAATAATAAAGTCCGCCGAAAGTAAAAGCAAATAAAAGATTGGAAATTATGCCGCCGTAGATTATAAAAAGTTCTTTGGAAAGAGGTTTGGAAATTTGATTTTTCTTTATGATTTCTCCGCCGAAAATCCTTATTTTTATTTTTTCTGCCGGATAACCGGAAAGCTCCATGGCAAACAGATGACCAAGCTCGTGAAGAGCGGCACTTATAAAGCAGGCGGTAATTCCTCCGGTTTTGTCCAAAAGCAGGGAAAGTGCAAAGAGAGCCACTGCGGGAAAACTGAAACTTATTTTTTCCCGCAGTTTGATTTTTCTTTTATTCATTTTCATCACCGGAAGCGTTTTCCTGTGTTGTTTCTTCTGTAGGCTGAGAAGAATTTTCAGTGTTCTCCTGCTGTGCCATATTTAACTGGTTTTCCGATATAAAATCGGTTATCACATCCGGCGTGTTTATAAATTGGCTGTAGTATTTTTTTATCGTGTCGTATAAATCGCCGCCTATTGATTTTATAGTAAAAACTGCGATAGCCGCCAAAAGGCAGACAATAACCTGAAAGATTAAAATAGGATGGGCGATAGGTTTTTTCTCATGTACTGGCTCTTCGTTTTCATTTTGATTATAGTCCTGGGGATAATTTTCATAACTCTGATAGTTTTTGTAGTACCTCATTTTTCTGTATTCTTCCGGATTTATGTAAAGGTTATTTTGCTCATCGTCGCTGTAATAAAAATCTCGTCTGTCCACAAAAAATCCCCCCGATATCATATTATTTAATTTTATGATACCGAGGGGCGTTTTATGAAGAATAAAGCTGTCAGTTGGAATTGTAAACCGAAATGATTTTTAATTTCTTATTGTTTTTTAGCCATGTGTGCAGTTCAGTGATAATTTTTTTCAAATATTCATTATCTGTTTCCTTGTGTAATGTGATTTTACAAGCTTTTATACATGGTTTTTATATTTAATTTATAGTTTTCTTTGACATGATAATTTAAAATTGT
>ERZ779866.3616-NODE-3616-length-12370-cov-3.912789_pt1 | contig 12370 bp, 10 predicted proteins | sample MGYA00511248_ERZ779866 | MGnify/ENA primary metagenome ERZ779866 (study PRJEB29588, sample SAMEA2155758) | human gut metagenome | biome: human gut; feature: human-associated habitat; material: faeces | place: Denmark | collected 2008/2010 ... | reverse complement strand
AAACATAATACCAACTTTTTCACGCAATTGGTTAATGAAGATAGCAATTGTTTTTGTTTTGACTGAAGGGAAGGTGCCTATAGCGCCTTCCCTTTATCTTATGGACGGCAGCGAACGAGGCTGTGTGCGTAAAGCTCTGGTTCATTTAAGTTGAATAGCTGAGCATTCATCAGCAAAGCATCCATACCCATAAATGAAAGAGGGGCGGTCCACTTTTTAAGTGATCCTTGCAGTAAAGAGCTGATGTCCTCGACTTGACTGTTCACGATGGTGTAATTCGTATTTGGAGGGAGTTTGGCTAAAGCTTTTACTCTATCTATCGCAAAGTTGAAGTCTCCCACTGAGTCTACCAGGTGCCGATCCAGAGCTTGTTGTCCAGTCCAAACGCGTCCTTGTGCGACAATTTGCACTTGTTGAATCGGTAAGCCTCGGCTCTGGCTGACTAATTTTGTAAAGTCGGCATAGGTTCTGGCCACGGATTGTGTGAGCACTTTCTCAAGCCGCGGATCTAATGGGCCACTTAGCTTTTCAGCATTCGCCAACCAGGTTGTGCTGACACTGCCATGACCAATTTTGATCTTATCCAATGTTTTTTCAAATGTTGGCGCTAAACCAAAAACACCAATCGAACCAGTGATGCTGACAGGAGAGGCAACAATTTCGGATCCAGCCATGCTGATCCAGTAACCTCCGGAAGCGGCCATGTCCCCCATGCTGACAACAATAGGTTTGCCAGCTTTTTTAAATTGGTCCAGAGCGTCTCGAATCATTTCACTTGCGACTGCTGAGCCACCCGGAGAGTTGACTCGCAGCACGAGGGCCTTAACATCCGGTTGCTCTTTAAGAGCCTGAATTTGTTCAATTAATGTTTCTGCTCCAACAATGCCGGGTTCTGATTCTCCTTCACGAATTTCCCCCTCAGCGATAAGAACTGCCACTGGAGCAGAAATCGGTGTTAACAAAGTGGATGCATAGTCATAAACCGATACAAAATTAAATTTGCTTGGGGTGCCTTTGGAGAGTTTTTCTTCGATATAGCTTATGGTCGCGTCGTACGTTTTTATACCGTCAATAAGATTAGCCTCTAAGGCTGCCTGAGCTAAATTTCCTTGAGAGTGCTGGACATTTTCAACCAGTGTGTCAATGTAGTGGTTAACGCTTTCAGGAATTAAGCCTCGAGAGCGTTCAATATCCGTTGTGAGTGAGTGCCAGGCGTCATTTAGCCAATAGCTTTCCGCTTCAATCCACTCTTTTGAAGGGGAATTGCGAGTAAAGCTCTCAGGGAAACTTTTATATGCGCCAGCTTTAAATACGTGGATATTGACGCCAAGGTTTTGTAGAAGATCGCCGTAGTACAAGCGATCTGAACTTAGACCTTTAACGCCGATAAATCCCATCGGATGCAAGTAAATTTCATTGGCATGCGCGGCGATGCTGTACTGGGCTTGCGAGAAATTGGTGCCCCAGGCAAAAACAGGCTTGCCGCTTGTTTTAAATCGGTCAAGGGCCAAGCCGATTTCTCTGACACTATCAATGCCGGCGCTTTCTAGTTTGTCGAGTTTCAGTAAAACACCATCAATGTGATCGTCTTTAGATGCGTTTTCTAATGAAGCAATAACATCGTGAAGCGCGGTATTGGTTGGTGAGGCACTGCCGAACAATTGCATGGAAAGCGGACTTTCGGTGGGTAGCTCTAGAACTTCTCCTGTGAGATCAAGAACAAGAACCGATTGCTTAGGAATTGACGGTTGATAAAACGCAGATAAAAAACCGTAACCGAGAATCAGGATAACGGCTAATCCGATAGCCCCAAAACAAAAAGCTCCAATTGCACAGAAAACCTTGCCTATCAGTTTAAAAAACTTAGCAATGTAGCGAAATATAAACAATGTCTATCCTTTTATTTAGGTAATTCCAAGCGCTATTTTAGTCGTAAGGATTCTGCATTGGCAGCTTACGTAGACGTTTATTGTTTTTCGATTCCTGACGACGTGTTAAAACTTTTGGGATATCGCGAAGATGCGAAATTTGGGCATCAACATAGTTAATAGGTTTCACGATTTCCGTGCCGTGATGATGCCATCCTTTGCACAAGACGGTTTGTAACCCCAGTTGATGGGCAACTTTTAAATTGCAAAGGTTATCGTCAATCAAGCATGCCTCGGTAGGTCGGATGCCGTGATTTGTTAAAACTTTCTGCAACATTGCCGCTGATGGCTTGGGGCACCACCGTCCGAATACTTTCATGTCGTTGACACAATACTTTGCTTGAAAGACACCGCGCAAATTGATTTTTTTTAAAATTCGCTCCGCGAAGTGATTGGGAGCATTTGTAAAAAGGACCTTTTTGCCAGGTAAAGACACGAGTGATTGACGCATCAAACCACGAGTTTTCACACTGGAAATGTCGACATTGTGTGTTTTTGTCAAAAAGTCAACAGGATCAATGCCGTGGTGTAACCATAATCCTAAGAAGGTGACTCCATATCGTTGCCAGTATTCTTTTCGTAACAGATTTGCCGTCTGAGAGCTAACTCCCAGAGCGCTCTGGATATAGTCGTCCATCAACACGTGAATGTCGTGAAACATTCCTGCGGATGCAGAATATAAAGTGTCATCCAGGTCAATCAGCCAAAGCTTTGGACGATAGATTCTTCCTGATGGGTGATAAAACTTAAAGTCGCTCATCGTTTAAAAGAGCGCCTGAATGAGGCGCTCTGAATTCTTGTTATCGATCTTCGGCAACGCGGATTGCTGTTACCACCCGTTCTGCATCCTCATCGGATAGCCAAGGCACCCAGCAATGGATTGGTTGAGCTTCTCCGGCAAGAACCATCAGCATATGCCCGAGTTCTGTTAGTGATTCAGCCCCTTTGATTCCAAGGGCATACTCTGACATTTCAGCTGTCGGCAATTTTAATGAAATTCGGTTTCCAAAATATTGTTTAACCTCTTCAGGCAAGACTCTCGGATCCGGCCATTGTGTCGCTAAAATGAGGTGATAGCCAGTGCTCCAACCTTTAGTTGAAATCGCTTTGAGTGCGTTAAGGAGTTTTTCTTTAAAGTCATCGTCGATAAGCCAAACAGCGATTTCATCGATGATAACGAAAGTGCGCAATAGGCGTTTTTTTAAACCAAGTACTTTATTGCACTCTTCTAAGCTTTTCACACCTAATGTTTCGAATAGCTTCTCGTGAGCTTCGATGGATTTCACTATGCTATCAAGATAGCTTTTAGCTGTTTCAATATTCGTTTCCACGCGTAAACGGTGTAAGCCCTTCAAACTTTCAAACGCCCAGCCACCGTTAGGATCGAACACTTTAATGGCAGCCAAATCGGGACGATTGGTAATTGCGATATCCAAAATAAGGTTACGAATGAAAGAGCTCTTGCCGGAGCCAGTCATGCCGGTTATCAATGTGTAGGGAGCATGGCGGGCTTGTCCCTCAAATGCGGTTTCGAAATTAAGATAGACCAACGAATCTTTATCATCGTTACGTCCAAGGACAAAAGAATAATTGCCCCCGTTGCTGTTGCGGTTAATCTGACGGTCACGCCAAACACTCCACATGCTGTCGCTACCTTCGGTTGTGTGCTTTTCCATCAAGGCTTCAATGGCGGCAGAGTAACGAAAGTTCTTCTTATCTAGCATAATACGATCCTTATAAAAACGGATGTCTACTGACTATCATCTTAGTCGCTTTTAAACACTACGGCACGTGAAAAACAACATGACGTTTCTGCCAGCTAGGACGGCTTGTGCAGAGTGAACAGTGTAATTTCTCCAAAAATGCCGATTCGTATTGGGAATCCATACCAAAGACCGGTTCCACGATTGACGTAAAGCGTCATTCCGTCAACATTGTATTTTCCCTTTACAAAACCGTCGTTAAGGGCTTGAGCTAACCAATGCATGCCAAAAATTTGTCCACCGTGAGTGTGGCCAGATAGTTGAAGAGCAACTCCATGGCGGGCATAATCACGGCTATTTTTTATTTGATGGGACAATAGGACGACAGGCATCTCCTTTGGCAAGCCGCTCAGCGCTTTTTCGATGTTGGGAAGTTCTCTATGGTAACGTTTGGCCATTGGATCATTGACGCCCGCTATGGCTATTGATTGCCCGTTACGAGTAATAAGTTGATGGCTATTATGTAAAACGGTAATGCCAAGAGTGGGTAAAAACCGCATCCATCCGTCATAATCCACATAATGATCGTGATTACCTTCAACAGCGAATACCCCATATGGAGCGTGCAACTTCGACAAAGGCGTCACATCTTGCTTACGGACGTCTACTCGTCCGTCGACAATATCTCCTGTCACAGCAATCAAATCTGGCTTTAGAGCTAGGGTGCTTTGAATAATTTTCTCTAAACGGGACCTCTCCAACAGCGCGCTAATATGCAAGTCTGATAATTGGGCAATGGTGAAACCGTTAAAGGCAGGTGGTAAATTTTCAATTTCAACGGTGACATGTCGTATTTGCGGTTGCTTTAGTGCGCAAAAAGACCCATAGGCACCCAAGATCATGCAAAAAGTTCCAATGACAAAAGCCAAATTTGTTTTTGATACAAGGATAGGGCGCCCTGCAAGGTTAAAGATACAGAAAACAATATCCTTGAGGAAGGCAAAGATAATCAGTAAAAGTTGAGAAGCAAAGAGCCAGCTCCAAAGAATAATGCCTAAGTAGGGTATTGCATCGTCATGTCCGGCAAAAAAGGATCGACAAAATGCGGGATATTGGCTTGCAAAGAAAATGAACAGCAATGCGGTCCCCTTGATGACCCAGTGCAGGTGGGATTTGCCGAAAATGCTGATGTAGGCATAAAGGGCGAAAAACAAAGGGATCACATGAATTAAGAGCTGTTGCATGATTGTTTATTGATCGATTTTTTTGTTTTTTACATTGCTACTTGAAACGGATTTTTTGTCAGCCTGATTAGTTTTTACTGCTTTAGACTCAAATCCAGTGACGTAGGGTTCTCCTTTAAGGACGTGGACGGCTTGTTGTAATTGGAAGTCGTTGTCATCACCGAAGAAATAACGAGTCTTAGGTTGCTCGGAATTTTTAACTTCTTTTTTGGATGCTTCGATCATTTTTTTCTCTGACTCACGACGTTCCTGCTCACTCTTGAGATGATGAGCAAGGTCTGCTTCGCGAATATTAAAGCTTGCGTAGTTGCCTTCAGCCGTGTCAGCGATTTCAATATCAGGGGTGATACCGGTTGCCTGGATAGACCGGCCGGAGGGCGTATAGTAACGCGATGTTGTGAGCTTAATCCCTGTTTTCGGTTCGCCACCTTCCACGGGACGAATAGGCAAGACTGTTTGTACACTTCCCTTGCCGAAAGACTGACGCCCCATGATTTTGGCTCGTTTGTGATCTTGCAATGCGCCGGACACGATTTCACTTGCGCTGGCGCTAGCCGAGTTAATGAGAACGACCATAGGTACTGTTTTCGTGCTGGCTGGTAATTTGGCGATCAGATCATCTGATGGCTTTTGATCAAAATTAAGGTAATCGGCCGGGCGAGTTTTGAAGTCTCGGTTGGCGTCAGGGGTGCGCCCTTTTGTGCTCACCACAATCTTGTCTTTATCCACAAAAGCAGACACAACACCAACGGCGGCGTTCAACAGACCACCAGGGTCATTGCGTAAATCGAGAACCAAACCTTTTAAATGGTTTTTCTTGTTTAGTTCAATCAGGTACTTGGCTAAATCGTTAGCCGTGTGCTCTTGGAACTGTGAAATACGGATATAACCGATGCCGTCAGCTAGCTCCTTCATTTTGACGGACTGAACCTTGATGATGTCGCGTGTGATGGTCATCTCCAGAGGTTTATCTAGTCCCTTTCGCGCGATAACCAAATCGATTTTTGTTTTTGGCTTGCCGCGCATGCGATTGACATTTTCTGAGAGACTAAGCGCCCGCGTTGCTTGATTGTCGATCTTAATGATGATGTCACCGGCAAGAATGCCGGCGCGAGCGGCGGGTGTATCATCAATCGGCGCAATCACCAAGACACCAGAGGCATCCATAGTGACCTCGAGACCAAGACCGCCGAATTCTCCTTCTGTTCCCTCTTTCATATCCTTGAATGCTTCTTCGTCCAAGTATGCGGAATGAGGGTCCAAACCCGCGAGCATTCCTGCGAGCGCATTTTCAAGTAACTGTGCGTCTTTGGTCTGATCTTCGTCCACGTAATAGGCTTTGATGGCACTATAAACATCTGTAAATTGGCGTATCTCTTGTAAGGGCAACGGTTCTTTGCCCTGAGTCGCCGCAGCTAGTGCCGTCGTTGATAGAAAAGCACAGACGGCTGCAGAAATAACAGTCTTGGTTAAGGGAGTGAAAATATGCATCATAGTTTATTCTTTCCCGATCCAAGGCAATGGATCGAATGGTTGTCCGTTTCGGCGAAGTTCAAAATACAAGCCTGGTTTTTCTTCGCCTCCGGTATTGCCTACCGAGGCAATGGTTTCACCACGGTTGACTTTGTCACCTACGCTCTTAAAGAGCGATTCGTTATTTGCGTAAATCGATAGGTATCCGTCGCCATGGTCCACAATGATTAAGTTGCCAAAGCCACGAAGCCAATCAGAAAAAACGACTTGTCCGCTGGCGCAAGCTAAAACGTCTGAACCCTGTCGAGCTTGAATCATAAGACCTCGCCAGGTCGTGCTCTTGCCGGAAACGTTGGCCCGAGCCCGCCCATAGCGACCTGTAATTTTGCCGAGTGCCGGCATGACGAGTCGTCCTTTTTGTTTAGCAAAAGTGCCACTAGGCACTTTGCCTCCGACAGAGACCTTGCCACTGGCGGGTTGATTACGTCGTGCTTGTTGGGCACGACGCTCAGCTTCCGCCTTGCGCTGAGCCAACACTTTGTCAATGTTAGCAACCAATTCGCCCAAACGAGCTTGGTCTCTTTCGAGTTTGTCAATAGAGGCTCTTTGTTCAGAAATTTGTTTTTGTAGTCTTGATAATGTTTCTTTGCGGGCGGCTTGTTCTTTGACAAGCTGAGCTCTGCCTTTTTCCTCGTTTGCGGCGATCTCGGAGAGCTCTTTGCGTTTGCTCTTTGTCTGCTCAGACACACTGTGAATACTCGCTTGCTCTTCGGAAAGTTGGTGGACGGTTTTCTCTTGTGCCTGAGCAAAGTATTTTAAGGAGGCAGCATCGCGTGCTACGACATGAGGATTAACGCCTGCAACTAACGTTTGCCAGGATTGCCGGCGCGTGTTGAGGTATTGGGCGCGAGCAATGGCTCGACTTTGTTTTTCAGCACTGGTGAGCTCCCCGCTGACCGCAAGTTCTTGCTCGCGCAACGCGCGGAGTTGCTTTTCCACACGAGCTCGCTCGTTGCCTAAATCTCTTAAGCGTCGGTTCGCTTTAGAGATGGCCTCTTCACTGGCTCGTAGCGCATCGCTGGCCTCGTTCTGGCTCGCTTCCGCTTCGGAAAGCTGCTTTTTAAGCGAGCCTAATTGCTCTTGAAGGGACTTTTGCTGATTTTGTAATTCATTGCGCCGTTTAACGCTGACTTCATCGCTCTTTTTTTTCTGGGTGGCCGCTGTGGATTTAGTCGTCCGATTGGTTGTGCGACTTTTTGTTGTCGCTTTTTTTGTTGAAGTCTTTTTAGTTTGCGTTGTTTTTTTTGCTGTTTGAGCATTTGACTGGGCAGCAAAAACCTGCGGGACCAGCCAATCACCTCCCGCAGGGGCTAGAGCCAAACTGACTAAAGCGCCGGCAACGCCAAGCGCTTTAGTAAAAGAAAAAAGACAACGCTTTCGAATCACTTTTTCGCTTTGCCTTGAGCGGCAACTGCTGCCATTGCGGCCTCAATCTCAGCTTGATTGCCGAGATAGTAATGGCGAATGGGATTCATATCGTCGTCAAATTCATAGACGAGCGGGCGAGCGGTGGGGATGTTCAAGTGAACAATCTCCTCGTCGCTCATGTTATCAATGTATTTGATCAAAGCCCGAAGGGAGTTGCCGTGCGCAGCAATTAACACGCGTTTGCCTGCGCGGATGGTTGGTTCAATTTCTTCCTTCCAGTAAGGAATAACGCGAGCAACAGTATCTTTCAAACACTCTGTGGCAGGGATTTCCTCTGGCTTTAAGTCTGCGTAGCGACTGTCCTTGCCTGCCCAGCGTTCATCGTCAGGAGAGAGCGGATTGGGCGGGATTGCGTAAGCGCGACGCCAAATCAATACCTGTTCGTCACCATATTTTGCAGCAGTTTCAGCCTTGTTAAGACCTTGCAGCGCCCCGTAATGGCGTTCGTTGAGACGCCAAGAATTTTTGATAGGTAGATATGGGCAATCCATTGCATCCAAAGCAATCCAAAGCGTGTGAATGGCTCGACGCAACACGCTGGTGTAGCAAAGATCGAATTGAAACCCCTCTTTTTTGAGCAATTCGCCTGCTTTTCGAGCCTCTTCTCGGCCTTTTTCTGTCAAGTCGACATCGGTCCAACCGGTGAAGCGGTTTTCCAAATTCCATTGGCTTTCGCCGTGACGCATTAAAACGAGCTTAAACATGGTGTTTCTCTCTGGATTAGAAAAGAATAAACAGATTCTTTAATTCTAGAAGAAAATTCGGATCTTCACGGAGTTCGCCACAAAAAAGTTGTAATTTGTTGTACTATCCCTCAGAATCAGAGTCGGCGAGTTCGTTGAGCTTGTCGCTGGTGTAATTTAGACAGCCTATATGGTGAGAAAATCGTGATTGAATTTATTCTTGATAATTTATTGCTAGTGGCAGTTGTTTTGGTTTCCGGGGGCTTATTAGTTTGGCCCTTGATCTCCAATAAGACGATGGGACCGGTCGTTGATAATGACCAAGCGATTGAATACATCAATCGGAAAAATGCTTTTGTACTGGACGTGCGATCGCCTAAGGAGTTTAAGCGAGGCGCTATCGCTGGATCAAAGAACATCCCCTTTGAAAACTTTGAAGCACGCCTGGAAGAATGTCCCAAAGATCGCCCGATTATTGTGGTTGATACGGTGCACACTTTTAGTCACAAGGCTGCGACCTTGCTTCGCAAGAAGGGCTACAAAGATGTCTTTGTATTGACTGACGGTATTAAGGGGTGGGTTGACGCTCGACTTCCCTTTACACGATAAACATTGACTTTTGAATCAAAAAAAGGACTAAATCATGGCCGAAGAAAACATGAATGGTGAAGCTGTACAAAACCAAGAAGCCGCTCCCGCCGCTGCTTTCCAATTAGAACGTTGCTATATGAAGGATGCATCTGTTGAGATGCCGCATGCCCCTGAAGTGTTTGTCAAGCCTTTGCAAAAGCAGCCGATGCTTGATATGCAATTTGAAGTGAGCATCAAAACCCTTGACGAGGCTCATCGTGAGGTGACTGTACGCGCGACGGTCACTATCAAGGAAGATGAAAACGTTATGTTGATCACTGAAGTTAAGCAAGCGGGAATTTTCCAAATCCGTGGCTTCACTGAGGAACAAATGGCTCATATCTGCAATGTGGTCTGCCCGACGATTGTGTTCCCGTATTTGCGAGCTAATGTGGCTGACTTGGTTTGCCGCACCTCTATGGCTCCTGTTCATTTACCGGAAATGAATTTTGAGTCGTTGTACCAACAACGCTTGGCCCAGGCTGCTGCGCAGGAAAAAGCACAACAACCAAATTAACCTCCTGTCTTTGAGCAGAAAGAGAAAGTGAGCAGCCTAAGAGTTGTGAGCTTTCTCTTTTTTCATATGGCAAATACAAAAACTCAAGCACCACAATTATCTAGTCGTTTGCTCAGATTATCGCTCTTATGGGTAGCGATACTCATTGCCTCGGTGGTCTACACCCTATCTGTAACTTGGCAGATGGAAAATGCGACGGGAATCGTTCGGCAGGCCAATGTCATACGGAATGATCTGTATCAGGTAGGATACACATTTTCAACGCAAGCTCGTGATGTTGACCGTGTCGGACTGGATATTCAGGGTGCAGTTTGGCGGATTGATCATGCACTGACACAAGTAATGATTGGGGATGATTCAACCTATAGCGTCATGGCCAAGGATGATCGAGTGGATCAACTGCTAGGCACTATTGACCAACGTTGGCGTCAACAAGTCAAGCCCACTCTTCTTCGTTGGAATGAGGGACATGATTTTTCAGTGCCCGAAAGAGAACAATTCCTCGTGAACTTGTACCAGCTGAATCAGCAAATTGAACATTGGACTGCGTTGATTGATGCCCAAGCGAATCGCAATATTGTGGTGCTGCGCTATACACAGGTGGCTTTGGGGGGAGTTTCTATCCTAAGCGTCATTATTGTGATGTGGTTTTTAGTCGTTTCCGTACTGAGGCCATTAAATCAGTTGGGGGAGGGGATTGAGAGACTGAGGGCTTCGGATTGGAAAACGCAAGTTCACGCAGAGTCAACGCAAGAGTTTTCTCAGATTTCCGCGGGTTTTAACGATTTGGCCAGCCACTTGGATGATGTCTACAGCAACTTGGAAAAAAAAGTTGCGGAGAAAACGAGTTCATTGGCAGAAAAAAATGCGTATTTGACGACGCTTTACGGATTGACGGCCTATTTGGGTGAACAGCACTCCATGGATGAAATGTACGAATCGTTTTTAGTCCGTACCATGACACTGACCGGAGCTCAGGCTGGAGACATTCGTTTAATTGACGAGGCTTCAGGACGATGCCAAACCGTTTGGGGCAAAGGATTTAAACCGATAGATGGAAAACCCAATGTGTTATTGGAGATTTTGCCATTGCCCACTACTGTTGATAGCCCATACCCGCAGCGCCTGACTGAAAAAGAAATGCCTGAAGATGGTTTCTGTAGGCACAGTGGCTATAAATTGGTTGCTGTGTACCATATCCGGCATAAGCAGAAAAATATCGGACTGTTTAGCCTATATTTTGACGAAGTTCGACCTGTTGACAATGGTGTGGATACGTTGCTTGAGAACTTGGGGCGACACTTGGGAGCGGCTATTGAAAATATGCGGTTGGCGGCATTGGATCAACAGTTGGCAGTTGGGCAAGAACGCAATTTGCTAGCTCAAAAATTGCATGATTCCATTGCTCAAACGTTGTCCTTCTTGAATCTTCAAGTACAGATGCTTGACGATGCGTTAAAGCATAAGAATCAAGAACAGATCAATGACGGCATCAAACAAATCAAGGGCGGGGTTCAAGAATGTTATGATGACGTTCGTGAATTGTTGCTGAACTTCCGAACGCGGGTCAGCAATGAGGCGTTTGACGATATCGTGCGTAGCGTTCTCGATCGTTTTGAGCGTCAAACACACGTTAAAGCCCACCTAACGATGACCGGTAATGGTGTGGCTCTTAATTCGGCCCAAAAGCTTCAGGCAATTTTTATTTTGCAGGAGGCTCTTTCAAATGTCAGAAAACACGCAAAAGCATCCACCGTTTTTGTTTCGGTGAAAAACGGTGAAGATTTTGAAATGAAAATTATGGACGACGGCGTTGGAATTGACTCGCAACTGTTAGAATCCCGAAAGCAACGTCATGTCGGCTTGTCAATCATGAAGGAACGGGCTCAAAGAATTTCTGCAAGCATTGAAATCGAGTCCGAGCTTAATCAGGGTACGACGGTACGCTTTTTCTTGCCAAGGGCTAAACGCGTAGCCCTCAATGGAGCCTAGGGCGCCTTCGTGGTGAAAAGTTTTCTTTGTCGGAGAATGCAATGTCAATTCGGATTTTATTGGTTGACGATCACACGCTGTTTCGTTCCGGGTTAAAAGCTTTGTTGTCTCGTCAAGATGATTTCGAAGTTGTTGGAGAAGCTTCAGATGGTCTGGAAGGAGTTAAACAGGCTGAACAGTTGCAGCCGGATTTAGTCCTTTTGGATTTAGATATGCCCGTTATGAATGGGACCGAGGCATTGGCGCAGATGATGGAAATGAACCGACAGCTTCCGGTCGTGATGCTGACGGTGAGCGAGGATGCGGATGACTTGAAAGAAGCATTTGTTTTGGGAGCTAGAGGTTATTTAGTCAAAAATATTGACGCAGACTATCTTGTTAACAGCATCCGTAAGATTGTGGCTGGCGAGAGTGTCATGTCACCCGAGATGACTAGTAAATTTGTTAACGGTATTCGTGCTAAGAATTTGAGTTTAATGCCTGAAGTCAGACCCGAGACCGTTCGGAGTCTCACAGAGCGGGAGCGTCAAATTTTGGGTTGTTTGGCGCAAGGAGCTAGCAATCGTGAAATGGCACAAATGCTAAACATGTCTGAAAGCACGGTAAAAGCACACTTACAGCGAATAATGCGTCGGTTTGATTTCAGTTCTCGTGTTCAAGCTGCGGTTTTCGCTGCTGAACGCCATATGGATCGCTATCTGTTGGAAAGCTT
>ERZ779866.3615-NODE-3615-length-12374-cov-7.694131_pt1 | contig 12374 bp, 13 predicted proteins | sample MGYA00511248_ERZ779866 | MGnify/ENA primary metagenome ERZ779866 (study PRJEB29588, sample SAMEA2155758) | human gut metagenome | biome: human gut; feature: human-associated habitat; material: faeces | place: Denmark | collected 2008/2010 ... | reverse complement strand
CCGATGCGGCCGACGACGCCCATCATGTCGGGGGTGGCGATCATCACATCGAAACCAAACCAGTTTTCGGTCTGGATCTTGTGGATCATTTCCTCGCCGCCGACGATATCCGCGCCCGCGGCCTCGGCTTCCTTGACCTTGTCGCCCTTGGTGACCACCAGCACGCGCACGGTGCGGCCGGTGCCGTGAGGCAGAACCACCGCGCCGCGGACCTGCTGGTCGGCATGGCGGGGATCGACGCCCAGGCGAACGGAAATCTCGATGGTTTCGTCAAACTTGGCCTTGCTGGTCTTGCAGGCCAGCTCGCAGGCCTCGGCGGGATCGTAGGCGTTGAGATGGTCGATCAGCTTCGCGCTGTCCACATATTTCTTTCCGTGTTTCATGCTACTGTCCTTCCTGTGGTGCTAACGGCACAATGTCCTCCCACAAATGGTCGTCTTATTCCTCAACCGTGATGCCCATGGAGCGGGCGGTACCCTTGATCATGCTCATGATGGCCTCGATATCGGTGGCGTTGACATCGGGCTTCTTGATCTCGGCGATCTTGCGGACCTGCTCCTGGGTGAGCTTGCCAACCTTGTCGCGGTTGGGGCGGCCGGAGGCGGTCTGCAGGTTCAGCTCCTTCTTGATGAGCACGGGAACCGGCGGCGTCTTGGTGATGAAGGAGAAGGTGTTGTCAGTGTACACCGTAATGACCACGGGGATGATCATGCCCGCGTCCTTCTGGGTGCGCTCATTGAACTCCTTGCAGAAACCGGGGATGTTCACGCCGTGCTGGCCCAGCGCGGGACCGATCGGCGGCGCGGGGGTCGCCTTGGCGGCGGGAACCTGAAGCTTAATCATGGATTTGACTTTCTTTGCCATGGGAATGGCACCTCCTTCGATGTGGTCATGGCGGAACGGCTTTTCCGTTCCTCCCACAGCTCCCCGGAGGGAGCTTTGCGGCGCGCAGGCGCCTTATTTGGGCTGGACCTTTTCAACGTCCTGCAGGTCCACCTCAACGGGCATTTCGCGCCCCAGGAACATTTTGACCTTCACGGTCAGCTTCTGGCGCACGGTGTCCACGTCCTCCACCACGCCGGTGAAATTCTCCAGCGGGCCGGAGAGGATGCGCACTTCCTCGCCGATGGCGATGCCGAACTCCACGCTGTTCTGCTGCGTGGAGAGCATCATGTCCACCTCGGCGGGCGTGAGAGCGACAGGCTTGGAGTCGGGGCCGACAAAGCCGGTCACGCCGCGCGTGTTGCGCACCAGGTACCAGCTTTCGCTGGTTTCGATCATATGCACCAGCACATAGCCGGGATAGACCTTCCGTTGGGATTTCACGCGCTTGTTCCCCTTGATCTCCACCACGTCCTCGACGGGCACGCGCACGTCGAAGATCAGGCGCTGCATCTCGGGGTTGTTCTCAACGGACTTTTCGATGTTGTCCTTGACCTTGTTCTCATAGCCGGAGTAGGTATGCACCACATACCAGCACGGCTCTTTGCTGTTTTCGGCCATGGCTGTCTCCTTACGCGCTCATGATGAGGTTCACGAGCTGCGTCGCGCCGGTATCCAGCAGGCCGATGATGACCATCATGAACAGCATGAAGAGAACCACGATCACCGAATAGTTGACCAGCTTCTCGCGCGTGGGCCATGTGACTTTGCGAAGCTCGTGCCACATGTTCTTGAACGCCAGGCCGATGCGCTTGAAGAAGCCAACGAATCCCTGCCCGAAGCGAACGAAGAAGTTCGGCTTCGCGCCCTTGGTCTTCTTTTCCGTCATGGTTTTCACTCCATTCGCAAGTTTGACGTTTCCGGCTTACTTGGTCTCGCGGTGTACGGTGTGCTTCTTGCAGAAACGGCAATACTTGTTCAGCTCGATGCGGTCGGGGGTGTTTTTCTTGTTCTTCATGGAATTGTAGTTCCGCTGCTTGCACTCGGTGCAGGCGAGCATCACTTTGTTGCGGGCAACGCTTGCCACGTTCGCCACCTCCTCGTCGATGTGGGAAAGACCGCCTCCGCCCGCCCGCTGACGGGCGGAAGGGCCGCTGCATGTCTATTCCGTTCGCTTCCGGGCTGCCAGACGCCGCCGCGGAGGCGAAGCGGCTGCAAATTACTCGATCACCTTGGACACGACGCCGGAGCCAACCGTGCGGCCGCCCTCGCGGATAGCGAAGCGCAGGCCCTGCTCGATGGCGATGGGGGTAATCAGGGTGATTTCCATGTCGATGTTGTCGCCGGGCATCACCATCTCAACGCCCTCGGGCAGCTTGATGTTGCCCGTCACGTCCGTCGTGCGGAAGTAGAACTGCGGACGATAGCCGTTGAAGAACGGGGTGTGGCGGCCGCCCTCTTCCTTGGTCAGCACGTACACCTGACCGATGAAGTGCGTGTGCGGATGAATCGTGCCGGGCTTGGCCAGCACCTGGCCGCGCTCGATCTCGTTGCGCTGCACGCCGCGAAGCAGCAGGCCGATGTTGTCGCCCGCTTCCGCCAGATCCAGGAGCTTGCGGAACATCTCAACGCCCGTCACAACCACCTGGCGCGGCTTCTCCATCAGGCCAACGATCTCAACCGTGTCGCTCAGCTTCACCACGCCGCGCTCCACACGGCCCGTAGCAACCGTGCCGCGGCCCGTGATGGAGAACACGTCCTCAACAGGCATCAGGAACGGCTGATCCGTCGCGCGCTGCGGAGAGGGAATGTACTCGTCCACCGCGTCCATCAGCTCGAAGATGCACTGCGTCTCCTTCGCGTTGCGAACGTCGGTGCCGCCGTTCTGCACGTACTCCAGCGCCACCAGCGCGCTGCCCTTGATGATCGGAATGTCGTCGCCCGGGAACTCGTACTGGCTCAGCAGCTCGCGGATCTCCATCTCCACCAGCTCCAGCAGCTCCGGATCGTCCATCATGTCCGTCTTGTTCATGAACACCACGATGTAGGGCACGCCTACCTGGCGGGCCAGCAGAATGTGCTCGCGGGTCTGCGGCATCGGGCCGTCGGGAGCGGATACCACCAGGATCGCGCCGTCCATCTGCGCAGCGCCGGTGATCATGTTCTTGACGTAGTCCGCGTGGCCCGGGCAGTCCACGTGCGCGTAGTGGCGCTTCTCCGTCTCATACTCCACGTGCGCCGTGTTGATTGTGATTCCGCGCGCTTTCTCTTCAGGCGCCTTGTCGATGTCCTCGTACTTCATCGCCTGAGCTTCGCCCAGCTGCGCCAGCGTCATCGTGATCGCCGCCGTCAGCGTCGTCTTGCCGTGGTCAACGTGGCCGATCGTGCCGATGTTAACGTGCGGCTTGGTGCGTTCAAATTTCGCCTTAGCCATGAGTTGTTTCCTCCTTCATAACCAAAGAACAGTGGTTGGAATATGCTTGCAAGCACCTGGGTGCTTTCGTTCGGGTTATTCGCCCTTACGCGTGCCGGTCACCTTTTCGGCGATCGACTTGGGCACTTCTTCGTAATGGTCAAACTGCATGGTGAACAGTCCACGGCCCTGGGTGCGGCTGCGCAGGTCGGTCGCGTAGCCGAACATCTCGCTCAGCGGCACATAGGCGTGCACGGTCTGCTCGCCCATGCGGGCGTCCATGCCCTCGATGCGGCCGCGGCGGCTGGAGATGTCGCCGATGACGTCGCCCATGTACTGCTCGGGGATGATGACCTCGACCTTCATCATCGGCTCCAGCAGGCAGGGGTCCGCCTTGGTGAGCGCCTCCTTGAAGGCCATGGAACCGGCGATCTTGAAGGCCATCTCCGAGGAGTCAACCTCGTGATAGCTGCCGTCGTAGACGGTGGCCTTGAAGTCCACCACCTCGAAGCCGCCCAGGATGCCGCTCTGCGCAGCCTCGCGGATACCGGCGTCGATGGGAGCGATGAACTCCTTGGGAATCACGCCGCCGACGATCTTGTTCTCGAACGAGTAACCCTCGCCGGGCTTGACGGGCTCGATCTCGATCCAGCAGTGACCGAACTGGCCGTGGCCGCCGGTCTGGCGGACGTAGCGGCCCTCGGCCTTGGCGGCCTTGCGGATGGTCTCGCGGTAGGCGACCTGGGGCTTGCCCACGGTGGCTTCCACCTTGAACTCGCGCATCAGGCGGTCCACGATGATCTCCAGATGCAATTCGCCCATGCCGGCGATGATCGTCTGGCCGGTCTGCTGATCGGTGTAGGTCTTGAAGGTGGGGTCCTCCTCGGCCAGCTTGACCAGCGCCATGGTCATCTTGTCCTGACCGGCCTTGGTCTTGGGCTCGATGGCGACCTGGATGACCGGGTCCGGGAACTCCATGGACTCCAGGATGATGGGGTTCTTCTCGTCGCACAGGGTATCGGCGGTGGTGGTGTCCTTGAGGCCCACGATGCCGCAGATATCGCCGGTGTACACGCAGTCAACCTCCTCGCGGTGGTTGGCGTGCATCATCACCAGACGGCCTACGCGCTCGCGCTTGCGCTTGGTGGAGTTGAAGGCGTAGCTGCCGCTCTCCAGCATGCCGGAATAGACGCGGCAGAAGGCCAGCTTGCCCACGAACGGGTCGGTCATGATCTTGAAGGCCAGGGCGGAGAAGGGCTCATCATCGGAGGGATGACGCTCCATCTCGTTCTCGGGGTCGTCGGGATCAATGCCCTTGATCGCGGGGATGTCCAGCGGGGAGGGCATGTACTCCACCACCGCGTCCAGAAGCGGCTGCACGCCCTTGTTGCGATAGGACGTGCCACAGAGCACGGGATTCATCGTGCAGTCGATGGTCGCCTTGCGAATGGCGGCGTTGATCTCCTCCACGGTGATCTCCTCGCCCTCGAAGAACTTCTCCATCAGGGTTTCGTCGCTCTCGGCCACGCTTTCGATGAGCTTCTGGTGATACTCCTCGGCTTGTGCAAGCAACTCGGCCGGGATATCTTCATCGCGCACGTCCTTGCCTTCATCATCGTAGTAGACCTCCGCGCGCATGCGCACCAGGTCGATGATGCCCTTGAAATCGCCCTCTTTGCCGATGGGAAGCTGGATGGGCACGGCGTTGGCTCCCAGCCGGTCCTTCATCATGTCCACCACGCGGAAGAAGTCCGCGCCCATGATATCCATCTTGTTGACATAGGCCATGCGGGGCACATGATACTTGTTGGCCTGGCGCCATACGGTTTCGCTCTGGGGCTCCACGCCGCCCTTGGCGCAGAACACGCTCACGGCGCCGTCCAGCACGCGCAGGCTGCGCTCCACCTCCACGGTGAAGTCAACGTGGCCGGGGGTGTCGATAATGTTGATGCGGTGGCCCTTCCAATGGCAGGTGGTCGCAGCGGAGGTGATGGTGATGCCACGCTCCTGCTCCTGCGCCATCCAGTCCATGGTGGCCGCGCCCTCGTGTGTCTCACCCAGACGGTGAACGCGCCCGGTATAGAACAGGATGCGCTCGGTCGTGGTGGTCTTACCGGCGTCGATGTGGGCCATGATGCCGATATTGCGCACCTTTTCCAACGGGTGACTTCTTGGCATAACAGAGGGTCTCCTTTCAAATTCGGCTATCTCTCATTCTTCTTCCAGGCGCGGGCGCCCCGCCCGCGCCCCTGCGCATTACCAGCGGTAGTGCGCGAAGGCCTTGTTGGCCTCGGCCATGCGGTGCATTTCTTCCTTGCGCTTGACGGCGGCGCCGGTGTTGTTGGCGGCGTCCATCACTTCGGCGGCAAGGCGCTCGGCCATGGTCTTTTCGCCGCGCTTGCGGCTGAACTCAACCAGCCAGCGCAGGGCCAGCGTCTGACGGCGCTCCGGGCGAATCTCGATAGGCACCTGGTAGGTGGCGCCGCCCACGCGGCGGGCCTTGACCTCCAGCTGGGGCGACACGTTGCCAAGGGCAGCGGTAAACACCTCAGCGGCGTCCTTGCCGGTCTTTTCCTTGATGGTGTCAAATGCGGAGTAGCAGATGCGCTGCGCGGTGCCGCGCTTGCCGTCCAGCATGATCTGGTTGATGAGCTTGGTGACCACGGTGGTCCCGTAAACGGGATCGGGCAGCACCTCGCGCTTGGGGATAAATCCACGACGGGGCATGTGATTTCCTCCTTCGTTGTGGCGATTGCATCGCCGCAATGTGCCTGTGGCACAGCGTAAGATTTGGGGTCCCGGGAATGCGTTTTCAAAGCGCGCCTGCATACAGGTTTCTGACGGCCTTCAGCATCGACCGCTCCCGACCTACGGGAAAGTCACGCGGTGTGCCCGCCCTCCGCCACGCTTCGATTCTCACGGGCGGGGGAGCGAACGCCTGCGCCCACTCCGAAAGGGGCTGCAAACGCAGCGCAGGAAAACGTCTTACTTCTTGGGCCGCTTGGCGCCGTACAGGGAACGCGCCTGCATCCGCTTGGCCACGCCGGCCGTGTCAAGAGCGCCGCGGATGATGTGGTAGCGCACGCCAGGCAGGTCGCGCACACGACCGCCGCGGATCAGCACCACGCTGTGCTCCTGCAGGTTGTGGCCAATACCCGGGATGTAGCACGTACCTTCGATCTGATTGGTCAGACGGATACGGGCGATCTTACGCAGGGCGGAATTGGGCTTTTTGGGGGTCGTGGTCTTAACGCTCAGGCACACGCCGCGCTTCTGCGGGCAGCCCTGAAGGATAGGAGCCGTAGACCTGTTTTCGACCTTTTTCCGTCCCTTGCGGATCAACTGATTGATCGTGGGCATGGAAACACCTCCGAATTGATGTGCTATAAAAACCGCCGCAACCCTGGCGTCTTTATAGTTGAATGGGGAATGCCGCGCCTTACTTGAGCACGGCGGCGGACGCCGCTTTCACGTCCACCTGGCAGAGCTTGCCCAGCTCCTGCATGCTGTCCACCACGGTGACCGGCACGTGCCTCTCCTCGCACAGGGCGTTGAGCCTGTGGTAGATGAAGCCGTCCGCGTCCTTGCCCAGAAAGACATGCGCGACCCGGTCCTCCTCAACCGCGCGCAGCACCTGCTTGGTGCCCACCACGCGCCTGCCGGCCTGCTTGAGCAGCGCTTCCATTTGAGCCACGCCTCCTTCTGCGTTCAAAGCTGCGTAAGTCCGGTCCGCGGCTGTGCGCCTTGCGCCGCCTGATTTCCGCGCCTTTCTCGCGCAAAAAGGGCATGCGAAAAACGCATACTGCGGACAACCATACCATAATAGCACGGCGTCAACAAAAAAGTCAATGTTTTTTGCTCCAAATAATTACGCAATAGCAAGGGATTTCGTCCGGCGGGGGAACGGACCGTCCCGCCAGACGCAAAAGGGAGCGTCCGGCGGCTTTGGCCGCTGGACGCTCCCAGCACGAGATGTCATGTTTTGCTTATTTTCAGGCGCTGCGGCGGCGGTACAGCAGCAGCGCGCCCCCCCCCAGCAACGACAGCAGCAGCAGCGTGCCGAGCGTAGCCAGCGGCGTTTCGTCGCCGGTCTTGGGGACGTTGGTGGCGGTGCCGGAGCCGCCGGGGGTGACGGGCTCGTCGGGCGGGGTGGGGACGGTGCCGTCGCTCTTCAACATGTAGTCTATGTTAAGGCTAGCCATCTCCTCCTCTGGTATATTCTCCCTATTAACATAAACATACACCCAGTTCCCGTCCCAGTCGGCTTCAGGCGTGAATGTGATGCTTGTAAGGCCAACGCCTGATTCTAACGTATAATAGGAATCGCCAAGGCTTCTCTCCCACTCATAGATCAGCTTTGCGCCGTCGTAGGTAGAAGCAATTCTGTCCTCCGGCAACGTAATGGTAACCGGTTTGCCTGGTGTAAAAATAATCTCCTGTCTTTTATAATCATAGTTCTCCCATTCAGGTGTATAGTACATTTCTTTTAGGACGCAGTTGACTTCCGTCACGGTGGCGCCGTCACTTTTTCTTGAGATGATCAGCGTATATACGGTCTTTCCGACCAGCGCATGCGCTTTCTCTAGCTGCTCAAAAGAACCACTCAAATCAGCATACTCGTCATCTTTCGTGAAGTTTAAATTCGCAGCAAGAGCCTCATTGCTTAATTGCCAATCGTACTTATAATCCGGGGATAATTCCCCCGTGTCATCCCTAATTATGAGCTGATAGAGGGCTGGTATTTTATTAGCAATAGAATATGTGCTCTCAATGATCTGAAATGCTGTCCAATTTCCAGGAGCATACAATATGCCATATAGCTCGTGAGTATATTCCTTTGCAAGCAATCCCTCCGCCGCCGCCGTCCCCGCCGCAGTCATCACGGACAACAAAATCGCCACCACAAGCATCAGGCTCACGATTCCCTTTCCCTTTCGCATCTGGTTTCACCTTTCCTTGCCTTCCATGTTCTTCATGGAAATTCTTCCTAGTCATCATAAAATAACCACACGTTATTGTTAATAATAACTTTAAAGAATTTTTGTTCATTCCCGCACGTTGTTAAACTTAGGGTATCGGGAGGTGGGCAAATGGTCAAAAACCTCAAGGCGCTGCGGCTGGAACGCGGCGTAAGCCAGCAACAGCTGGCCGACGCGATTTTCGTGACCCAGCCGTCGATCCATAAATACGAAACACAGAATATCGAACCGGAGATTGCCATCCTGATTCGGATGGCCGATTATTTTGGTACCTCTATTGATTACCTTGTCGGTCGCACGGACAGCCCCGCTTCAGACGGCTCCGTCCATCCGCTCTTTCTTACTGAGGAGGAGAGCTCCCTGCTGGCCTGCTACCGCAGCCTGCGCCTCGATGAAAAAGCCTGCATCCGCCAGACGGCGCAGGGTCTCAAAGAGTTCCCGGTCGTAGATGGTTCCCCCGTCCATGTAGGAGATCACCGGCCCCTTTCCGGGGGCGCACACCCGCCGGGCCCCCTCGATCTCGGGCAGGTCGGCCGCAGACTATTGCAGACTATTGTAAATATTCTCTCTGTGAATTCCCTCCGCGCATCCCTACCGCTCGCCGTCCCCGTGCTTCGCCGGCCCCGCCAGGTGCGAGAGCACCGTGCGCACCGCCCCGCCCGCGCCCGACGAAAACAGGGAGCGCAGCATCCGCCGCACATTGGCCTTGGTCTGCGGATCCAGTTCCCGAATCGCCTCCAGCGCCTTCACGGCGCTGTCCCGCCAGTCGTCGACCAGGTCGGTCACAAGCTCGGCCTGCGACGCGTCTACCACGTGGTAAAGCGTATCCACCAGTTCGCGCCGCTGGTCCATGTCCATGCCCTGCAGCCAGGTGTGGATGGCCTCGTCGGTGATTTTGCCGCTCATGTCCAGACCGTCCAGGCGCACGAAATCGCCGTTTTCCACCTGCCAGGTCATGGCGTCGTGCTGCAGGATGCCAATGGATGTGGATCGCACCACCGTGTACCGGGGATGATAGTGCAGGAGCATCCCCACCACGCTGCTCTGGGGAATGTAGCTTTCGATGCGGGCACTGATGCGCTCGTATCCCTCACAGCCCAGCGTCTCCTCATCCACGCCCGGCCCGTCGAAGCTGTACACCCGCAGGATGCGCTCCTGTACGGAGGAAGCCGCGCGCGCGCCCGCATATACCGCCAGATTGCCGCCCTTGCTGTGTCCGCCCAGCCGCAGGGCCATGCCGCGGCGGGCCGTCCGCTCGGTATAGGCGACCGCCTCCTTCTGCGAAGGGACGGTCATGAAGGACATGTTCAGGTCCTCCTTCCATCCGGCGATGGTCAGATCCGTGCCACGGAAGGCGATATAGCGCTCGCCGGCGGAAAGGTCCCACGTGCAGGCGCAGAACTGCATTTCCATAACGCCGTCGATGATGTTCACATAATCGTGCATGACCAGGTCGCGGTAGCGCGAAAGGCCCGCGCAGCATTCAAAGAGGCGGTAGCGTTTCTTCTGGAACACGTCCAGCCGCTCGTAGTCCACATGCTCGCGGATATACGCCCAGGCCTGCGCCACCGTGGGCCGCTCGCCCCGGTCCATGAGCCCTTCCATGGGCATGTAGACCAGCTGGGTCAAAATCAGGCTGTCCAGCGCGTCGAAGGGGCGCTCCGCCAGCGTCAAGCCGCCTGCCGACAAGGCATGATCCTGAATGTTTGGCATATCCTTTCCTATCCTCCTCCGGCATTGTGCACCCTCACAGTATATCCCGACGCAGGCTCCGGCGCAACCCGTCCCGCCTTGCGCCCGCCCCGCGCTTCTGCTATAATGCTGGCGTGCCGCCCTTTTTGCGGCTTATTCCTTGCGATTTTAGGAGGCCCCTGTGATCATCGGCCAATTCTGCGAAACCTATCCCCCGGCGCTGGACGGCGTGGGCCGGGTGATGCTGGCCTATTGCCAGACGCTGTCCCGCATGGGGCACCGGTGCCTGTATATCGCCCCCCGCGATGCCGCCGCCACGTCGGTTCCCGGCCTGGAAACGCTGCTCTATCCCAGCATGCCCATTCCGGGCGAACCCTACCGGGTGGGCATCCCGGCGCTGGGCCGGGATTTTCGCCGCGCCGCGCGCAGCGTGCCCTTTGACGTGGTCCATGCCCATACCCCCTTTCTGGCCGGACGCGCGGCGCGCCGCATCGCGCGCAGGCGCAGGATTCCGCTGGTCGCGACCTTTCACAGCAAGTATTACGAGGATTTTTACCGCGTCACCCATTCCCGCCGCCTGTCGCTGTGGGCGCTGAAATACGTGGTGTCGTTCTACAACACCTGCGACGAGGTGTGGGCCGTCAATGACAAAACCGCGGACGTTCTGCGCCAGTACGGCTACCGGGGGCCGGTCATTACCATGCCCAACGGCACCGACCCGCAGTCCGTCAGCGACGAGACGTACCGTCGCGTACTGGCGCGCTGGTCCCTGCGCGACGGCGTCAGCACCCTTTTGTTCGTGGGGCAGATGGATTTCAAGAAAAACCCGCATCTGATTCTGCGCGCCTGCGCGCTGCTGCGCGATCAGGGGGAGGATTTCCGGCTTGTCATGGCGGGCGCGGGGCAGGATCTGGAGCGGCTCAAGGCCCTGGCCGCCTCCCTGAACCTTCAGGACCGCGTGCTTTTTACCGGCTTTGTGGGCGACCGGGAGGAGATCCTCTCGCTCTACCGCCGGGCCGATCTGCTGGTCTTTCCCTCGGTATATGACAATGCGCCCATGGTGGTGCGCGAGGCCGCGGCCATGGGTACGCCCGCCCTGCTGGTGCGCGGCAGCTGCTCGGCCGAGGGCGTGACGCATGGGGACAACGGCTTTCTGTGCGAGGCTGATCCCGCCAGCATCGCTTCGGGAATCATGGAGGCGCTCCCCCGCGCGGCCCGCGCAGGCGCGCGCGCCCGCGACACCATTCCCATCCCATGGGCCTTGCTGATGGAACAGGTATTGGAGCGTTACCGGCGCTTGATCGCGCGGCACGCTGAAAGGAGCCCCGCATGAAGCCCGGTATCCGCAAGCTTATCAACTTTCTCTTCATCGGCGTGACCATCGCGCTGGTGTGTATCCTCGCCTTTGGCAACAGCGACCTGGAAAACGCCTGGGAGGCCCTCTTCACGCTGGATCCCTGGTGGCTGCTGGGCGCGGCGGGGTGCTGGTTTTCCTATCTGTTCTTTGACGCGCTGGGTTACCACTATTTTCTGCGCAAGCAGGGGTATGGGGTCAAACTGTCCTTTGCGCTCTATATTTCCCTGATGGGCTTCTACTATAGCAACATCACCCCCGGCGCCAGCGGCGGACAGCCCATGCAGATCTATTACATGAACAAAAAGGGCGTGCCCATCGGCATTGGCACCTCCGGCATTTCCATGAAGTTCATCGCCAACCAGCTGATGACCGTGCTGATGGCCTCCGTCCTGTGGCTGTGGAATGCGTCCTTTGTGGACCGGCAGCTCGCCGGGGCGCGCTGGGTGGTGGTCATCGGCTGGCTGATCAACTTCGCCGCCGTGCCCCTGATTCTGCTGGTGGCCTTTCACCGGCCACTGGTGCAGCGCATTGCCGCCTTTTTCATCCGGCTGGGACACCGTATGCGCCTGGTCAAGGACCCCGAAGTAGCCGCCCTGCGCGTGAATACCGCGCTGGACAGCTACCATGCCAGCGTCCTGCGCCTGAGCCGCCATCCCCGACAGATTCTCATTCAGCTGGGCCTGTCCGCCTTGAGCGTGCTGGGGCTGATGTCGGTCATCCTCTTTGTATACCGCGCCTTTGACGAGGCGGGCACGCCCTGGCATCATCTGCTGACCATTTCGTTCCTGCTGTTCCTAAGCGCCAGCTACACGCCCCTGCCCGGCGCCAGCGGAGCGCAGGAGGGCGGCTTCCTGCTCTATTACCGCGGGCTGTTCACCCAGGGCACCGCGGGTCTGGCGCTGTTGGTGTGGCGGTTCATGACCTACTATCTGTTCCTGATCATCGGAGCGGCGGTCACGGTTTTCACCCAGCTGCGCGGGAGTGCAAAGGCCCGCGCCGCCGCGCGCAGCAGCTCCGGGTCGTTTAGCGCCAGCCCCTGCAGCCGTCCTGC
>ERZ779866.3614-NODE-3614-length-12376-cov-3.359955_pt1 | contig 12376 bp, 11 predicted proteins | sample MGYA00511248_ERZ779866 | MGnify/ENA primary metagenome ERZ779866 (study PRJEB29588, sample SAMEA2155758) | human gut metagenome | biome: human gut; feature: human-associated habitat; material: faeces | place: Denmark | collected 2008/2010 ... | reverse complement strand
TCTTACCGGTGCTCTTGAGCTAATTTTGCATATTTTTCTTATATTTTGTTCACTCGTCTTTACGCATCAAAAATAAGATTTCGTTCTATTTTAGACACAAATATGGTTTTATATGTGATTTTTTCACATTTAACTTGATTTTTTATTCCAAAATGATATATTTATAATACTTTTTAGGAGAAATAATCATGCTTTTAAGCTTTTCAGTTAAGAATTTTGGCCCATTCCAAGATAAAGTAACTTTATCTATGTTTCCAGCAAACTTAAAAAAGCAACACCCTGAACATATTATCTCAACACCATCTTTCAAAGCTCTTAAAGGAGGCTGCATTTTTGGTGCCAATGCATCAGGAAAAACTAGAGCCATTTCAATATTACCAACCTTACGCAATATGATTTTTATCCGCAATTCTCCTTCTTTGCTTTTATCTAACCAATATATGTTTGGAGATGATAGGATTTCTGAATTTGAAGTTGATTATCAAATTGATTCTGTTGATTATCGCTACTATGTATCTACAGATGGTAATGTTATTCTTAAAGAAAGTTTAAGTTTAATTCAAAAAAATGGTAATTTAAAACCTATTTTTGAACGCAACAATTTAGATATCACTATCGGAAAAATGTTATCTGACAGTGAAAACTGGTATAAAGGAAGGACCCTAAAATCTTCATCTTTTTATCTAAAACAACTTGAAACAGATGGAATTATTGATAACCGAAATAAAATAGTCGGGTCAGAACACTTTATTCGTGCATATAACTTTTTTATGGGAATGAGTGGTATTGATCCTGTCAATGGAAATAACATTGAATTACTTTATGGTGACTTTACCGTATATGGATACCATAACTTTTTAGAAGAATTCCTAAAACATGCTGATCTTGGCATTTCAAATGTTAATTTTGAACCTTTATCCAAAGATAAAGTTGAAGAGCTTTGGAAAGACATTATAAAGTTTTATGAAGTCTCAATCTTAACATCATTTAAAGCTATCTGGATAAAAGATCCGGCATCCGGAAACTTTTATATTTTAGAAATCAAGAACAATGAACTTTCTGGATACAAAATAGTTACCTATCATAATAATAAGCGTTTTGATATGTTACAAGAATCTTCGGGAACAATCCGTATGATTGAGATTTCAATTTATTTTTATAAATTGATTACTTCAGATAACATGTGCTTATTTATTGATGAGTTAGATTGTAGATTACACCCATTTTTGGCTGAATTTCTATTGAAACTACATCTAGGAAACAATAAACATAATTCACAACTTCTTGTCACATTACATGAATTTTATCTTATGAATAGCAATATATGGAGAAGTGATGAAATCTGGTTAACGGAAAAAAGAATAAATGGCTCTTCCGACTTATATTCTCTTTATCAATTCAGACCTCGCTTTGATAAAGATTTGCAAAATGGATACATGCAGGGCAGATACGGAGCTATTCCAATGTTGGGAGACTTTAATGAATAGAAAAAGCACATATTCACGCCGTTTTAAATTTGATTTGGTAATATATTTATTTTCTGAAGGAGTGACAGAAATTGATTATTTAGAGCAATTCATCCGCCAAAACAGTAAAACTGAAAATGTAAAAATTATCCGCAGAAAAATATGCCCCAACCAAATTACGCTGGCTCAATCGGCTATTGATTGGGCTCAAAATAATCCTTTACATCAGCATGAAGAAATTTGGCTCATATTTGACGATGATGGAAAGTCCGATAATGTAAAGCAAACATTTAAAATGGTTGAGAGTTGCAAATTTAACATCAATATTGCCTACAATAAACCTTGTATTGAAATTTGGCCTTTACTGCACAATCACGTTAATAATGTTTCTAATCAATCTCAAGCTCAAAGTAAATTGCACGAAATCATGAAATCATACAAACACGATCATTATCCCTATTTTGATCTATCTAAAATGCCTGATTATGAATACGCCGTAGCCCAAGCAAAATCTTGGAAAACCTCTTTAAATAATGATCCCGAATACGTTTCCTCCAAATTTGCTGGTATTTATAAATTAACAGAAAAAATCAAAAATACATAATACACTAATAAGCTATTCTCATATATTTTATTTTAAGTATAAAAATCCTTCTTGACTATAGAAACCGGTGGGGTATGGTGATTATAAATTAATTAAAAGGGTGAGACAGTTGGGTGTGTTTTGAAGTTCGGGAAAACCGCCCTTTAGCCTGAAAAAATGGCGTTTTTTCATTGACGTGGATTTTTGGGTTTTATGCCTTCCAGCCTTAGTGTTTCAAAGTGTTCTTAAAAGCATGTTTCTGCAGCAAAATGTTCTTCTTTCTTACCGGTGCTCTTGAGCTAATTTCGCATATTTTTCTTATATTTTGTTTACTTGTCTTAAAGTGCTTCATTTATCAATTTACAACACTTCCCAATAACCACCTTTAGCAGCTCCGATACGACGTATTTTGTTTTCTTTTTTCAAGGTTTCTAAATGCCATTTTATGCTATCTTCTGTCGTATTAAGGCGTTTGGCAAGTTCTTTTCTGCTGGCTTTGGGATCAATACGTAACACATCAAGAATTTTCTGGGTGGTTTTCTGGGTGGAATTTGGACTTTTCTGGGTGGTTTTCTGGGAGGAAATATCTTTAATTTGCATTTCTCTGTTATCCAACAGATTATTTTCTCCCAATAACAAATTACCAAAAAACTTATTCAAATACTCCATTGTATATGGAATATCCTTTTCCAAATTTTGATAATTTGCTCTCACCAACGCATTTCTGAAATATTTCGAATGTTTTTCAAATAAATCATTATTTGTCTTAAAACCAAGAGTATATAAATATTTAATTGTAAAAACTGCTGTGGCTCTGGTATTTCCTTCACCAAACGGATGTATCTGCCATATACCGGAAATAAACTTAGCTAAATGAGCAACTTTTTCAGCTTTACTTAATCCCATATAATTAAAGTTTTTCTCAGTTTGAAAATCATAATCCAACGTTTCTTTAAGACTATCTGAACGTCCGTATATAACCGTATCTCCATTCAAAATAGGTTCATCTTTGGTAATGTCATATGTTCGTAACTTTCCGGCGATTTCATCATCAAATATGCCACTAAATAAGGCTTTATGAATAGAAATATATTCCATCGGACTAAAAGAAAAAGTATGTGTGCTTAATATTTTAGCTATGCGAGCGGAAACTTCATCGGCTTCTTTCTCTCCTTGTTCTTTTAGCGTTATTGCCGGATTTATCTTATAATATTGTTTTACTTGCTCGGCAGCTTCATCAATAGATATCTTACCTTCAATATTATCTTTGGCAACTTCTATCAAATATTTTGACGGTAACAATCCGTCTACCTGTTGCAAACCAATGGCAACGCCCCAATTTTCTGCTTTTTTTTGCTTATCTGGTTCGCCTTGTTTTTTATATTCTTCAAAATCGCTCATTTTTAACCCAAACTTTACATTGATTCTTGGCTATTATTATGTCTTCTAATTTCTAAGCTATTATTATGTCTTCTAATTTCTAAAATTATAGTAAAGATTATATTTTATCTCAATCTGTAATTTATCACATCCTAAAAAAATCCTTCTTGACTATAGAAACCGGTGGGGTATGGTGGTTATAAACTAACTAAAAGGGTGAGACAGTTGGGTGTGTTTCAGAGTTCGGCAAAAACCGCACGCCCAGAAGAAAAAATCATGCTTTTTCATGAGGTTGGCATTTGTGAAACTACGGCTTCCAGCCACCCCAGCCACCACGTACTATGAGCTTAAAATTTGGGTTAAAATATTGTTTTTTTTTAAGAATAATATCGAGATAGCAATAATTTAATACAAGCACTTTATGTTATTTTGACATTTTTCCAAACTGCATTATGATATTTACTTCATTACGATATCGGCGGCAATATAGTTCAACGCCCTGAAAAATCGTAATTGATGCTAAAGCCGTCATAACAAACAGTTTTTACAGAGAACCCACGAAAAGAATATGAAAAAAGAAGCGACACTGTCAATTATAGAAGACACAAAAAACCACAAGTTTCTAATGATTCGCCACCACCGGGGAATCAACAAGGGCTGTATCAACTTTCCCGGCGGGAAAAAGGAAGCAAATGAAACGATTGAGGAATGCGTCAGGCGTGAAACCCTGGAAGAAACGGGGCTGACCATCCTTAATCCCGTCAACGTCGGATACGTTGAATTTCCCCGCTTTGATTTCTATGTTCACATTTTTAAAAGCACTGAGTTTACCGGAACAATCAGACAAAATTCCGATGAGGTTGAAACCTTCTGGCAAAATGCCGAAAACATTCCCTATGGCGAAATGCGTGAAGCCGATCAGGACTTCATCCCCGAAATTCTGAGCGGAAAATACGTCAAAAAAAGATATATCTACGACGAAAATTTCAAACTGCAAAAAATAATCTGCCTGTAAATTCAGCCTTTCCTGTCAAATACGGAGTTTAAATATTGTCTCATATACTGGATAATGAATTAGCCTACGAAATACTGTCCGTCGTCGAAGAAATCCCCGAAGGGAAAGCGGCCACTTACGGACAAATAGCCAGGCTCATCGGCCGCCCTCAAAACGCGCGGCTGGTCGGTCAGGTTTTAAGCCGGGCATCACTCTACGGTCGTTATCCCTGCCACCGGGTCGTCAACCGCTGCGGCAGGCTGGTACCGGGCTGGAATGACCAGAAACGGCTGCTGGAACAGGAAGGTATTGCAATGAAAGATGACACACACATAAACTTAAAACAGCATATATGGGAATATTGAACAAATAATAAAACTGCTTGATCAGAATAGTTACAGCCATTGCTTTTTCACGAAAAGATTTTTGTTTCAAAACCTTGATAAACCTTAAGCCACCCCCATATACACAGGAGTTTAGGAGAAGAAAGCAATGAAAAAAATTTGTCTGCTGCTGTTTTTATGTCTGTTTAATCTTGGCACCGCCAAATCTCAGGACCTGCTACCGCCGGTTAACTACACGCAAATCAATCTCGAACTGGATAAAATCTCCGCCAAACTCAATTCGGGAAAAGTCAGTGCCAAGGAAACCAGCGACTATCTTCAAAACATCAACACCATTCAGGATGCCGTCAGCCGTTCCCGCGCCAAAGCGGCAACCGATCTCGATGCCGTCCAGAAAAAACTCAACGCACTCGGCCCCGCTCCCGAAAACGGCGCCAAAGAAACGCCTGCCATTGCCAGACAGCGTCGCGAATTCAACCAGAAAGCCGACGACTGCAAGGCTCTGATAACCCAGGCTGATTTGGCCAAAACCAAAATAGAAGAACTTAACGGCCTGATTTTAAACATCCGCAATCAGGAACTGTTGAACAACATTCTGGTCAAACAAAGCTCTATCTTTCACCCTCAGGAATTTTGGTCTTCTTTGGTCAGCTTTGCCACCTTTGTTTACGAACTGGCAAAATCTCCGCTCAGCTGGTACCGGGGACTCTCGGCTACAGATCAGACGCTTATCAACAACAACATTCTCTACGTTTTGCTGACCATGACGGTTTCATTGCTGATCGCCGTATATTTAAGCCGCTACCTGAAAAAATGGTTTGGTTACAAAAAAAGTATCGAAAATCCGGACTACAGCCAGAAAGTCCGGGCCGCGCTGTGGATGTTCGTTGCCCGGGGACTGATTCCCGCCGCCATTATCGGCGCTTTTTTAATCTGGCTGAAAAACAACAGCGTCATCAACACCGGTTCCTTCGGCGTTTTTCTTAAAACAACCGCCGTCTATCTGCTGTACTACTACCTCTCCAAAGCGGTGGTTCGCGTCATTTTCACGCCGTACAGTCCCAAATGGCGGATTTTCGAGGTCTGTGACGAAAAGGCGCTTTCCATCAGCTCGGCCCTTATTTTCTCCATTGCCGCCGTCAGCATCGTTTCTTATTTTCAAAGCTTGGCCAACCAGACCGACAACAATTCGGACATCATCTACGCACTGAAAATCTTTGCCAATGCGGTTAAGGCTTTCTGTATCATTTCGGTCGCCAACCGTTTTCTTTATAACAACAGTTCCTTGAGCGATGACGAACTCAATAATGAAAACGACGAGGTCGGAGAACTCAGCACCTCATCCAAAATCAGCCTGTCCATAACTTTTTTCATGACTGCGGCTTTTTCCGTTTCTCTCTTCGGCTATATACGCCTGTCGGAGTTTATTGTAAACCGATTCATAATTTCAGCTCTGATTATCGGCGTTTTTTACATTTTTGACAAACTCATCCGCGTTATGTTTCACCAGATACTGCTGTTCAAATTCTGGATCCGCACTTTCCGCATTAACCGGCGGCGGCTTGTCAAAACCGAATTCTGGTTTGGACTGCTTCTGACCCCGTTCCTGTTCGTTTTGGCCTGTCTGGTCCTTTTGGCCGTATGGGGCGTTTCGGTAGACATTCTGATCAACAACGTCAAAAATTTTCTGGTCGGTTTTAATATCGGCGGCGTGCGCATATCCATCAGCTCAATATCGCTCGGCCTTATCAGCTTCTTTGTAACAACCGCTTTGTTCAAAATGCTGAAAAACAGTTTTTTGACCGGAAATCTGAGCAAAATCGACATGGATGACGGCATCAGAAACTCGCTTGTTTCCGCCATTGGCTTTCTGGGATTCATCTTTTCGGGACTTCTTGCCATCGCCGTCATGGGCGGAAGCCTGTCCAGCATCGCCATCATTGCCGGCGCGCTCTCGTTCGGCGCCGGTATGGGACTGCAAAACATGGTCAGCAATCTGGTCGCCGGCATGACCATTTTGTTTGAACGCCCGATTAAAGTCGGAGACTGGGTCATAATCAACGGCGAAGAAGGCATTGTCAAACAAATCAACATGCGCTCGACCGAACTGGAAACCTGGAGCAAAGCCAACGTCATCATTCCCAATTCGGACATCTTATCCAAAAGCCTGACCAACCTGACTTACTCCAACCGCATGGGCCGGGCCGAAATTGTCGTCGGCGTCGGCTATGACAGCGATATCGAACTTGTCAAGAAAACGCTGCTCGAAATTGCGGCCGACACACCGGACGTCATGAAAAATCCGGCGCCCAACGTCGCCTTCACCGCTCTGGCCGACAGCAGCTTAAACTTTCAGCTCAACGCCTATACCGCCAACGTCTCCAACAAAGCGGGAATTTCCAATTTCATCCGCGAGGAAATAATCAAGCGTTTCAAAAAGCTCAACATAGAAATCCCCTTTCCGCAGCAAGTCGTATACGTTCGGGAAAACACGCCTGCCGACGGGAAAGAAACAGAAAAGTCTCAATTAAAATCAGACCATTGACAAAAAAAACATATCCTTATAACATATTTTTCAGGTTAATAAAAAATGAGGTAATAATTTCAACTGATGACACCGATATATATTTATGTAATCAACCTCGGGTTGGTTTTGTTTTTGGTTTTCGCCAATGCTTTTTTCGTCGTTTCCGAATTTTCCATCGTAAAAATCCGCCGCACCAAACTTGAAGAACTGGCTCATTTCGGCAACAAACGGGCTAAAATTGCTCTAAAAATCAATGATCATCTGAACACATATCTGAGTGCCATCCAACTGGGTATTACCATCGCGTCGCTCGGTCTGGGCTGGATCGGAGAACCTGCGGTTTCCAAACTCCTGGAAGCGCTCTTCGGCAGTTGGTTTGCCGACAACCCCGTCCTGCTTCACTCTCTGAGTTTCGGCATTGCTTTCTCTTTCATCACGCTGCTGCATGTCGTCCTCGGAGAACTAGTGCCTAAGTCTTTGGCCATTCAGGCTACCGAAAAATACGTTCTGGCCGTAGCTCCGGCTCTGTATGCTTTCAACCGCGTTTTTGCGCCGTTCATCTGGATTTTTGACCACGTCTCCATCTGGATACTCAAACTCATGGGAACCAAAATGGCCAGCGAAAACGAAGACGCCCACTCCGAAGAGGAAATCAAAATCATCATTGACGCATCTCAAAAAGGCGGAATAATTGATGAAACCGAAGGTGAAATCATTCAAAACGCCATTGATTTCTCAGAAATCAGCGCGCATGAAATTATGATTCCCCGACAAGACATCAAATGTCTGTATCAGGGTTCCAGTTTTGAAGAGGCTCTGGAGTTTATCAGACAACATAACCATACGCGTTTTCCGTTGTGCAACAAAGATCGCGACCATATCATCGGCATGATTCACATTCGCGACTTTCTGGAACACAGCAATGAGAAAAACGACAAGGATTTCTTAACCAAGATCTCACGCAAAATTCTTTTTGTTCCCGAAAACAAATCCATTTCGGACATTCTGCACCAGATGATGCTCAAACACATCCATCTCGCCATCGTGGTTGACGAATACGGCGGCACCGCCGGAATGTTGTCTATGGAAGACATTTTGGAAGAACTTGTCGGCGACATTTTGGACGAACACGACGCAGCCTGCGGCGAGCCGGTAAAGAAAATCAACGACAAAATCTGTGAATTTGACGGCATTGTCCTGGTTGAAGACGCCTTTGAGTGCATGGGACTGCCGGATGTCGAACACGACGAAAGCACCATGGGCGGTTATGTTTTCGGCCTTCTCGGCCGTGAACCCAAAGCCGGAGACAAAACCGAAGACGAGTTCTGCACTTATGAAGTTTTGTCGGTAGACAATATGCGCATTACCAAAGTCAAAGTTCAGCTCAAGGAAGCGCCACTTCCTTCTGAGACTGAAGAGTAAATCATATCTGAAAGAGGTTTTAATGAATAAAATATACACTTACATATTGCGGGGACAAGGGTTGGGCATTAAGTTCCTGTTGGTTTTGTCTCTGGTTTTCTCCCTTTTTATTGCCGTTTTTATGCGGATTGAAGGCATCAAATTTATTCCGTATGCGCAGGATATCGCCGACCAGTTGCTGCCGATAAAAGTTGAAAACGGCGTTGTTGTCTCGCCGCAAAATACCGTTAAAACGGCACAGCTTCGCTTTGACGGACAAGATCAGGGCGTTGAACTGCCGTTTGTCATCGACACCCGCATCGACACCATGGATCCTTCCCACATGAAAGACGGCATTTATATGACCAGAACCATGGTATATACCGTCAACCGCAACCAGACCAAAATGACGGCGCTTGAAGGCAGCTTCGAAGTTCCGCAGGCTGACTACCGCGACTTTTTCGCTTCGGTACTGAACTGGGGCGTTTTCGCTCTTTTCATTTTCAGTTTTGCCGCCTCTTTCCTGTTTTATTTCATCGCCTGCCTGTTCTACGCCTTCTGCATCCAGCTGCTCAACCCGTTGTTCAAAGCCTTGAGCGGTTTGGTCAAAAACGTTGATTACAAACAGATATGGCTCTCTCCTGACTTCGACCAGCGGATGCGTCTTTCGGTCGTCTGCTTCGCAACGGTCTACATTCTGTCCGGCCTGCTGGGGTTTGTCGGACATAATTTGGGAATGTTGGTCTTTTTCCTGATTGTTATTCTGCTGCAGGCGTTTTTCCTGTATGCGCTTCCGTTGCAAAATCGACAACCTGATGACAAATCGCCGCAGGATAAAGAATAACAGAAAGGCCTGAAGTTTTCTTCAGGCCTTTCTTTTTATGACGGCTAAGCTTCCGCGCGTCGGGAATATACATATTCGGCAATTCCCAATATGCCGAACAGCATCATATAAGTTCCCATCAAAGCCACAATCGTCAATGTGCCGATAAACGGATAAGCCAAAATCAAAAAGCCAAACAAAATACCCAATACGGCAAAACACAAGGTCCAGCCCCAGGGGATACCGGCCTTAAAAAACTGATAGGTCGTAACCAGCTGGATCGCACCGACGGCCATGCACCACAAGGCAAAAATAATCGGCAGCGAAATAGAGGTGACGCCGACATTGGCCACAAACACCACGCCGACCAGAACATCTAAGACCCCGACCAGCATATACCATCCGGAATCATTGGAAAAAGACGCCATAAAATATCCCGCGCCGACAATAATGAAGACAATGCCGAGATACAGCGCAAGCGCCATCAGCGTAATCTGCGGGTTAAACCACATATATACGCCCAAAAGCACCATGATAACACCGGCCAGCAAATGCCAGAAACCGGGCTTCTGAGCTTGAATTATTGCAACTTCAGCCATAATATTTCTCCGTAAATTAATGAACTATAAAGATTTAATCATCTTTTTCGGCATTTAAATCCGCGGCCCGAAATATTGTCAACGCCTCAGCTTCGCCATCTTCCGTGCAATATCTTCGGACAAAGCCGCCGTCAGCATTCCTTCGCCGTAGACCAAATCGTCATAACCGCCGCCGACGCTGCGGTTCTGTACAAACTTCTCACGCAGCACTATCTGCCCGTTTTTGTTCATCACATACCACCAAGCATGCAAAAAGACCTCTTTGCCCAATACGCCGCTGAACTTGTCCACCTCGATAAACACCGTATAGTCAAACTGTTCACGCCCCATGTTCCGTGCTTTTACAACGGCATTGGGCAGATATGAAGCAACATCGTTGGCCACCACCCGCTGCATCATGGTCGACAAAGCCTCGCTCCACCGGTTCTCTTCCGAAAAGCCGAGTTCGACCGAATTGTCCTTATGCGTCACGATTTGCGGCTTGTCAAGATACGCCGGTATTTGAACCTCTTCAATGCCGATGCTCATCCGAACCTGACTGACCGCGGCCCCGGCGTTCTCCTGAAGCGTATAAAACTTTGATGGCTGAGACGAACCGAAACTCACGCATCCCGCCGTCATCAGAAACAAAAACAGGCTGAAAATCTTTTTCATTTAATACCTCCCTTTTCCTTTTAACAACGCTTCCGGATGCCGTTCCAGATAATCCGAAAGGTTTCGGACCGATTTAGCGGCTTCGCTGATGTTAAGCATTGCTTTGCTGAAGTTGGTAACGGCGTCGGCGGAAGTCTGCGAATTGCTGCTGACAACCTTATCAACCTTGTTCACGATTTTGCGTATTTGCGGCATTTCCGCATTCAAATGGTCAAAAAACTGATTAAAACTTTCCACGCTGTGACGGATCGGCAGCGTCTGCAAACCGCGCGATAGCTCGCCCATCGGCGACAGCGTCGTCGGAATCTCCATAATTCCCGGCTTTTTGTTCTTCAACACGATCGGCGTATCCGGCAGCATCTCAAACTCAATCATTAACTGTCCGGTCACATAACTCTGGGTCGTCAGCCTGGCTCTCAGACCTTTTTTGATAAGCGCATTCAGCAAATCTTCCTTGCCGTGATATTCCTCTATTGAGTGCATACTCTGCCTGTTCATCCTGACAAAAACCGGAATACTGAAATCCAGGCTCTGCGGATTGGCTATAAGATCTATTTTAGAAACCTTGCCGATTTCCACCCCCTGAAACACCACCGGCGAACCGACGTTCAGCCCTTTGATGGTTTCGTCAAAATACATCACCAGTTGTTCCTTTTTGTCGCCAAACAGTTTTTCCTCCAAAAAACTTCCGACAATAAAGGCCAGAACGCCTATGCCGACCAGCATAAACGCGCCGATCATGGTTTTATTCGGTTCTCTGCGCATTGCCTTTTTCTCCGCGGGTTAAAAAATTCAACAGTTTTTCGTTCGGCGGATTTTTCAAAAGCTCGCGCGGATTGCCCCGCCCCAGAATGCCTTTGATGTCCGCATCCAAAAAGATAGAATTGTTTCCTATTGCAAAAATTGAATCCAATTCATGGGTAACCACAACAATCGTCGTCTCCAGACTTTGATTAATGTCCAATATCAGGTCGTCAAGCAGCTTGGAACTGATCGGATCCAAACCGGCGGACGGCTCGTCAAAATACAATATCTCCGGATCCAGTGCCAAAGCTCTGGCCAATCCGGCTCTTTTCTTCATACCGCCGCTGATTTCGGAAGGATAAAACTCTTCAAAACCGCTCAAACCGACCAACGCCAACTTCAATGAGACCAGTTCGTCGATAAGCTTGGGCGAATAGGATGTATACTGCTGCAGCGGCAGAGCAATATTCTCCGCCAGCGTCATTGAACTGAACAACGCCCCGCTTTGATACAAAATCCCGCAGCGTTTCATAATTTCATCCCGCTCGGTCGGCGTCGCCCGGACCAAATCCCTGCCGTCTATCAGAATATCGCCCTTTGCTGGCGGAACCAATCCCGTCATTGCCCTGAGCAAACTGCTCTTGCCGCCGCCGCTGCTGCCCATGATGATAAACACGTCGCCCTTGTTAACCGTAAAACTGATATCTTTCATCAGCACGAAGTCGCCGTAAGCGATGGTCAAATCGTCAACCCTGATTTTCACTTCCTGCTGCGTCATATCCCCAAAGCCTCAAAAATCATCGTAATTATACCGGTTGCCACAATCATGACCACAATTGCCGAAACCACGGCTCGCGTCGT
>ERZ779866.3613-NODE-3613-length-12376-cov-7.116630_pt1 | contig 12376 bp, 12 predicted proteins | sample MGYA00511248_ERZ779866 | MGnify/ENA primary metagenome ERZ779866 (study PRJEB29588, sample SAMEA2155758) | human gut metagenome | biome: human gut; feature: human-associated habitat; material: faeces | place: Denmark | collected 2008/2010 ... | reverse complement strand
CGGCGGCCGCCACCGCCCCTTGCCCGGCGAGCCGGCCCGTAAGCCTGCCTCCCGGGAAGCCCATGAAGCCGCCTTTTCGGAGAAGTACCAGCTTACCCCCAGGGAACGGGAGGTGTTTTCCCGGCTCATCAGCTCCGAGGAGAGTATCCAGCAGATTGCGGACGGCCTGTATATCTCCCGCCGCACCTGCCAGCGGCATATTACGTCCATCTATGAAAAGATCGGGGTCAAATCCCGGGTGGGGCTGTATCAGTTCTTTGTGGAAGAACAGGGAAAGCCTTGACCCGGCGCGGCGCGCTCCATGGCGCCGCTTTTTTTCGGGAAAAGGGCGTTTCGGCACCCATATGACGGTTTGGCGCACCTGCGCCAGGCCGTTTTTTTCATATTGGCGTCAGGGCGGCATTCACAAATGCAGCGTATACAGGTAGCGTATATCCTATAGAAGCATATCGCGCCTGGGGCGCGCAGTTGGCACATCCGATCCAATATCCCGTCTGCGTATGAGAGGATTCTGAAGGAGGAATACAGCATGAAGCAATGTGACAACGGCCATTTTTACGATGAAAACCGATTCGAGCGCTGCCCCTACTGCCAGGAGGGGGCAGGCGTGGGCAGGACCGTGGCCGCAGGGGCGGTGGATAAGACGGTCGCCGCCATGCCGGGCGGCGCGCCGGAGGCAGACCGAGGCAAAACCGTGGGGATCATCCAGAAAAAAATCGGCATCGACCCGGCGGTGGGGTTCCTCATCTGCGTCAGCGGGCCCCACCGGGGCGCGGATTTCAAGCTGGTGGCGGGCAGAAATTTCATCGGCAGGGCAGCGGCCATGGACGTATCCCTGGCGGACGACGATACGGTCTCCCGGGAGGGCCACGCCCTGGTTTCCTACGACGCCAAGCATAACCGCTTTTCCGTATCCCCCGGCCAGGGCCGGGGCATCACCTATTGCAACGACGAGCCGGTGGAGGGGGCGCGGGCCCTTTGCGCCTATGACATGATCGAGGTGGGAAAGAGCAAGCTGGTGTTCCTGCCCCTGTGCGGGGAGAGGTTCCAGTGGGCGCAGTGGGAAGCGGGAGAGGAATAACCCATGGAACGCCTACTTTCCTGGCTGGATCAGCCGCTATGGCCGGGAGGCGGCATCCGCCTTTGGATGGCCCTTGCCGCCGGGCTGGCGGTATTGGCCGCCGTGCTGATCGGCGCGAGCCTGGGACGGCGGGCAAGGCGAAGACGAAAAGCCCCGGCGCCCGTTACCCTGAAGCCGAAAAAACAGCCGGCGCTGGAGCTCGCCAACCTGCAGGGGATGGGGATGCGGGCCGAGCAGCAGGACGCCTTCGGCATGTCCCCGTTGGATCGGTATAAGGAAAACGGCCTGTTGGCCGTCCTGTGCGACGGCATGGGGGGCATGGCGGCGGGGGGCGCCATCGCGGCGGAAACCGTAGCCGGGCTGCTGGGGTCCTTTCCCTGGCAGGACGGGGGGGACGCGCTCCGGTGGATCCAGCAGCAAAGCCGCCGGATATACGACGGGTTCCGGGGCCAGGGGGGGACCACCCTGGTAGCGGCCCTGCTCCGGGCAGGGCGGCTCTGGTTCTGGTGCGCCGGGGACAGCGACTTGTTCCTGCTGCGGCAGGGGGAGCTTTACGCCCTGCACATCCCCCAGGAATACAGGTATGCGCTGGCCCTTCATGCGCTGGAAATTGGGTCGCCCTTGGATGCGGCCTTTGGGGACCCCCAGGCCGGGGCCCTGACGGAGTACATAGGCAAGGCAACGGTAACCTGCCTGCATACCCGCGTCCCCCTGGCGCTGGAACCAGAGGATACCCTGCTGCTATGTTCCGACGGGGTGAGCGACACCCTTACCAAAAAGCAGCTAAGGGAAGCCTTGGCATTGCCGCCCCAGGCGGCGTGCGACAGGCTGGAAGAGGATATTCTGGCGGCGGGCCTGCCCAACCAGGATAATTATACGGCCATCATTATGCGATATCATGGGGAAGGAGAGGATACTTAAATGGAAGCGAAAACCATATCTTCAAAACGGATCATAGCAATCCTGCTGCTCATCCTGGGGCTGGCCGCCCTGGTGCTGGGCATACTGGGCCTGCTGGGCGGCGGCGCCATGGAGCCCTATGAGGCCCGAAATAGCGTGGTGCTGGTAGCGGCCACAGTGGTGGACGATCAGGGCAACAGCTCCATGGGCTGGGGCACTGGCTGGGCCATAGGCAAACCGGGCAAGCCCGTGGAATACATCGTGACCAACGGCCATGTGGTGGAGCAGGCGTATACCTATCCCCAGCTCTATACCAATGTCCAGGGGCAGATCCAGGTGGTATTCAACGCGGCGGAGAACGATTTCGTCATACCGGAGGTGGTATATTACTCCGCCCCCCAGGAAAAGGACATCGCCATCTTGCGGCTGCCCACCCCCACGGAAAAGCGCATCCCGCTACAGCTGCGGCCATCCGATACCGTGGACATCGGCGAGACGGCCTGGGCCCTGGGCTATCCGGGCATCTCTTCCATGTATCAACAGTATAGCACCTTCAGCCCGGACGACATCACCCTGACCCAGGGCATCATCAGCAAGCGCAACAAGCCCACCGGCAGCACCTATGAAGCCTTCCAGATGGACGTATACATCAACAGCGGCAATTCCGGCGGCCCCCTGGTGGATAAAAACGGCTTCCTGCTGGGCATCAACTCCGCCGGCATCCAGAGCGCCGAAGGCACCTCCGAAGGGGTGAACTACGCCATCATCGCCAATGAGCTCATCCGCATACTGGATAACGAGCGGCTGGAATACGCCATCGCCAATACGGGCCTTGCCTGGGCGCCCCGGTGGATGGGGTATGTGTTCCTGCCCCTGGGGGCGCTGGCCCTGGCGGGCGGCCTGATCCTGCTCCTAGGCGGTAAGAACCGCGCCTTCGCCGCTGCCAACGGGAGGAGCGGCAAGGGCAATAAACCCGCCGCCAAGGCGCAAGGCCCCATGGGCAGGCGGGCGGTGCTCCGGGGCGTCACCGGCAAGTACGCGGGCCAGAGCTTCGAGCTTGCAGGGGGCAAGGTGGTCATCGGCCGCGATCCTGCAAGCTGCAACATCGTATTTGAAAAGAACACGCCGGGCATAAGCGGGCGGCATTGCCAGGTGGCCTACGACCCCAATGGGGAATGCTTCCTCATCACGGACCTGGGCTCCTCCTACGGCACCTTCCTTGGCAACGGCAAAAAGCTCACGGCCAATGTGACGGAAAAGCTGTTCCCCGGGGATACCTTCTACCTGTGCGACAACGCCAACCGGTTTGTGGTGGCCAAGGAGTGACCTCATGGGCGGATATTGTCTGAAAGACGGGATGCTCCAGGCAGGCTGCGGCATGGGGGAAGGGATCGTACCGGCGGCGATCTACCATCTGTCCCCAGACGGAAGCTGGCGCAGGATGCCGGACATCCCCACGCTCCAGGCGGGGGAAGGAATGCTGCTGTATGCAGGGGATTTTTGCATCGCCCCTGTGGAGATCCAGGTGGAGTTCATTAAGGCCGCCGATGGGAAGCAATGGCTGCAAGGGCTGGTCCTGCGCCATGTGGAGCGGATGCGGCAGATCGACCCCGGCCTATATGCGCTGGCGGAAATAAAGGAGGAGGCCCAATGAATCCGGACAAAATCTGTTACAGCTGCTTTCAGGAAAAAGGAGAGGGGTCCATCTGTCCCCATTGCGGGTTTGACCCCCAGGCCACGCAGCCCTATTTGGCGCTGCCCCTGGGCACCATACTGAACGGCCGCTATATGACCGGCAAGGTGCTGGGCATGGGCGGCTTCGGCATCACCTACCTGGGCTATGACCTGACGCTACAGATCCGGGTGGCCATCAAGGAATACATGCCCTCCTCCATCGCCACCCGTCATGCGGACCGGTATGGCGTCACCCTCAGCGGCCTGTCGGAGCAGGATTACCGCTACGGCATGGAGCGGTTTCTGGATGAGGCCAGGATCCTGGCCAAGCTCCAGAATACCCCCAACATCGTATCGGTACAGAACTATTTCAAGGAAAACAATACCGCCTACTTCGTCATGGAATACGTAGACGGCATGAGCCTGAAGGCCTATCTGGAGGCCCAAGGGGGCAAGATCCCCTATGCCCAGGCCCTTACCATCCTGCAACCCATCATGGAAGCCCTGTGCCAGGTGCACGCCATGAACCTGCTGCACCGGGACATCAGCCCGGACAACATCTTCATCACCACCCGGGGGGAGAGCCGGCTGCTGGATTTCGGCGCAGCCCGCTTTGCCCTGGGGGATGAAAAGAGCGTTTCGGTAATCCTCAAACACGGCTATGCTCCGGAGGAGCAGTATTCCACCCACGGCAACCAGGGCCCCTGGACGGACGTATATGCCATGGGGGCTACCCTATATCGCTGCATCACCGGAACGCTGCCCCCGGATTCCGTGGAGCGGATGCGGCAGGATGCCTTGAAGCTGCCCGGCGAGCTGGGGATCCATGTGCCGAAATATGTGGAGCAGGCCCTCAGGAAAGCTCTGGCTGTCCACGCGGCGGACCGCTTCCCCAATATGGAAGCCTTCCTACAAGCCCTCAGCGGCCGTCCCAGCGTGCAGGAGCGGGTGGCGGCAGGGGTGAGCGAGCGCACCCAAGCGGCCCGGAGCCAGACCGTGTATCCTGCGGGCGGCCGGCCATCTCCCGCCATGCCCGGCGGCATTGCCAGGCTCTGGGCCTACCTGAAGGCCAATCCGGTCGTCGCCTGGATATCCGGGGGCTGCCTGGTCCTGGTGATCGCCCTGTGCATCATCCTGCCCCTGGCCCTTTCCGACCGGGAGCAGGACTATGGAACGGTGAGCAGCGGCGGCCTGCCCATCGACGGGACTGCCCAGCCGCCGGCGGCGGAGTCCCCCGCCATACAGCCCAGCATAGCCCCTTCGATCCCGGAGGCGGAGACTGCGGCGGCAAATTATGTCCAGCGGGACCTGGGCGCATTGAACGCCACCTTGACCCTGCCGGATACCTATACCCCCAGCGCGGAAGGCTTTAGCTTTGTGGATCAGCAGAACAACCGGGCTGTGGAATGCAGCTTTATGTGGAACATCGGGGTGCCCATCTACACCCTGGCGGACGTGGAGGCCAATCAGACCTTGCTGGTGGAGCTGATCGCCCAGCAGATGGGCAATGTTCAAAACTACGAGGTGCTGGGCACCACCACCACCCAGGTCAACGGACAGGACGCCTTTTTGCTGGTGTTTGAAGCCACAGACGCCAGCGGGACGGCCCTGAACGTTAGCGTGGTGGCCACCGACGGCCAGCTTGGCTACGGCTGCTATCTGCTGCTGGGCGCTTGGCGGGCGGATGACGAGGCGGGCGCCGAGGAAGTGGGTAACATCATGGATTCCTTCCGGTGCAACGGCCCTTCGGAAACCACCTATGCCATGTGGTACGGGGAGGACAGCGGCGTCAAGGTGATCGTGGACGATTCCATCACCCAGGGCCGGGTATACGACATGTCCATGGAGCTGGATATCGGCAACGTCTACGCGCTGTATCTGTATCCCTCCGACGAAGCGGAAAAAGCGGGCTCGGGCAATCTCAGCGTGGAGGGCGCGGGCAACGTGGAGATCGGCGAGGCCGCCCATTATGGGGCGGAAACGCCGGAGGAGATGCTGGATTTCACCCTTTCGCTGGCCCAGATGCTGGATTGTGAAGCCAGCGACCGCTACACCCTGGAGCTGGGCGGGCTGGAATGGCTGTGCCAGGACTACGTGGTACAGGATTACACCTTCTCCTATGCCTCCGCCATGATAGACGGGGCGTGCTATGTGGTGGGCTGTATGTATGACGATTCCACGGAGAATGCCATATTGGCCCTGTATCAGCAGGCCCTTTCCAGCGTCCGGCCCTGGGAGGGATAGGTATGGACCGGGGGCCGGCGGCCCCCCACCCCAACGGAGCGGAAAGGGCGCCCATTCCCGGGAGAAAGGAGCAGCATCATGCCGGGGCTTAAAATGAACCTCAATTGTCCGCGCCGCCTGGCGATCTACGCGGTGTTCGACGTATTGGATACCATGGGCGCGGAATACGCCCGGACCATGACGGGGGACATCCAGGCCAGGGTCAACGTCCTGGGGAAAACCAGCGGGTACGCCTTTGCGGTAACGGAGCAGGGCCCGGATACGTCCATCCTTCACGCGTCCATGCCCCATCCGGCGACTGAGCTTACGGAAGAAGGCAAACAGCTTGCGCTGCAATACCTTGTGGACAGCATCCTGTATCATATGGATCAGGCGCTCTTTCCAGAGTAGCTCCGCCAAGGGGCGGCGCAAGGGGCGCGAAGGGACGGACGGCCCAGGCCCCCGGCAGCTTGCCGAAAAAGCCTGCGCTCCATACCCGATATGCGGCTACACTTTGATCCGCTTCCATTCCGATGCCGTTTCCCTAGAGGCGGACGGCGCTGTACACGGCGTATGCTTGCGGGCGAATTGCCCCAATGAAGGCTTACCCTGGCCGATTTATACGTGGCGCCCTTGGGGAGGGCCCAAAGGGCTTTGAAGCGTTTCCCCATACAAATGACATCATTTCGCGGCTTGCCCCATGCGCAAGCCGCGGTTTTTTCGATATACAACAAGCTGCGGCGCCATGCCGCAGCTTGTTGAAACAGGGCTTTCGCCACGTGTTCGAAGTTTCCATGGCTCCCTTGCGCCTAAGGCGCGGCCGGGGGAGCCATGCAGGGAACCCCCTGGGCCGCAAGGCTTTTTGCGGATTTGCCGTACCCCCCCAGGGGGCCGTTCCTTGTCCCTTCGGGACAATTTTCCTTGCGCCGCCAAATCCGATGAAAGGGAATCCGGGGTTCGGCCCTTGCCCCAGGGGGATCGACAACTTGAAGGCTGCGGCGCCATGCCGCAGCCCGGTTATAAGGAAGAAAAGGAGGGGGATCACCCCTTCTTTTTGAAAGAGATGCGGTTCTCCTGGCCGGTGCGGATGCGGTAAATGTTTTCCCAGTGGCGCAATACGATCAGCAGGCAGGCAAGGAGGGCCAGCAGCCGCACCCAGGGGTCGGCGCCAAAGGGGAGGGTCAGCAGCAGGAACATGGCGCCCCCGGTGAGGGAGCCCACGGATACCATTTTGCTGTAGGCCACCATGCCAATGCCGGCGGCAATGGCCAGGATGCCGATCCAGGGCTGGATGGCCACCGCAATGCCCATGGAGGTGGCCACGCCCTTGCCGCCCTTGAATTTCAAAAGGGCGGGGAAGTCATGGCCCAGGATGGCCCCCAGGGCCATGCAATAGCTGCCGATGGCCCCGCCCAGGCTGCGGCCGATCAGCACGGCGGCCACCCCCTTGAGGAAATCCCCCATGAAGGTCAGCAGCCCGCTTTTTAGGCCGAATACCCGGAGCATATTGGTGCTGCCGGCGTTTCCGCTGCCATGCTCCCGCACGTCGTCGTGATACAGCAGGCGGCTGAACACGATGGCGAACTGGAGATTGCCCAGCAGGTACCCCAGCAAAAGGCATATGAGATAAAGCTTTACAGGTTCAACATACATAACCAGATTATACCACGTCAGCTGTCTTTACAAAAGCCCGGGCCGGTGAAGGCAGGGTGAAATAACTGCAAATCATAGGCTCACAAAAAACCCCTGCCGCCGGGCGGCAGGGGCAGGATGGTCCCGGATCAGTCTTTTGGCAGGATGGTCTCGTTGCAATTGGGGCAGATCAGGTCGTCGCCCTGGAGCATCTCCTGGTCGAAATACACCGTTTCGCCGCAATGGGGGCATTCCACTTCCACGAAATCCTCTTCGTCAAAGTAGTCCTCGTCCTCGTCGTCCTCCTCATCCTCGAACACATAGTCCTCGATGGTATCCAGCTCCTCGTAGATATCGTCGATGCACTCGTCCAACTCCTGGAGGGAAAGCTCATTATCATCCAAAGACGCGGCCATTTCATCCATGGTCTCGATCATCAGCTTGAGCAGCTTGCCCTGGTTGTCCCCGCCGATCTCCATGCCTTCGGCAAGGCCCCTAAGATACGCCACTTTTTCTTTCATGTAACCCATAATATACCTCCTAACATGGTCGTTGGGTTGGGTAGAGGGCCGCTAGAGCCGTCTACAGGGAAGTATGCCCTTATACGCGCTCCATGTATTCGCCGGTACGGGTATCTACCCGAATCTTATCCCCCTCGTTCACGAACAGGGGCACGGTGACCCGGGCGCCGGTCTCCAGGGTGGCGGGCTTGTTGGCGCCGGTGGCGGTATCGCCCCGGACGCCGGGCTCGCACTCGGTGATGGTCAGCTCCACAAAGTTGGGAGCTTCCACGGAGAAGGGATTGCCCTTGAAGAACCGCACGGTCACGTTCATATTTTCCACGATGTAGTTGATGGCATCCTCCACCTGGTCGTGGTTCAGGGGCAGCTGCTCATAGGTTTCGGTATCCATGAAGTAATACAGCTCGCCATCGTTATACAGATATTGCATCTCCTTGGTCTCGATGTGGGCCTTGGGGTATTTGTCGCTGGGGTTAAAGGTGCGCTCCAGCACGGCGCCGGTCATGACGTTCTTGAGCTTGGTGCGCACGAAGGCCGCGCCCTTGCCGGGCTTCACGTGCTGAAAATCCACCACGCTCCACACGTTGCCGTCGATCTCAACGGTGATGCCTTTGCGAAAATCGCCTGCCATAATCATAGGGGATGTACCTCCAAAAAATATTTCGTATTTGCATATCAGCCCCCGGGCATGGGCGGCGATACAACGTTACCACTCATTATATTACCACAGCCCCATGGGGGAGGACAAGCTATTTTTCCCCGTTTTTGGCCGCCTGGTACATCCGGCGCAGGGCCAAGGCGTCCTCGGCCTGGGTGCCCCGGGATTCGCAGATCACCACCGGCGCATAGTCCCGGGCCGCCAGCTCCAGGGCCAGGGGGTAGAATTCCGGCCCGTATTGGGTATCCGCCAGGGTATGGTGCATCTTTTCCCCGCCGGCGGTATACTCCATGCGGGAAAAATGGACGTGGAGGGTGCGGGCCCGTTCCATGCCCAGGCTATGCTCCAGCTCGTCCAGGATGCGCGCAGCCACATCAGCCGCGTCCTCCACATTGCCCAGCAGCTCCAGCGCGCGGGCCAGGTTGTCGCGGAAGCGCTTGAAATAGGTCTTTTTCACGCCCGGCGCCATGCCGTAGTCGAAATTGACCACGCTCTGCCCGCCGTGCTGGTCATTCTGGTTGGCCTGGATGGCGATGCAGGCCAGCGCCGAATAGCTGTAGATGTCATTGGGCTCGCGGAGCACGCCATGGCCCGTGGAGAAGCCGCCATGGAACAGCTCCAGAAGGTCGATCTGACAGCAGGTGGTCGTCAGGGTGTAGAAATCCAGATCATGGATATGGATGTCGCCGTCGCGGTGCGCCTGCGCATGCCGGGGATTGAGCACATACATCTCGTAGAACTGCTTGGAACCCTCCGAGCCGAACTTGAGCATGCTGCCCATGGCGGTATCGCCGTTGATGTTGGCATTCTCGCGCTTGATGTCCGAGTCGATGGCATCCTTGTAGGCGATGTCCTCAAAGATCTTCATCAGCCGGGTGTTCATCTCGCGCACGCGGCTGCGCTCCGCGCGGTAGAGGATGTAGCTCTTGGCCGAGCGCACAAAGCCGCGCTCGATGAGCACGCGCTCCACCACGTCCTGCACCTGCTCCACCGAAGGCACGGCGGGCAAATTCTCATCCCGCTCGATTTCCTGAACAACGACGCCGGCCAGCTCCTGCGCCGTTTCCTGCGATTTCTGACTGCCGCTGGCCATAAAGCTCTTTTCGATCGCCTGCTCGATCTTCTCCTGATCGAAGGGAACGATGCGCCCGTCGCGCTTTTTGATGGATGTAATCATGTGCCCGACGCCTCCATAAATTGTTACATAACGTGTGGGCCGCTTTCTCCCCAAAACAGGGATTTTTTGAGCGAGCACCACCATTATATTGTGCTCATCGGATAAAGTCAACACTAAATATTGATTTTAAATATGTAATGTTTTCCAGCTTGACCCGTTTTCGAACTGTCGAAAGATGCGGTATCGCGCGAAAATACATGGTTTTGTAACATTTTCCACATGGTTTTCCATGGCTAAAAAAACTTTTCCTTATCTTTTCCTCTTGTGTAGACGCCGTTATGGAGTGCGTATGGAAGGCATAAGGAAAACTTCGCGTGAATCCTGCGGTTTTCCATGCGTTTTCCACTGTCGAAGCGCCCCTTTTCCACGTTTCAACCACAAACTGCTGGTTTTCCATGAGATTTTCATATGCTTCTCATCCAATCCAAACCAAATCCCAAAGCATCCAGCGTGGGCCTGTGCTATGATGAACCCGCAATCCAGAAAAACGTCCATTAAGGAGGAGCCGGTTATGTCGGAACAGCGTCCCTATCCATCTCAGGAGAAGCAGAGCGGTCAGACCCGCTGGTTCAGCTTCCTGTATCGCACGCGCGTCATGGTTCATCAGGGAGACATCCCCATTGTCAACCTGTCTCTGGCCTTTGCGCTGCTCGTGGCGGTCAGCGCGCCATGGGTGGCGGTGGCCGGGCTGGCGGTCGCGCTGGCGCTGGGCTACCGCATCCATGTGGAGCGCAACGCCCCGGGCTTTTCCGGCGACTTCCAGCAGGTGGTACGTGACGCGGCAGGGCATGTGAAGGCCGCCGTGGACCAGGTGGTGAAGGATGGGGAGGAATAGGGCGGCAAAAAGCGGAGCGTGCCCGTACGCTCCGCTTCAATGCGTCTGCCACCGGTCCGGCCAGCTGCCGGACCGTTTTTTACTCCCCCATCACCCGCGTAAGAAACGCCCCGATTTCCTCCCAGGCGGCCCGGCTTTCCGGGAGCAGGTCCAGCGAGCCCTGGAACACGTGGAACATGCCCGGATAGATCGTAAACGTACAGTCCACGCCATGGGATATGGCATTGTCGTAGACCATCTGGCTGTCGCTGAGCAGCACCTCCAGATCGCCCGCCTGCAACAGCATGGGCGGGAAGCCCGCGTAGTCGCCAAAACTGGGCGAGAGGTAGGGCGTCTGTGCGTTCAACCCGTCGGGATAGGTGCTATCCACGCCCACGGGCGTGACGCCGTCCCACTCATCCGACTCCACGCCAAAGCTGGGGTCGCTTGTGGCATTGTACAGGTGCGACGGTCCGGAGTTGCTCAAATCAGCCCAGGGCGACAGAGCCACGATGCCGGCGGGCAGCTCCTTCCCTTCGTCGCGCAGGCGAAGGGTCAGGGACAGCGCCAGATTTCCGCCCGCGCTGTCGCCGACGACGAAGATATGGTCCGCCGCGTAGCCCGCCGTGCCGGTCAGATAGGCCCAGGCATCCATGGCGTCGTTCTGCTGCGAGGGATATGCGTGCTGCGGCCACAGGCGGTAATCCAGGGTATACACGCTGGCCCCGGCCGCAAGGCTGCTGTACTTGACCGCCATCATGCGGTACAGGTCGTTGACCCCGCTCACAAATGCGCCGCCATGCAGCTGCAAAACGGCCCAATCGCCGCTGCCCTCATCGGGCGTGAGCACCTCGATGGTGCTCGCCGGAAGCTGCACGGTTTCCACGCGGTATCCCTCCGGTGGCCTCCAGACCGACCATTCCATCATGCCGGCCGCCATCTCCTCCTCGGCGGGCAAATGGGTGAACAGCCACACCGTGCCCCCGCCGATCTGGCCCGGCAGGGATACGTCCCAGCGGGGACGGCTCAGCGAAAGCCCCGCGTACGCCGCGAGAAAGGCCAGCATAAAGCACAGCGGCGCATGCCATCCGCGCCAGAAGCGGCTGCGGCGGATGGCGACCAGACCGGCGAAGGCCACAACCGCGATCACCCAGCCGAACCAGTGCGCACGGATGGCCAGCAGACAGTAGAAAATGGGCACAAAGATCAGCAGCGTCAAAAAGTAGAACCGCTTGGGCACGCGCGGACGGTTGAGCTTCTCGGTCATACGTCGTCCTCCCTGGGCTCGGCGAGCAGCGCGGTAACGCCGGCAAAATCGCGCATGCGGGCGCGCAGCGCATCCGCATGCGGCAGCGTGGCCCGCACCAGCGCATGAAACGCGGGCGAATGGTCCGGATGCGGCAGGTGAGCCAACTCATGTACGATCACATAGTCGCTCAGCTCCATGGGACAGTGCATCAGCGCCGCGTTCAAACGCAGGCAGCCATCGGCCCTCATGCTGCCCCAGCGGCGCTTCGCCGCCGTATAGCGTATGCTTTTCACCTGCAGGCCCATGCGCCGCTCCCACAGGCGCACGCGGGGCGTAAGCACCTCGGCGGCGCGGCGCTTTCGCCAGTCCCGCAGACGGACGAGCGCATCGCCGCCGCACGGCATGAGCAGCCATCCGTCAAAATCCACGCACAGCGGCAGGCCGGAA
>ERZ779866.3612-NODE-3612-length-12378-cov-4.196056_pt1 | contig 12378 bp, 10 predicted proteins | sample MGYA00511248_ERZ779866 | MGnify/ENA primary metagenome ERZ779866 (study PRJEB29588, sample SAMEA2155758) | human gut metagenome | biome: human gut; feature: human-associated habitat; material: faeces | place: Denmark | collected 2008/2010 ... | reverse complement strand
AGTATATCAAGGGAGAAGAAAGAAGCTTTACGATCATTGCCTATCCTGTACCGGAGATCGGAGAGAAGTACGAAGAAATCTTCGACGAGATCATACGTATCAATACGCTGGATGCCAAATTATATGAGAAAGTACAGCAGACGTTGATCGATGCCCTGGATCAGGGAGAATACGTACACATTCTCGGGACAAATGGCAACCGTACGGACCTGAATGTACAGCTTCATCCACTGAATGATCCGAAAAAAGAGACAATTTTTGAGAACTGCGTGGCAGACGTAAATATTCCGGTTGGGGAAGTATTTACCTCACCGGTACTGGAAGGAACGAACGGAGTCCTGCATGTTAGCAAAGTCTATCTGAATGAACTGCAGTACCGTGATCTGGAAATCACATTCTCGAACGGTATGGTATCAGAATACAACTGTGCGAATTTTGAACGTGAACTGGAGAATAAAGCATATATTCATGATAACGTGCTGTACAAGCATCCGACACTGCCGCTCGGTGAGTTTGCAATCGGAACGAATACAACCGCATACGTAACTGCGAAGAAGTACGGAATCGAAGATAAGATGCCGATCCTGATCGCGGAGAAAATGGGACCACATTTTGCAGTGGGAGATACCTGTTACAGTTGGTGTGAGGATATTAAAGTCTATAACCCGAACGGAAAAGAGATCATTGCCAGAGACAATTCGGTATCGATCCGCAGAAAAGAAGATGTGTCAAAAGCATATTTCCATTGCCATACAGATATTACGATCCCGTATGAAGAACTGGGCAGTATTACAGTTATTACAAAGGATAAAAAAGAGATCACATTACTGGAAAATGGAAAATTTGTACTTCCTGGCACAGAGATTTTAAATGAACCATTGAAAAATTCTAATAAATAGGGTATGATTTATTTGTTGAACTTATAAGAAAGGGTGAATGCTATGCCAAGAGTAGGAATTATAATGGGAAGTGACTCAGACCTTAAGGTGATGAGTAAAGCAGCGGTTATGCTGGAAGAGTTGGGAATCGATTATGAGATGACAATTATTTCCGCTCACCGGGAACCGGATGAACTGATTGCATGGACACGTACTGCTGAAGAACGGGGAATGAAAGTGATGATCGCGGGAGCTGGAATGGCAGCAGCCCTTCCGGGAATGTGTGCAGCATTATTTGCCCTTCCGGTTATTGGTGTACCTCTTTCAGGAAAGAATCTGGATGGAATGGATGCAGTGTTCTCAATCATGCAGATGCCGCCGGGGGTTCCGGTTGCAACCGTTGCGATCGACGGAGCAAAGAATGCAGCAATTCTTGCAGCAAAGATTCTTGCAGCTTCAGATGAAGAACTTCTGAATAAATTAAAAGCTTATACAGCAGAGCAGAAAGAGGCAGTCAAAGCCAAAGCAGCAAAGCTTGATTCTATCGGATATGAGGCATATCTGGCATCAAAATAATAGATATAAGAGTACAAAATAAACAACGAGTACAAAGGAGATCGGGTTATGGATTACAAAAAAGCTGGTGTGGATATTGAAGCAGGTTACAAGTCAGTAGAACTTATGAAAGAGCATGTAAAGAAGACCATGCGTCCGGAAGTTCTGGGCGGACTCGGAGGATTCTCAGGAGCATTCTCTCTTGCGAAGATCAAAGAGATGGAAGAGCCGGTACTGTTATCCGGAACAGACGGATGTGGAACAAAGGTAAAACTTGCCATGATCATGGATAAGCATGATACCATCGGAATTGATGCAGTAGCTATGTGTGTAAATGATATCGCATGTGCAGGTGGAGAGCCATTATTCTTCTTAGACTACATTGCATGTGGCAAGAACTATCCGGAGAAGATCGCATCGATCGTAAAAGGTGTGGCAGAAGGTTGTCTCCAGTCAGAAGCAGCACTGATCGGTGGTGAGACGGCAGAACACCCTGGACTTATGCCGGAAGACGAATACGACCTTGCAGGATTCGCAGTTGGTGTGTGCGACAAGAAAGACATGATCACAGGAGAAGACTTAAAAGCTGGAGATGTACTGATCGGTATGGCATCTACAGGTGTCCACAGCAACGGATTTTCTCTGGTACGTAAAGTATTCGAGATGACAAAAGAATCCCTGGATACATATTATGATGACCTTGGAACGACACTTGGAGAGGCACTGCTTGCGCCGACAAGAATCTATGTCAAAGCATTAAAGAGCGTAAAGAACGCAGGCGTGAAAGTGAAAGCCTGCAGCCATATCACAGGCGGCGGATTCTATGAGAACATTCCGAGAATGTTAAAAGACGGAGTAAGAGCCGTTGTAGAAAAAGACAGCTACCCGATTCCTCCAATTTTCACAAAGCTTGCAAAAGAGGGTAACGTTGACGAGTATGCAATGTACAATACTTATAACATGGGTATCGGAATGATCGTTGCCGTTGATCCTGCTGATGTGGATAAGACAATGGAAGCAATCAAAGCGACAGGTGATACTCCGTATGTGATCGGTCATATCGAAGACGGAGAAAAAGGAGTGACATTATGCTAAATGTCGTAGTTCTGGTATCCGGCGGTGGAACGAATCTGCAGGCAATCATAGATGCGGTAGATTCCGGCGTGATCACGAACACGAAGATCGCCGGTGTGATCAGTAATAATAAAAATGCATATGCACTGGAGCGTGCCAAGAAACACGGCATTCCGAATCAGTGCATTTCTCCAAAAGATTATGAAAGCCGTGAGATTTTCAATCAGGAATTTATGAAGGCTGTAGATGCTCTGCAGCCGGATCTGATCGTACTGGCCGGATTCCTTGTGGTGATCCCGCCGGAGATGATCGCGGCGTACAGAAACCGGATGATCAATATCCATCCGTCCTTGATCCCGGCTTTTTGCGGAACCGGATATTACGGGCTGAAAGTACACGAAGCGGCGCTTGCGCGCGGCGTGAAAGTGGTCGGCGCAACGGTACATTTTGTGGATGAGGGAACCGATACCGGTCCGATCCTCTTCCAGAAAGCCGTAGAGGTGCAGCCGGATGATACGCCGAAGACGCTGCAGCAGCGCGTGATGGAACAGGCAGAGTGGCTGCTTCTTCCGAAGGCAGTGGATGACATTGCCAACGGACGGATCTGTGTCGTGAACGGAAAAGTAAAGCATACAAACAGCGAAAATTAAGGAAGGCAGAAGATATGGGTATGAAAGTATTGATCGTAGGCGGTGGCGGCAGAGAGCACGCCATTGCAACCTGTGTGGCAAAAAGTCCTAAAGTAGATAAGATCTATTGTGCTCCGGGCAATGCCGGGATCGGTCAGATCGCAGAATGTGTTCCCATCGGAGCCATGGAATTTGATAAGATCGTGGCATTTGCGAAGGAACAGGCCATTGACCTGACCATCGTAGGCATGGATGATCCCCTGGTCGGCGGACTGGTGGATGCACTGGAGGCAGAGGGCCTGCGGGCTTTTGGACCCCGTAAAAATGCAGCGATCCTGGAAGGTAGCAAGGCCTTTTCCAAGGATCTCATGAAGAAATACAACATTCCCACCGCAGCTTATGAGAATTTTGATAACGCGGAGGAGGCTATTAAGTACCTGAAGGAGCAGGCAAGCTTCCCCATCGTGCTGAAGGCGGACGGTCTTGCACTGGGCAAGGGCGTATTGATCTGCAATACTTTAGAAGAAGCGCTGGCAGGCGTGGATGAGATCATGCTGGATAAAAAGTTCGGTGCAGCCGGCAACCGCATGGTCATCGAAGAGTTTATGACAGGCAGAGAAGTCAGTGTACTTTCTTTTGTGGACGGCAAGACCATCCGCATCATGACTTCTGCGCAGGATCATAAGAGAGCAAAGGACGGCGATCAGGGGCTGAACACCGGTGGTATGGGAACCTTTTCTCCCAGCCCCTTCTATACAGAGGAAGTGGATGCATTCTGTAAGAAATACATCTACCAGGTTACCGTGGATGCCATGGCAGCGGAAGGCAGACCTTTCAAGGGAGTCATTTTCTTCGGACTGATGCTGACTCCGAACGGCCCCAAGGTATTAGAATACAATGCCAGATTCGGTGATCCGGAGGCGCAGGTGGTACTGCCGCGTATGAAGAATGATATTATCGAAGTGATGGAAGCCTGTGTGGACGGCACACTGGATCAGATCGACCTGCAATTTGAGGACAATGCTGCGGTATGTGTGGTCCTGGCAAGCGACGGCTATCCCGTATCCTATGAGAAGGGATTTGTAATAAGCGGTCTGGAGAACTTCGACGGAAAAGACGGTTATTATTGCTTCCATGCCGGAACGAAGCTTACGGACAAGGGAATCGTTACAAACGGTGGTCGTGTCCTGGGGGTAACGGCGAAGGGAGCAGATCTGAAAGAAGCCCGTGCCAACGCTTATGCGGCAACGGAATGGATCTCTTTCGAGAATAAATACATGCGTCATGACATTGGCAAAGCAATCGATGAAGCGTAAGACAAGGTCAGGATACAAAAGGAGTTGCAGATGAAAAAGACAGTACAGAGAATAAGTAAATGTAAGGTTTTCTGGGGAATGCTGGCACTGGTATTTGTGTTGGGAGCAGGACTTTTTAGTGAGAATCTGGCAATTGTCAGCCATGCGGAAAGTGCAGCCAAGGTAACAGCATCCAGTGCTAAGATCCGTAAAACTGCGGATTCTTCCAGTGAAGTGATTGGCAGCGCGGCCAAGGATAAGGCGATCTCCATCAAAAGTCAGACCAAGGGAGCAGACGGTTATACCTGGTATGAAGTATATGTGGATGCGAATACGCTGGGATATATTCGTTCCGATCTGGTAAACATTACCGACGGATCTACCCCGCCGTCTTCTTCAGGTACAACAACTACTACAACGACTACGACCACAGCAACACCGGCGCCTGTTGTGAATGAGACTCCTGTGGAGGTTACTGCAGTGGAACCCCTGAGTGCGACCGTGACCGGAGGTCAGTCTGTTCGTGTGCGCAGCAATGCGTCTACCACCAGCCAGATCGTGACTACTGCGGAGAATGGAATGGCACTGACTGTGACCGGACAGGCAACAGGAACCGATGGAAAGACATGGTATCAGATAAGCTTTATTTCCAACAGTGTCGAGGTGACAGGCTTCATTCGTTCGGATTATGTTGCATTATCCGGAGAGCTGCAGGCACCGGTAGAAGAACAGCCGGTAGAGGAACAACCCACAGACGAGCAGCCTGCGGAAGATACCCAGACCACATCCAAAGACTGGGATACTCAGATGCAGGGAGATGCATGGTATCTGCTGGACATGGCAGGGCAGAAGCAATATAAGATTGAAGATCTGTTCAATTCCCTGAACCAGATCACAGAGATCAATGCACAGTATGAGACCAATCAGAAAAAGATCAGCAGCCAGAAAGCAGTCATCATTATTTTGGTGATTCTGCTTGTAGCGGCGGTAGCAGCGGTGACACTGTTGATCTTCAAAATCAAAGATATGAATGACGCATCCTATTTCTCCGGCGTGGAAGAGGAAACGGCCCGCAGAAGAAGAGTGGACAGACCCCAGGGAGGCAGACCCCAAAACGGAAGACCCGCACCTCAGGGAGGCAGACCGCAGGGCGGCAGGCCGCAAGGCAGCCAGAAAGTAATGCATGAAGTGGGAGCCGAGAGAAGACCGGCATCCAGACCGGCAGGCCAGGGAACACGTCCAGATGGCAGACCCGCACCTCAGGGAGAGAGACCCATTGGACAGACCGTAAGACCTGCGGCACCGCAGGAGAGAAGACCTGCACCCCGGGGAGGCAGACCGGTGACACCCGGACAGGGAAGACCTGCACCTCAGGGAGGCAGACCCACGGCACCGCAGAGCGAAAGACCCGCGCCGCAGGCCGGCAGACCGGTGGCAAGACCCACAAAGCCTGTTCCGCAGAGTGAGGGCAATCAGAATCCCGGCTGGAAGTCCAAAAACTTCATGTCAGATGATGATGAATTTGAATTTGAATTCCTGAACTGGGACGGAGACGAAGATCAATAAAATGCAAACGGCATCTTGCACAAGTGAGATGCCGTTTTTGATTAAAAAACGATAAACTTTCCCCAGTTACAGTTGACAGTACTGCGTTCACTGTTATAATAGGAATATAACAATCAGTGACATGGGAAGGGAGCGAGTTTGATGATAATAGAGATAGATTTCAACAGTGATGAAGCACTCTATATGCAATTACGCAATCAGATCATCATGGGAATTGCCACGTCACAATTTCATGAAGGAGATTCTCTGCCCAGCGTGCGCCAGCTGGCGGATACGATCGGGATCAATATGCATACAGTAAATAAGGCATATACGGTTCTGAAGCAGGAAGGTTATGTTAAGGTAGACCGGCGAAAAGGCGCGGTAATTGCACTCGATGTGGATCGCATGCGTGCGGTAGATGAATTGCGGAAGGAATTGCAGGTAATACTGGCTAAGAGCAGCTGCAAGAATATTTCCAGGCAGGAAGTTCATGAGCTGATTGATGAAATATATGAAGAGTATGGAGGACTGAATTGATGCAGTCACAGTTTACGGATAAGGCGCAAAATGCGCTGGCGCAGGCTTCCAGATGTGCAAGGAGCCTGAAGCAGGGTTACATCGGAACGGAACACATTCTGGTAGGATTATTAAAGGAAGACACCGGTGTGGCGGCCAAGGTATTGGCTGATAACGGTGTGGAGACCGGGCAGGTCATGGACATGATCCGGGATTTGATTGCGTTTGAGAACGGTGTCGCAGTGAAGGACAGAGAGGGATATTCTCCCAGAGCCGCGAGAATCCTGGAGGAAGCACACCATCAGGCCGCACGTTTCGGACAGAAGCAGACCGGAACGGAGCATTTGCTGCTGGCCCTGATCAAGGAGGGGGAAAACGTAGCGGTACGCCTGTTGAACACGCTGGGAGCCAATGTACAGAAAATTTATGTGGATACCCTGATCGCTATCGGACAGGACGGCAATCTGTACAAAGAAGACCTTGGAAAAAAGGGAGACCGTAAGGCGAAACAGTCTACGTTGGAGCAGTACAGCCGGGATCTGACGGCGCTGGCCAGGGAAGGAAAGCTGGATCCGGTAGTCGGAAGAAATGAAGAAATCCGCAGAGTGATCCAGATCCTGAGCCGACGGACGAAGAACAATCCCTGCCTGGTCGGGGAACCCGGTGTTGGCAAGACCGCCGTGGTGGAAGGACTGGCAGCCCGGATCGTGGCTGGAGATGTGCCTTTTACGGTGCAGAATAAGAGAGTACTGACACTGGATCTGTCCGGAATGGTAGCGGGAAGTAAGTACCGCGGAGAGTTCGAGGAGCGGATCAAGAAGGTACTGAAGGAAGTCACAGAGGATGGGAATATTATTTTATTCCTGGATGAATTGCATACGATCATCGGTGCCGGAGGTGCCGAGGGGGCTATTGATGCGTCCAATATCATGAAACCGTCTCTGGCCCGCGGAGAGATCCAACTGATCGGTGCGACCACGATCGCGGAGTATCGCAAGTATATTGAGAAGGATGCTGCACTGGAGCGGAGATTCCAGCCGGTTACGGTGGAAGAACCCACAGAGGAAGAGGCTGTCCGCATCCTGGAGGGTATCAAGGGGAAGTACGAAGCACATCACCATGTGACCATTACACCGGAAGCGGTGGAGGCGGCAGTGAGACTGTCCAGTCGTTATATCAATGATAGGAATCTGCCCGACAAGGCGATTGACCTGATCGATGAGGCAGCGGCCAGTGCCAGACTGCATGCAATGGATGCACCGGATAAGGCAAAGGAGATCTCGGATAAGATCCGGGAGCTGGACTGGGAGATGGAGAAGGCTATCCGCGTGGAAGCTTTTGCCCAGATGGCAGAGATCAAGAAGAAACAGGATGCTCTGGTAAAGAAGCAGGAGCGTTTGCTGAAAAAGCGTGAAAAAAGGGAAGAGGAAAATACTTTAAGCATCGGTGAAAATGAGATCGCCGAGGTGGTGGCCCAGTGGACCAAAATCCCGGTGCAGAAGCTGGCAGAGAAGGAAAGCGAGAGACTTCTGAAGCTGGAGAAGACATTGCATAAGCGTGTGATTGGTCAGGAAGAGGCAGTTACCGCCGTGGCCAAAGCCATCCGCAGAGGCCGTGTGGGACTGAAGGATCCGAACCGTCCCATCGGTTCTTTCCTGTTCTTAGGACCTACCGGCGTCGGCAAGACGGAATTATCCAAGGCGCTTGCAGAGGCTATGTTCGGCTCGGAAGATGCCATGATCCGTGTGGATATGTCGGAGTATATGGAAGGTCATTCGGTATCCAAGATGATCGGTTCCCCGCCCGGATATGTGGGATTTGAAGAAGGTGGCCAGTTGAGCGAGAAGGTCCGCAGGAATCCTTATTCTGTCGTTCTGTTTGATGAGATCGAAAAGGCTCATCCGGATGTGTTCAACGTACTTTTGCAGGTGCTGGATGACGGTCATATTACGGATTCCAAGGGCAGAAAGGTCAGCTTCAAGAATACGGTGCTGATCATGACATCCAACGCCGGAGCACAGCGGATTGTAGATCCCAAGAATCTCGGCTTCGCAACGGAGAAGAGCGAGACGAAGGATTATGAGAAAATGAAATCCAATGTCATGGAAGAGGTAAAGCGCAGCTTCAAGCCGGAATTCATCAACCGTATCGATGACATTATCGTGTTCCACCAGCTGAACAATGAGAATATGAAAGAGATCGTAAATCTGCTGGCATCCAATCTGTATAAGAGATGCGAGGACCAGCTGGGCATCCATCTGACGATCACTGCAGCACTGAAGGAGCATTTGGTGAAAAAATATGCTGACAATAAGATGGGTGCAAGACCCTTAAAGCGTGCGATCCAGTCAGTGGTAGAGGATGCTCTGGCAGAAGAGATACTGCTGAAAAAGGTGGTGCCGGGAGATAAGGTTTCTGCAGGATTTAAGAATGGTAAAGTCGTATTTACGGTTAAGAATTAAGCATTTGTAACTATTCAGTCACTCAATTCGCAAAATCGCTCTTGCAGAGCTTTCCTTTTGCTCATTGAGGTTACTTCGTCTTATAAATATCATGAAATATTCTTACGAATGCAAGCATTCGACGAATATTCAATGATATTTAAATGACTCTGAATAGTTACAAAATTTAAAAATTTTTTTGTAGAAAAACAGGGTGAGATATATTATACTGTAACTATTCAAACCCCATTCGCAAAGGACGAAAGATAAAGAAGTGTTGCGGATGCAGTTACTTTCAGGAGGACAGACAGATGGCAGTAGTGGAAGAAATACTTCGCAGTGAAGCAGACGGATCTATCAGCTTTGGTAATCATAAGTTGGCCAAGAAGGCAAAGGTAGAAGATTATGAGCATGCAGGGGATCTGCTGAAGGTTAAGACCTACAATGAGATGACAAAGCTGGAGAAGAACGGTATGTTTTTATATGAATCTGTTCCCGGGACCAGTGTGTTGGAGTTCAAAGAGTCCGATAACAGTGTAGAATTCATCGTAGAAGGTGATGAAGATTCTCAGATCACAGTAGGATTAAAGGACGACACCGAGTACGAAGTATTTATTGACGGTAAGAACGTAGGAACCATGAAGACCGGACTTGGCGGCAAGCTGAGCCTGAGTGTAGAACTGGAAGCAGCAGGGGAAGTACCTGTGAAGATCGTAGAGGCGTAAAGGCGCACTGCAAAGGAGTCCAGACACGGAGGATATTGTAGTACTTCGTGTCTGGGCTCTTTTTTATAACGATTGAGGAGAGAGCATGGCAAAAGGTAAGACAGCCACCGTTTTTTTCTGTCAGAACTGTGGCTATGAATCCACGAAATGGCTGGGACAATGCCCCGGCTGCAGAGAGTGGAACACTTTCGTGGAAGAGACGATAGATAAAACGGTATTGAAAAACACCGGCACCGGGAGCAGAAGAGAGCGCAGAGAGGCTTCCGAACCCTGTGTATTATCTGAAATCGCGATCCGTGAGGAGAACAAGACACTCACCGGGATCAAAGAACTGGACCGGGTGCTCGGTGGCGGAATCGTACAGGGTTCCCTGACTCTGGTAGGAGGCGATCCGGGGATCGGTAAATCTACCCTGCTGCTTCAGGTGTGTCACAATCTGTCAGAGGCCGGACATAAGGTATTGTATATCTCCGGCGAGGAATCCAAGGTACAGATCAAGATGCGGGCGGACAGGCTCGGCACATTTTCGGAACATATGCTCCTGCTGTGTGAGACGAATCTGGACATCATCGGCGAAGTGATCCGCAGGAGCAAGCCGGAGGTCGTGATCATAGATTCCATTCAGACCATGTATAATGAAAATGTATCTGCAGCACCGGGAAGCGTATCACAGGTGCGGGAATCCACAGGCATCCTGTTGCAACTGGCAAAAGGATTGGGGATTTCTATTTTTATTGTGGGGCATGTAACAAAAGAAGGAACCGTAGCGGGACCCAGAGTGTTGGAACATATGGTGGACACGGTACTTTATTTTGAAGGGGACAGACATGCTTCCTACCGTATCCTGCGTGGGGTGAAGAACCGTTTCGGGTCCACGAACGAGATCGGTGTTTTCGAGATGCGAGAGACGGGACTCGCGGAGGTGAAGAACCCTTCGGAATATATGTTGAACGGACGACCGGAGAATGCCAGTGGCTCTGTGGTGGCATGTACTATGGAGGGCACCAGGCCGCTTCTGATCGAACTGCAGGCGCTGGTGTGCCACAGCAATTTCGGAATTCCCAGAAGACAGACCACCGGTACGGATTTCAACCGTGTAAATCTCCTGATGGCAGTGCTGGAGAAACGTTCCGGAGTGCAATTATCTTCCTGTGATGCCTACGTGAATATCACCGGAGGTATCAAGATCCAGGAACCGGCGATCGATCTGGGAATCGTGCTGGCGATTCTGTCCAGCTTCCGGAATAAGGCACTGAATCCGAAACTGGTCGCTTTCGGTGAAGTGGGATTAAGCGGCGAGGTCCGGGCAGTCAGCATGGCAAAACAACGCGTGGCAGAGGCAGAGAAGCTGGGCTTCGAAGAATGTGTGGTGCCGCTTGTCTCGCTGGAAGAGTGTAAAAAAGGAAGTAAGATCCGGGTCATTGGCGTCAGTTCTGTACAGGATGCTGTGGATAAAGTGTTTGGCTGACGGTCTCGAACTGTGGAAATGTATCTGGAAATGAGACGATGAACAGTTAAGTGATATGAGGAGGTTGAAAACATGCCTGTCAAAATAGGAATCGATATCGGTAGCAGTACGACAAAAATCGTAGCTTTTGAAGGAGAACATATGCTTCCGCCCATGGCGGTCAAGGCAGATAGCCAGGTGGCATCTCTCTATGGTGCATTCGGAAGATATCTGTATGAGAATAATCTGGAACTGGCTGATGTGGAAGGAGTCTATATCACCGGTGTGGGAAGCAAATATGTGGAGAAAGCGGTATATGATCGTCCTACCTATAAAGTGGATGAATTCGTCGCTACAGGTACCGGAGGATATTATCTTACGGATAAAAAGGAAGTCATTGTCATCAGTATGGGTACCGGAAGCTTCTTCGTCAAAGTGACGGAGAAGGAGATGAAGCACCTGGGTGGTGTCGGCTTAGGAGGCGGAACGATCTGTGGACTGTCCTCGATCATGCTGAATACCGGCGACATTCATGAAATTGTGCCGTTGTCCCGTAAGGGTGATGTGGCGAAGATAGACCTGCGGATCGCAGATCTGGCCAAAGAAAAGTTGCCGGGCCTGAATCTGGATGTGACGGCTTCTAATTTTGGTAAGGCAGATGCCCAGTCCAAACCGGAGGATATCGCGGCAGGTATTGTACATATGGTGATCGAGAATATCTGCCAGGCAGGAATCCTGGCATCTATGAGCACCGGCATCAAAGAGTATATCCTGATCGGCGGACTGACTAAATTCTTCGAGTGCCGCCAGATCATCGAGGATTTCAAGAGCCTGTGGGATGTGAAGATCAGCATTCCGGAGTACTCTGATTACGCGACCGCCATCGGATCTGTGATCGCACCGGATTCGGAGAAAGAGGAGATATAACAATATAGCTGTAAAGACAACACCCCGGCATGGCGCAGATCTATGAATCGCGTCGTGCCGGGGTGAAATTGTATCTAAAACAGAAATAAAAAAAGCCGATAAAATCGACTTTTCTTAGCAGGGGAAGAGGGGATCGAACCCCCGTTAACGGTTTTGGAGACCGCCGCACTACCGCTGTACTATTCCCCTATGAAATTGTATCAGCTGAACCACTGACGAAAGCTATTATAGCATAGATACTTATCACTTAGCAAGTGAAAATTTTAAATTTTTGCAAAAACTTTTGCAATTTTAAAGCAAAGCTTAAAAACTATCTTATAACACAATTAAAGCAGCCGCAGGC
>ERZ779866.3609-NODE-3609-length-12385-cov-5.976237_pt1 | contig 12385 bp, 9 predicted proteins | sample MGYA00511248_ERZ779866 | MGnify/ENA primary metagenome ERZ779866 (study PRJEB29588, sample SAMEA2155758) | human gut metagenome | biome: human gut; feature: human-associated habitat; material: faeces | place: Denmark | collected 2008/2010 ... | reverse complement strand
ACCTCGTCCACCGCACCCTTGCCGGGGATGCCCCGCTGGATGCGGTAGTACTCCAGGTTCTGCCGGGCGGTGAGGTAGGGGTAGAAGGAGGGGATCTCCACCATGGCTCCGGTGCGGGAGCGGGCCCGGGCCAGAGCGGCGGGGGTGGAGGCCCCGAACAGGGTGATCTCCCCGGCGGTGAGGTTTGACTGGCCGGAGATGAGGCGGATGAGGGTGGTCTTGCCCGCCCCGTTGCGGCCCACCAGTCCAAAAATCTGTCCCTTTTCCACGGACAGGGCGGCGTGATCCAGGGCCAGGGTGTGGCCGTACCGGCGGGTCAGGTCCCGGGTCTGTAAAATCAATTCCGACATGCAGGTTCACCTTTCTTTCCAAAGGTCGGCGGTTGCCGTTTTTCTGAGTACGGCCTTAGTATAGGGGAGAAAGGTTGATTCCCCACAAAGAAAGAATAAAGAAAGTTTAAAGTTTTCCAGGGCAAAGATTAAAGCCTGCCATAGACGTGGATGTCAAAGCCGATCTGGGTGTCCAGCTCCCCCAGGGCGGACAGCCGCGCCACCCCCTCCCTGGGGGTCTTCCAGGCGTAGGGGGTCATGCCGAACAGGGCCATGATGTCCTGGGAGCTGTCCAGGCGGATGGAGAAGCGCAGGGGGACGGCCTCCAGCCACCGGAAGCCCGGGTAGTCCTCCCGGCGGACGGCGTTTTCATAGGGCCGGGCGTACAGGACCTCCTTCATCTCCCACAGGTGCTTGGCGGATGGGACCACATAGTAGAAGCATCCGCCGGGGCGCACCACCCGGGCGAACTCCTCCGGGCACAGGGGGGAGAACACGTTGGTGAGCAGGTCCGCCCGAGAGTCCGCCACCGGCAGATGGTACACCGAGGCCACGGCGAACTCCCCCTCCTTCACCCGCTTGGCCGCCCGGCGCAGGGCAAACTTGGAGATGTCCACCCCGGCCAGCTCGGGGGCGCGGCCCGCCTGGGTGAGGGCCTGGAACAGCCCCTGGGTGTAGTAGCCCTCCCCGCAGCCGCTGTCCAGCAGGGCGGGGGCGGACAAATCCGCCGTGTCCCGGAGGGCCAGGGCGCACAGCGCCTCCCGGAGGGGGGAATAGTACCCCTTGTCCAGAAAGGCGGACCGGGCGGCCACCATGGCCTTGTCGTCCCCCGGGTTCTGGGAGTGCTTCCGGTTGACGGGGAGCAGATGGACATAGCCGGCAGCGGAGCGGTCAAAGCTGTGGCCGCCGGGGCAGGTGTAGGCGCGCTCCCCCCGCTTCAAGGGGGCGGAGCAGATGGGACAGCGGAAAAAACTCATGGGGCGTTCACCTCAAACGGCAGAATGGGTCTCCCGGGATGGACAGGGCCGGGGCAATACAATGGGATGACGAAGGCACTAAAAAGCCCCGCCAAACACATCAGGCGGCCACGGGGGCCGCCTGAGCTTATCAAAAAACCTCTGCGAAAACGAATCAGTCCGAGTTTTGGCGGGGGAGCTCGAGGGGGCGGCAGCCCGCCTCGAGTGGGATCAAATGCCCTGAATGCCTTGCCGTGCAAGGCATTCAGCGAGCGCAGCAAGGACTTTTCCGCCGCTGTGCGGCGGAAAAGTAACGGCATTTTTCAGGCTGTCGGGAAAGTCCTTGGACTTTTTCGACAGCCTGAGGCGGCCACGGGGGCCGCCTGAGCGATCAAACATCCAGGTTCAGCGGCTGCGGAAGGCAAAGAACCGCTGTCCAAAGTAGTTGAGAAAGACGAAAATGCCGGAGCCCGCCAGCATGGACAGGTTCCCCTGGATCTGCTGGCTCCAGCCGGTGCCGGCCAGCAGCCAGACCGTCACCGGCTTGGCGATGCCGTAGGCCAGGGCCCAGCACACAGCGATGTTCAGGGCAAAGCGGAGGACCACTTTCACGCCCTTCTCCTGGTTGCGGAAGGTGAAGTGCTTGTTCAGGAAGAAGCTGACCACGCTGCCCACGATGTAGTTGGCGGCGGAGGAGATCCAGTAGCCGGTGTCCCCCCAGGTGTGGAGCCCCGCCAGGTTATACAGGCCGAACATGACCCCATAGCCCACGGCGGTGTTCACCAGACCCACCAGAATAAAGCGGAACAGGGTGGGGTCCAGCAGGGAGCGGAGCTTATCTCTCATGGCCGTTCTTTCCTCCACAGTCGTCCGCGACGATGTACCGGGGCCGGTCCTTGATCTCCTCGTAGATCTTGGCGATGTAATATCCCAAAATGCCCAGGCAGACCATCAGGGCGCTGCCGATGAGGAGCAGGAGCAGGATGACGGTGGTAAAGCCCTCCAGGGCCTGGCCGTTGATCTTCTGCCACAGGGACCAGCACCCCAGCACCAGGGAGCACAGGAACACCAGCACCCCCAGAATGGTGACGATCTGCAGGGGCGCGGTGGAGAAGGCGGCCAGATTGGTGACGGCATACCGGGTGAGGCTGCGCAGGGACCACTTGGACTCTCCGGCGGCCCGGGGCTGCACCTCAAACTCCACCTGGGCGGTGTCAAAGCCGATCCAGGAGGACAGGGCCCGGAAGAAGGCGTTCTTCTCCCGCATGGCCACCAGCACGTCCACCGCCCGCCGGTCCAGCAGCTTGAAGTCGGAGGCGTGGGACATGTCGATCCGGGTGGCGCCGCTTAAAAAGCGGTAGAAGGTCTTGGCGGCCAGGGTGTGGAGGGGACTCTCCTTCCCCCGGCTGATCTTGACCCCCTCCACCACCTGCCAGCCCTGCTGCCAGAGGCGGTACATCTCCAGAATCTTTTCCGGCGGGTGCTGCAAATCGCAGTCCAGCACCACGCAGCAGTCCCCCTTCGCCTGGGCCAGACCGGCGAAGATGGCGGCCTCCTTGCCGAAGTTCCGGGAGAAGCGGATGCCCCGTACCTGGGGCCGCCGGGCGGCCGCCTCCTGAATGGCCCGCCAGGTGTGGTCCCGGGAGCCGTCGTTGACAAAGATCAGCTCGTGGTCGATGCCGGCCTGGGTGAGCAGATCTCCGATCACATCCGCCGCCAGGGGGACCGACTCCTCCTCATTGTAGGCGGGCAGCACCACGGACAGCCGTCCGGTGCGGAGAGATTCGGATGTCTCCATGGGATCATCTCCTGTTTTCATAGGCCAGCTCATAGTCGCTCTTGGGGGTGTACTCCTCCTGAATCTTTACCACCACCCGGCCGTCCAGCATCTGGACGCTGCCGTCAGCGGGGTAGAGGGGCATGGCCTGGAATTCCTCCGACTGGGAGACCGAGATCATGGTCTCCTCCTCCGGCTCCGCAATAGGCACGTTGAGCCAGTCGTTGAGGTAGTAGTAGATATGCTTATTGAGGGGGGCCACCGTGTCCCGGGGGACGCTGTAGTGGTCCACCAGGGCGTAGCTCTCAATGTCCGCATAGATGCGGTCGGTGGGGAAGGAGCCGATGATGAGGACCTCCTCCTCCCCGGTGTAGCCCGGGCAGCTCTCAATGCGGGTGAGCAGCCGGGTGGCATAGCTGAGGGTGGCCCGGTGGGCCTGGTCGGCGGCGGTGTACAGCAGGTTGTTGATGTTAGCGCTGTACAGGGTCACCCCGGTCAGACACAGGGCCAGGGCGCCGGAGGCGGCCATGCCTCCCCGGGGCCGGGGCAGGAAGCTCAGCCCCAGGTCGGCCGCCAGCAGCACCGCCATATAGACCAGCACGTAGGCGTACTTCATAATGGGGGTGGCGTCGGAGAAGGGGGCGATGATCTGGGCAAAGCCCACCGCCAAAGGCAGCAGGGCGGCCAGCACCAGGGCTCCGACGAGCCGCCAGGGCTCCCGCCACAGGGCCCGGCGGAAGACGATGGCCAGGAAGCACGCCACAGCCAGCGCCAGGGCCAGCAGATTCAGCCCCGCCAGCAGCGGGGTGGTGAAGGAGTTGGACCCGTTGGGCCAGAAGAAAAAGACAAAGACCTGCTTATAGGCGGAGAGGATCAGGCCGGGCAGCTGGGCAAGGGGGTAGCCGCTCCCGGCGTCGCTCATGCCCAGGTAGTCCAGCAGCTCCAGGTCCTTCACCGCCAGGAAAATCTGGAGGATGCCGTAGTAGAGGGCGGCCCCCACGGCCAGAAAGCCCGCCAGCCGGAAGCCCAGCCGGGCGGTCCCCCTCAGGGTGGAGCGGGCGTGGAGGCAGGCGCGCAGCACCACCAGCAGGGACAGGGCCACCGCCACCGCCGCGTAGGCCTGGTAGATCCCCATGGCCAGAGCCAGCAGAACCACTCCCGCCAGGGTCCGGAGCCAGCCCCCCTTCTTCACCAGACACACCGCCAGCACGGCCAGCAGGATGGCCAGGCAGTAGGCGGAGGCGGTGAACATGTAGAGGAAGGTGTACCCCAGACAGGGGAAGGCGGCCATGAGCACCCCGGCAAAGGCGGACAGGGCCCGGCTGTGCAGGTTCAGGGCGGTCACCACCCCCGCCGCCGCCAGGGAGAGAAACACCATGGAGAAAAAGCCGATGAGGGCGGGCATCTGGGTAAAATCGTTCAAAAAAGAGGCGTAGTGGAGAAACCACCGGCCGGAGACGGTCATCTGCTGGGGGTCAAACACCCGGCTCAGGCCGTCGGAGTTGGGGATGATATTGGTAAAGGCAAACAGGTGGATCAGATATCCGGCGATAAAACAGGCCAGAAAGGCCGCCCGCCGGGTGGGAGTGATCCGCTGCCGCAGGCGGGCAAGGACACGATCAAGGGGCATGGGACGATCTCCTTCCAAACAAACAGGGGGCGGTCAGGGGCGGGGCTTCTCCTTGCCGGAGACCTCCTCCATCTGGATGCGCCACACCCCGGTGCGGGGCAGGCTCTTGGCAATGGCCCGCTCAAAGTTGTCCCCGGCCATATTGGCGGGGGTGAGTTTTTCGCACAGGGCCCGAAGGGCGGAGATTTTCTCCGCCTCCTCCGTCACTTCGGCGGCGGTCCCGATCACATTGGCGGACTGAAAGTAGGTGGTGAATTTGTCCTGGGCCGCCTGGTTGGAGGCCACGAAGGAGACGCACACCCGGGGACTGCGCCTCAGGCAGTCCAGCTTGGTCCCCTCCAGGGCGCAGTGGAAGTACAGCGTGTCCCCCAGGCGCACCAGAGACAGGGGGACGCAGTAGGGCGCTCCCCCCTCCCCGGCCATGGCGGCCACGCCGTATTCACAGCGGTCGATCACATCATAGGCAAAGGCACGATCCCGTTCCCGGTCTTTTCGTCTCATATCAGGGTTGCTCCTTTTTGCGCTCTTCCGACAGGAAGGCCATCAGATCATGGTAAAAAGCCTCGGGCGTCTCCTGGAAGCGCTCCGCCAGGGCCCGCCCCTTCTCCTGGGAGGGATAGAGGAACTTCAGCTCCATCAGCGGGCCGCCGTCGTCGGCAAAAAACAGGCGCACGGTGCAGGTGCCGTCCGGATGGGGCTCCACCCCCGTCTGGACCTGGGCCGCCCGCTTCAGCGCCCCGTTGAGCTTTCCCAGATTCTCGTCGCAGTGCATGCGCACCGAGTAGGGCAGGCTGCTCTCGCAGATCTCGCTGTTGCGCCGCCCCTTCTCCGTGATGGCATAGACCTGGCCGGTCTGCTCCAGATGGCCGGTCTCCACCAGGTGGCCCACCACCTCGGTGAGGGAGAAGTAGTCCACCCCAGCGTCGCACAGAGCCACGTCCAGCAGCTGATTGAACGTGACCGGGGCGGCGGTGCGGGACATGATATAGAGAACCAGCAGCTTGAGATCCAGTTCGTTTTGGATGAATCCAGTTCGGGCCATACAAAACCTCCTGCGGCGTCAGGTGGATGGGGACGCGGGCATCTGCCCAGCTTTTTTATTATACCGAAAAAGGGGGCAAAGGACAACCCCTCTTTGCCCCTCCGCCGCCGCACCATTTTTTCCGTCTCTCATAGTATGGAGCGTACCCCAAAATCCAACCGGCGGGGCTCTGCTCCGCCTCGGCAACATCTTAGGAGGGACTTACCTATGCCGGAAAAGGTCGTGCCCGGCCCCGTCAGCGAGGACCGCTGCATTCGGGAGGCCGTGTGCATACACACCAAGAAAATCTTTGACTCCTGCAAGGACAAAGACTGCATCGAGGACCTGCGGGTCTACCCCACCCGGGGCTGCCAGGAGGTCATTGACCGGGCGGTGTCGGTGAAGGCGGGCTGCGCCGAGCTGCTGTACGCCTACATCGACGTGGAGCCGGTCACCTTCAACCGGGGGTTCTACACGGTGGATGTGCGGTACTTCTACCGCATCACCGCCGACGCCTTCGTGGGGGCCGCCCGGCCGGTGGAGATCAGCGGCCTGGCCGTCTTTGACAAGCGGGTCATCCTGTTCGGCAGCGAGGGGAGCGCCAAGGTGTTCTCCTCCCAGGGCCAGGAGAAGGCCTACGACGTGCAGAACCTGCCCACCCGCAGCCTGCCCACCGCGGTGGTGGAGTCGGTGGACCCCATCATCCTCAGCATGAAGCTGGTGGACGTGTGCGAGTGCCGCCCCTGCGACTGCTGCTGCGAGATTCCCCCGTCCATCTGTGCCTGCTTCCCGGAGGAGCTGGTGATGGGGGGCGACGTACACCGCCTGTACGTCACCCTGGGCCAGTTCTCCATCATCCGCATGGAGCGGGACACCCAGCTGCTCATCCCCGCCTACGACTACTGCCTGCCGGAGAAGGAGTGCGCCTGCCAGGGCGCCGAGTGCGGCGAGGACCCCTGCGAGATCTTCCGCAAGGTGCAGTTCCCGGTGGACGAATTCTTCCCCCCCAACAGCGTATCCCCCAAGACGGCCACCAGCTATCAGGAGGCCCGCAGCGGCTGCTGCGGCCTATAATAAGTGTGGGAGACGGCAAAAGCCGTCTCCCATATTTTACATCAAGGGCGCGAAGATGCGCAGGATGTTCCGGTAGAGCTGAATGATGGGGTTGAAATACTTCCGCTGGCGCAGGGAGATGCGCTGGCACACCCGCAGGGTCTCCTCGAAGTCCCGGCGGATATCCTGGATGCAGGGGGCCTCGCACAGCCACACGCCGTCCTCGAAGTGGAGGAACAGGCTGCGGTAGTCCAGATTCACCGTCCCCACCGTGGCGAAGCGGTCGTCCACCACAAAGTTTTTAGCGTGGATAAAGCCGGGGGTGTACTCATAGATGCGCACCCCCGCCTCCAGCAGGGGCGGGTAGTGGGCCCGGGTGACCTCGAACACATACCGCTTGTCCGGGATGTGGGGGGTGATGATCCGCACGTCCACCCCGGACTTGGCTGCGTTGCACAGGGCGGTGTTGGTGGCCACGTCGATGACCAGATAGGGGGTGGTGATATAGATATACTTCCGGGCCTTGCCGATCATGTTCAGATAGACCGCCTGGCCCACCGCCTCCCGGTCCAGGGGGGTGTCGGTGTAGGGCTGGACGTATCCGGTCCAGGGGCGGGCGGGGGCGGGCTCCGGGCGGAAGTGGTGGAACTCCTCCTCCCAGCCACAGCAGTGGTCCCACATGGTGAGGAACATCACCGTCATGGACCACACCGCGTCCCCCTCCAGCAGGATGGCGCTGTCCTTCCAGTGGCCGAAGCGCTCCCGCCGGTTGATATACTCGTCAGCCAGATTGATGCCCCCGGTGAAGCCCACCTTGCCGTCGATGATCAGGAATTTCCGGTGGTCCCGGTTGTTTTGGCGCAGGGAGATAACCGGCACCATCCGGTTAAACACCCGACACTGAATCCCCAGTTTTTCCAGCCGGCCTGGATAGTCTGCCGGCAGAGTGAAGATGGACCCCACGTCATCATAGATGACACGGACCTCTACTCCCTCCTTCACCTTCTCCTTGAGCACCTGGAGCACCGAGTTCCAGAGCTTCCCCTCCTCGATGATAAAGTATTCGATGAACACATACTGCCGGGCGCTCTGGATGGCTGCCAGCAAATCCCGGTAGCAGTCGTCTCCCAGAGGATAATAGGTCGTCCTGGTATTTCCATAGACAGGACAGTTCACCTGTTCCTCCAGATAGTGGGCGATCCGTCCGGCATCCGGTCCCTTGAGCTGGGAAAGCACGTCAGAGCGGCCACAGTCCCCTCCCAGATTCTGGCGAACCTTTCGCTCCATTGCCTTGAGCCGCCGCTGGTTATACTTGGACAGTCGGTTCCCTCCCAGCAGGAGATAGGCCACCGCGCCCAAAGGCGGGAACATGAGCACAATGATAATCCAGCCTACCTTGTAGCCAGGATTGCTCCGGTTCCCTGCAATCCACAAGGCCACCAGAGCGGAAAGGAGGTTCAGCGCCCAACTGAACAGACGATAATAGGGACTGCTGCTCAAAATGGCAAACACCACAATATAAAACCCGATCTGCAAGAGAATCATCACTGCGATGATCCCGATGCGGTGGAACAGCAGCCTGGCCAGCTTGGCCAGCAGCTTAGCCAGCATACTCAACGCTTTGGTCATGGTCTCCCTCCTTCGCCCAGGGAATTGCCTCTCACGGGCCGGTCACCGTCCTTTCAACACGACATTTTCCTGGCCCAATACTTCCCCCAGCTCCCCCAGCAGGGCCTGGTGGTGTTGACAATAGGTGTGCAGCTTTCTCTTCTGATCTGACAGATATACAATCACCGGATCCTGTCCAGGGAACATGTCCAGCAGCCGCCGTAACCATGTGAAGGGCGCTCCGCCATCCGCCAGCTTGACCCACAATGTCTGCTTGCTTCCGCAGCCCTCTGGTTCGCCCAGCGGGAGCACCCGGTCCACCATAAGCTGGGGCTCCTTTTCGTCCCGGACAGAAATTTTGCCTTGAACAGCCACTGCGACCCCAGCTTTCAGATAGGCCCCGCTGTCTCCAAGCACCCGTGAGAAGCACAGCAGCTCCATGGAGGCCGTGTCGTCCTCCAGTCCCACATAGGCCATAAGGCTGTTGTTCTTGGTGGTTTTTGTTCTGACAGACGAAATAATCCCGGCCACGGTCACCCGTTGCCCATCGCTGTACTGTTGAGGCCCCTCTTCGTTCTTGAAATCGGTCAGAATCGCAGCCAGCGGCACCGCCTGCTGTCTGCGGGCCTGCTCTCGGTACTCATCCATGGGATGCCCAGTCAAATAGAGCCCTGTGGTCTCTTTCTCCATCTGCATCAGATCGCGGGCCGAAAACTCCTCCACATCTGGCAGAACCATATCTGGGATCGCCGCAGCGTCTCCACCACCACCGAATAGGTCAAACTGGCCCTCCAATTTTTTTCGGGGGTCCCGGGCAATGGCATCCACTACCTGCTCATAAACAGCCAGCAGCTGGCTTCTCCGATAGCCCATACTGTCAAAAGAGCCTGATCGAATCAGACTGTCCAACACCCGTTTGTTTAGATCGCAGTCGTACATACGCACACAAAACTCAGGGAATGTTGTAAAAGGCCCTCCCCGCTCACGCTCCCGGAGGACAGCCTCCATAAATCCCCGTCCCACCCCTTTCAGGGCAGCCAGACCGAAGCGGATATTTTGGCCGGATACGGTGAAGGTAGCCCCGGACTCGTTAATATCCGGAGGAAGCAGTTGGATACCGTTCTCCCGGCACTCCGCAATATACTCTGCTACCTTTTCCTGGGAGTCCAGCACGGAAGTGAGCAGAGCCGCCATGTACTCCCGGGTATGGTGGCATTTGAACCAGGCGGTCTGGTACGCTACCACCGCATAGGCAACGGCATGAGCCTTGTTGAAGGCGTAGTTGGCGAAATCGTAAATCTCGTTGTAGATGGACTGAGCCACATCCTCGGAAATACCTCTGGCGGCGCACCCGGCAATCTTCCGGTCCGGGTCGCCGTGAAGGAACGCCTCCCGCTCCCGTTCGATGTCCTTGACCTTCTTTTTGCTCATGGCTCGGCGCACCATGTCTGCCTGTCCCAGAGAATAGCCCGCCAGCTGCCGGAAGATCTCGATCACCTGCTCCTGGTAGACGATACAGCCATAGGTAATGGACAAAATCGGCTCCAACAGCGGATGTTTGTAGCGGACCAGCTCTGGATTGTGCTTGCAGGCAATAAAGCGCGGGATGGAGTCCATCGGGCCTGGGCGGTACAGGGCAATGATGGCGGTGATGTCCTCAATATTCTGGGGCTTCAGCCCAACACATACTCCGGTCATCCCCGCCGACTCCATCTGGAACACGCCAGACGTCCGCCCGTCAGACAGCATCTGAAATACCTCCGGGTCGTTCTCCGGAATCTGATCTAGCCGGAAACAGGGCTCATGCTGTCGGACCATCTTCACCGCGTCATCCAGAATCGTCAGGTTCCGCAGGCCCAGGAAGTCCATCTTCAACAGGCCCAGCTCTTCCAGGGTCGTCATGGTGTATTGGGTGACCACCAAATCGTCGTTGGTCGCCAGGGGAACATACTCATAAACCGGCTTTCGGGTGATCACCACGCCCGCAGCGTGGGTGGAGGCATTGCGGGGCATCCCCTCCACCTTTCGGGCCAAGTCCACCAGCCGACGCACCCGCTCATCTCCCTTGTAGAGATCAGAAAAGCCTTTGGACAGCGTCAGCGCCTTGTCCAATGTCATTTTCAAATCAAAGGGCACTTGCTTTGCGATGTTGTCCACCTCGGCATAGGGCATGTTCAGCACCCGGCCCACATCTCGAATAGCAGCCTTGGCCTTCATCGTGCCAAAGGTGACAATCTGGGCCACGTGGTCCTCCCCATACTTCCGGGAAACATAGTCAATGACCTCCTGTCTCCGGCGAATACAGAAGTCAATGTCAATATCCGGCATGGTCACCCGCTCTGGGTTCAGAAACCGCTCGAAATAGAGGGAGTATTTGATGGGGTCGATGTCGGTGATGTTCAGGCAGTAGGCTACCATAGATCCTGCGGCAGATCCCCGGCCCGGCCCCACGGGAATCCCGTTGGATTTGGCGTATCCAATGAAGTCAGACACAATGAGGAAGTAGTCCACAAAGCCCATCTTCCGGATCATGCCCATCTCGTACCGCAGCTTCTCCAGGTACTCCGGGGGCTCCGCCGGGTAGCGCCAGCGGAAGCCGTCCATGCACAGCTTCTCAAAGTAGGCGTCCCCGTCGGTCCAGCCCTCGGGCAGCTGGAAGTGGGGCAGGTGGTACTTGCCGAACTCGAACTCCACATTGCACATATCCGCGATTTTGGCGGTGTTCTCCAGGGCCTCGGGGCAGTTGGGAAAGAGGGACGCCATCTCCTCCTCGCTCTTGACGTAAAACTCCTGGGTCTCGAACTTCATGCGGTTGGGGTCGTCCAGCGTCTTGCCCGTCTGGATGCACATGAGGATGTCTTGCATCTCGGCATCCTCCCGCCGCAGGTAGTGGGCGTCGTTGGTGGCGATGAGGGGGATGCCCGTCTCCTGGTGGAGGCGCATCAGTCCGGCGTTCACCTGCCGCTGGGCGGGGATGCCGTGGTCCTGGAGCTCCAGGTAGTAGCCGTCCTCCCCGAACCACTCCCGCATCTCCAGTGCCACCTCTTTGGCCTTGTCGTAGTCCCCGGCGGAGAGCAGCTTGGGCACCTCGCCCCCCAGGCAGGCGGAACAGGCGATGAGGCCGCCGCAGTGCTCCTTCAGCAGGTCCAGGTCGATGCGGGGCTTCATATAAAAGCCCTCCAGGAAGGCCTGGGACACCATGTAGGACAGGTTCCGGTACCCCTCCTCGTTCCGGCACAGGAGCACCAGGTGGGAGAAGTTGGAGTCATACTCGTGCATCTTCTGGAACCGGGTCCTGCCCCGGGGGGCCACGTACACCTCACAGCCGATAATGGGCTTGATCCCCTCCGCCTTGCAGGCCTTGTAGAAGTCGATCACCCCGTACATGACGCCGTGGTCGGTGATGGCCACCGCCTCCTGGCCCAGCTCCTTGACCCGGTCCACCAGCTTTTTGATGCGGCAGGCCCCGTCCAGCAGGGAAAATTCTGTATGGAGATGTAAATGGACAAATGACATGGGAGCTACTCCTCTGCGTACAGATTGTCTTGTTCAAATCGGGGGGCCGCATCCGGCCCCCTCCGCTCCATATACAGCAGCGGATAGGGGGCCCCCTGCTCGTCCAGCGGGGTCCGCCGGACCACGCGGAAGCCCATGTGCTGATAAAATCCCACAGCGCCCGGATTTTGTTCGTTGACGGTCAGCGTCCGGACCTTGAACCGGTCTATCCCGTATTGGAGCAGCCGCCGTCCCACGCCCCTTCCCCGCGCCTGAGGCGCGAGAAAGAGCATTTCCAGTCGTCCCTCTTCCGTCCCCATAAATCCCACCCAGCGTCCGTCCCTATCCCGGACTGCCGCAAGATGGGCCACCGCGGACAGGGCCTGGGGGACGCAGCCTCTGAGCCGTTCAATCTCCTGCTCTGACAAAAACAGGTGGGTTGCCCGAACCGAGCTCTCCCAAACCTCCGTCAGCTCCGCGATTACCTCCGGCGGGCGGGTGCGCAGCTGTGTAATG
>ERZ779866.3608-NODE-3608-length-12387-cov-12.694453_pt1 | contig 12387 bp, 16 predicted proteins | sample MGYA00511248_ERZ779866 | MGnify/ENA primary metagenome ERZ779866 (study PRJEB29588, sample SAMEA2155758) | human gut metagenome | biome: human gut; feature: human-associated habitat; material: faeces | place: Denmark | collected 2008/2010 ... | reverse complement strand
GGGGGCCCGCCTGTACTGGATGGGGGGACCCGCCGACTGGATCTGAAGCAGATCACTTTCGAGGAAGATATCTCTGAATGCGATGGCAAGCTGTCCTTCTATGTGCCCATCACCTTCAACCCGGACGCGGTGTTCGGAACCCATGTGGCCTCGGAGTCCAACAACGATTGGCTCAATGTCTACGCCAATTTTGATCTGGAGACCGGAGAGCCGGATAGAGCTCTGACGGTCGTACTCATCTGCGGCGACGCAATGAGTTCGAGTTCTCCTACCCGTTAAATGCGCCGGAACAGGAACAGCTCCGTGAAAAGATGGAGGACTACTGCCAGGCACAGACCGGGATGACCCTGGAGGGCTACCAGCAGGAACTGTTCTCTGAAACTCGGGCCTCGAATATGGAACAGAGAATGTGACTGCGCTACGAAGTTTTATCTGCTATTCACAGAGAAGAAAGCAATTTTTTGTTGGGATTTGTGAATGGATTTTCTGCCTGCCCTGCGCCATTGTATATTTGGCGACAGGCCAAAATAACAAGACAAGGAGGAAAACAAATGACGATCCAGAACCAAGCCACTATCCCCAGCGAACTGATCCTCAGAGTTTCGGAAGAGACGCAGTGCCTGATGGATATGAGAAGAGAGGCCAAGGAGTGCGGCGATCTGCCTGACATTCCGGATGAGCAGGACGAGATCATTCAGCTCTACCAGAACGGGATCACGCGCATCGGAAAGGCATGGGATCTCCAGACAGAAGCGGCAACAGCGCGGGAGCAACTGAGGAATACCACATCGGAGAAGAACGAGGCTGACACATGGTCGCTGACAGAGGCGCAGATTCTGAGCATCCTGTGGGGACTCTTCGAAACCGCAGTGCAACTGGATGACAAGGAAGACCGACAGGGGATCTATAAACTCGCCCAGGAAATCATGGACTTCCATGGCCTGGATCTGCGGATAAACCCATCAAGATAACCCGCACATCCCCAGGAGGAGCCGTCGTCAACGGACGGCTCCTCCATTCCTCCATTTCTCTCGGTTTGTTGCCCCTGTGCCGCCCTGTGTGGCCCCTTTGCAGGCGGGGTGGCATCCCTGCCCCCGACGCCCCCTGAACCGCCGTGTGGAGTCCGTGTGCCCGCCATTTCTCAAAACCGCCCCTTGACCCAGCGAAGTAGTCAGGGGGCGGAAAAGAGGTGCAGCGCAATGAACGAGCTTTGCCGCCTGCGGCGACGGGATGGATATGGAGCTTGCATCGACGAGAACCGGGGGGACGAAAAAAGTGCAGGATAAAGGCCGGGGGTCGCGCCCCCTCCCCCGGCCTCCTTACACCGCCCCGCAATGCGGGCCGGGGCCTGTTTTGGCGGGGATCACATTTCCGCCCCCGGGGTCACCCTGGGGATCAGTTTTGCAAAGAATTCCGCAGTTCTGGGCATTTGCCCGGTTCACTGCGGGGATATCCCGAAGAATGGAGGTGCCATGTGCCCAGAACAAAAATCAAATTTGCCCTGCGGATCTCGCCAGAGCTCCAGCAGCTCGTCAAGGAACTATGCCCGCGGGACAATTGCCAGTCCCAAAATGAGTTTATCGAAAAGGCCATCCGTTTCTACGCCGGATATGTGTCCGGTAAGGAGGCTGTGGAGTACCTTCCGCCTGCGCTGGTCACCGCCATGCGTGGAATCGTTCAAGACAGCGAAGGGCGAATCGCACGGCTGTTGTTTAAACTGGCAGTTGAGATGGATATGATGATGAATGTACTGGCATCCGCAATAGAGGTCAGCGACGCGCAGCTTGACCAGCTCCGAGCCCGGTGTGTCCAGGACGTGAAAAGAACCAGCGGGAGCATTTCCTTTCGGGATGCTGTCCGCTATCAGCGCGGATCCATCGAATAGGCCCAGCAGTTTGTTTCCCGTTGCGTTCCAGGCACAACTATAGTATAATTGACTTGAGGCAAGGGGGTGTCCCAGAATGATCTATTCAGTGGAAGATATCTCTCGTATCGTGCATCCGATCGCAAAACAATACGGATTGCGGGCTGTTTATCTATTTGGCTCCTATGCCCGTGGCACCGCCACGGCAGACAGTGATATCGACCTTTTGATCGACACCACTGGCACTCAGATCAAGAGCCTGCTTCAGGTCGCATCGATCTACTGCGATCTGGAGAAAGCCCTGGGAAAGTCGGTGGATCTGATCACAGTCAGTTCATTGGAGCAAAGAGCACAAATGCCCAGTGAGGAACATTTCCGAAAAGCAGTATGGGATGAAAAGGTGGGTATTTATGAAGCAGCCTGATATCCAGCGGTTAGAACACATCCGCGATTATTGCGAGGAGATCAAAAAAACGATCGCTCGGTATGGCGCTTCCTTCGACGTGTTTGATTCAGATGCCGATTACCAGCGCTCTGTTTCGTTTTGCATCCTGCAGATCGGCGAACTGAGCGGCGGCCTCTCCGCTGAGTTTCGAAAGGCGACGGCGGACCGTATACAGTGGGGGCCGATCAAGGGGATGCGGAACCTTGTCGCCCATAGCTATGGAAGTATGAGCAGGGATATCATCTGGGAAACCGCGATCACAGATATCCCGGTCCTCCAAGCCTTTTGCGAGCAACAGATCGACTTAGCACAAAAAAGCGGATCATAAAGAATATGGGAAATGGACGGCTTAGACCGTCCATTTTTCTATTTCGGTGATTGAAAGGTAGATGATCCATGCCCCGACTCATCTTCAAGTGCCCCTACCTCAAGGGCGGCTCCCCAAGGGCCGCCCCGCGGCTGGGCAACTACGTCCGCTATATGACCACCCGGGAGGGCGCCCAGCGCGTCCCGCAGGATATGGGAAAACTCCCCGCCACCCAAAAGCAGCAGGAGTTGGTAGAGCGGCTCCTCCGGGATTTCCCTCTCAGCCGGGGGATCTTCGAGTATGAGGACTATATCGCCGCGCCAACTCGGGGCAACGCCTGGGACTTCATCACCCGGGCGCTGGAAGATAACTACGACCAAGCATCAAAAAAGGAAAACTACATCAGCTACATCGCCAGCCGCCCCCGTGCCCAGCACACAGGCATCCACGCACTGTTCACCGACTCCGATGACCCGCTGGTGCTGTCCCAGGTCGCCGACACTGTGGCCCGCCACCCCGGTAACGTGTGGCTACCCATCCTCTCCCTGCGCCGGGAGGACGCCGCCCGGCTGGGCTATGACAGCGCGGAGAACTGGAAAAACCTTCTGCGCGGCTATGCCATGGAAATGGCCCAGGCTATGAAAATCCCCTGGGACCAGTTCCGGTGGTACGCCGCCTTCCACGACGAGGGGCACCATCCCCATGTGCATATGGTATGCTACAGCGCCGACAGCAAGTCCGGGTATCTCACCCGGGACGGGATCGCGCAGATCAAGTCTGGCTTGGCCCGGCGCATCTTCCGGCAGGAGCTCTACGAGATATATGAGCGCCAGACCCAGCGGCGGGATGACCTGATCCGGGAGGCCGGCGAGGTCATGGGACAACTCATCAAACAGATGCGGACAGGGACGCTGGAGAACGAGAAAATCGAACAGCTCATGGAGCACCTGGCCAAGAAATTGAAAAATCTGTCCGGCAAGAAGCAGTATGGCTACCTGAAGGCACCCCTGAAAGCGGCGGTGGATGAGATCGTGGACGAACTGGCAAAGGACTCGCGAGTCGCCGCGGCCTACGACCTGTGGTATGGACTGCGGGAGGAGGTGCTGCGGACCTACAAAGATGACTTACCCCAGCGTCTGCCCCTTTCGCGGCAGAAGGAATTCAAGCGCATCAAAAATATCGTGATCGAAGAAGCGGTGCGGCTGGGAGAGCAGACGGGAGCCATTTATCAGGTCCCTGCCACGGACACATCGGACACGCTGGAGCCAGATAGCATTGCCCAGCAGCCCACATTGCCGTCCACTGGGCCATCCGCCAGAGCTGATTCCGCTCCGCATGCGGCACGATACAGCACGCCCATTCCACCTGCGGTGTGGACCTGTTCCACCCGTCTCCTGCGCCATATGGCGGACCTCTTTCAGGAGCAGACGCCCCGGCAGACGTTCGATCCCGTCCGATTCACTGACCGCAAACTCCGCCAGCGCATCCGGGAGAAGAAGATCGCCATGGGACATAGGCCGGATGACCACGAGGATATCGCCATCAAGATGGGGTGACGGTCACGGTGACAAACAAAAAGCCTCCGTCCAGCGGCCATACTGGGTGGAGGCTATGTGATTTTGTCTGAGGCTAAAACTCAGAAGGGCTCTCCTTCAGAATTATCAGGACACCAGGTTTGAATCGCTGTCAGCAGCTCACTCCGCAGCTGGGGAATATCCAAAGAGACCGTGTCCCAAACGATGCTCAGATTGATACCGGAGTATCCATGGACAATTCGGTTCCGCATACCATAGATTTGTGTCCACGGAATCGTTTTGATCTGAGTTTTTGCCTCATCGCTGAGAACGCCCTTGGCCAATTCGCCAATCTGCATAAGGTTAAAAACTGTTGCCTCAACCAGCATCGAATTGTCCTGAAATTCCTGGAGGGATGTACACCCCTGGCAATACCTCATAATGGAATCGATATGCTTAAGGATCTTTTTCAGGGCCACACCATCTTTACTGTTCAAAGATCTTCACCCCACTCTGCGCCACTTCCTTGTCAATCCTGGAGCCGCGCTCGATCTGGGAGACATCGATTAGGTCCACCGGCGTGTCCAACGCTGTAGCCACGCTCTCCAGCAAACCAAAAAATGCCAGGCCGCGCAGTCCACTGTCCACCACAAGGTCTACATCACTGCGGGGAGTTGCAACCCCCTTGGCATAGGAGCCAAACAGTACGGCCCGTTTGACCCCATGCTCCGCAAAGACAGGAGACAAGATCGTTTTCAATTCAGGGATGGTATACACCTTATCCATACCGGCGCCTCCCTTCTGATGGTGCTGATAACAGTATACCCGATATCTATGATATTTTCAACTATGTTTAGGAGGTGAACTATGCCCTACATCCATTTTACTGAGGAACAAAAACTCCAGGCCAACTCTGTGGATCTGGTGGAATTCCTCCGCCGGCAGGGGGAGAAACTCATCCCCGCCGGCCGGGACAGGCGTCTCGTATCAGATCACAGCATTACGGTACGGGGCAATGAATGGTATGACCACGAGGCCCAGCAGGGAGGCAAAGCGGTTTCTTTTGTGCAGTCCTATTATGGACTGGCCTATCCAGACGCGGTAAAACGCCTGCTGGATTGCGCTGGTATTGCCTGCCCCCTGGCGCAGCAGCCTAAGTCCGAAAACGCAAAGCCATTTACCCTACCCCCCGCCAACCAGACCATGCGCCGGATCTATGCCTACCTGCTTCAGCATCGGCTTATCAGCCGGGATATTCTCAATGTCTTTGTGAAAAGGGGGCTGATTTATGAGAGCCGTGAACCCTCTAAGGACCAGAAAAAGCAATACTACAACGCCGTGTTCGTCGGACTAGACGAGCACGGCGTTGCTCGTCATGCCCATAAGCGGGGTCTCTATACCCAGGGTCAGAGTTATCGGGGTACTATGGAAGGCTCCCTTCCCCAATACAGCTTTCACTGGATCGGAAACAGTGACCGTCTCTATGTTTTTGAGGCCCCCATTGACCTGCTGGCCTTCTTAACCCTATATCCGGAAGATTGGCAGCGGCACAGCTATGTGGCACTCTGCGGGACCTCAGAGCATTCCATGCTTTGGATACTGGAGCAAAATCAAAATCTGCGGAAAATTATTCTCTGTCTGGATCACGATGCCGCTGGTATTGAGTCCACGGGACGTCTTACCGAGATCCTTCGGGAGCATGGGTACATGCAGGTCACCTCGCTGCGACCCAAACATAAGGACTGGGATGAGGATTTAAAATTTCTGCATGGATTGGAGGCACAGCCCGCTGAGGAGCATCCGCAGATTATTGCCGCAGAATCCGTCTGTCAAAGGATCGGCACCAAGTGCAAGGAGATTCAGCCGGGTCTGGCGGCACAGCAGGTACCCGATCTGCTCCAGAAATATCGAGGTCATCTGTTCTGTGGACGATTTGAGGAAGCTATGGACTGTATGGAAACCATGTCCGCTCTGGCCTTGGCTGTGGTCCTACGGGAATGTCGCCAAATAGGTGCAACTCGAACGCCGGAACAGGGAGCGGAATTTCTTCGGGGCCGTATTCAGCCGCACCAAAATCGGAGCAATTTTAGGAACCGCACAGAAGAGATTGCCCGAATACTCCAAAATGCACTGGCCCAGGGCATGATAAAAAGTGTTCATACAGAGTCTGAGAAAAAAAGCCTCGCCAGCGCCTGGCTGAATTTCGCTATCGCATGTGCCAAGGTGCCGGTCAAGTATGCCGCTGATGAGATGAAACGCTTGCGGAAAGAAGCACAGGCCCCACGGAAGAACAATCTATCCTTAGAGCAGGGATAGCCGGCCGCATATAGAAAGTGTACCCGGCACAATCACCTGCACAGGGTGCACAGAAGCCCCAGATCGCTCTCATTAAACACCGATAAGGCAGTGGAATATTCGTAATAGGAGGATATTGTGTCAGCGCAAGTTGTAACTTTAGTCGTTGTCGGCGGGCTGATGTTTCTGGTCATTGGCGGGCTGGCATTTCTTTCACATTTTTATACTCTGAACGGAATCAAATCCAAGACCGTAGGCGACGGTCAGCATGGTACTGCCCGTTGGGCCACCAAGCAGGAAATAAAGCAGCTCTATGTCCACGTCCTCTTTGAACCAGAACTGTGGCGCCAGGGAAAACATCTTCCGAAAGAGCAGGGGCTCATTTTGGGCTGTGAAGGGCCCAAAGGCCATATCACAGCCATCGTGGACACCGATGACATCCATGCCTTGGTCACTGCGGCCAGCGGCGCGGGCAAGACAGCTTACTTTCTCTACCCCAATATTGAATATGCTCTGGCCACCGGGATGTCCTTCCTCTGCACAGATACCAAAGGTGACCTGTTCCGCAACTATGCGGGGATCGCCAAGGAGTGCTACGGATATCAGATCGCTGTGCTGGATCTTCGGAACCCCACCCGCTCGGACGGCAATAATCTGCTCCACCTGATCAACAAGTACATGGACATCTACAAGGCCGACCCTAATGATCTTGTGGCCAAGGCCAAGGCGGAAAAATATGCTAAAATTCTGTCCAAAACCCTCATCAATACTACCGGGGACAGCTCCCAATACGGGCAGAACGCCTACTTCTATGACGCTGCCGAGGGCCTGCTGACCTCCATGCTCCTGCTGGTGGCGGAGTATCTACCCACTGAGGATGCGGAGGGCAGGCCTATCGAGGAGCGCCATATTGTATCGGTCTTTAAACTGGTGCAGGAGCTCCTGGCCCCCAGCGGTGTGAAAGGCAAAAACCAGTTCCAGCTCCTGCTGGCAAAACTTCCGCCCGACCACAAAGCCAAATGGTTTGCCGGCGCCGCTCTAAATACTTCGGAGCAGGCCATGATGTCGGTGATTTCTACGGTACTATCCCGGCTGAATGCCTTCCTGGACAGCGAGATGGAACAGATCCTCTGCTTTGATACCGCCATTGACGCGGAAACTTTCTGCAATGAAAAGTCCGCCATCTTCATTGTGCTTCCGGAGGAGGACCAGACTAAGTATTTCATGGTGTCCCTGATCCTGCAAAACCTGTATCGTGAGATCCTCACTGTAGCAGATGAGAACGGTGGGCGGCTCAAAAACCGGGTGGTCTTTTTTGCCGACGAGTTGGGCACCTGTCCGCCTATCCAGTCCCTGGAGCTGATGTTCTCCGCCTCCCGCTCCCGTGGTTTGATGCTGGTGCCCATTGTGCAGAGTATCACGGGTCAGTTACAGAAAAACTACGGCAAGGAGGGCTCGGAGATCATTGTGGACAACTGCCAGGTGAATATCTTCGGCGGTTTTGCCCCGGCCAGCCACACTGCGGAGGAACTATCCAAGGCCCTTGGGAGCCGCACGGTGATGAGCGGGTCTATCTCCAGAGGAAGGAATGACCCCTCCCAGAGTCTGCAAATGATTGAGCGGCCCTTGATGACGCCCGACGAATTAAAATCTATGCCCAAGGGCAGCTTTATTGTGGCCAAGACGGGCGCCCATCCCATGCAGGTGCGGCTGCGGCTGTTTCTGGACTGGGGAATCCGCTTCGGTCAACCCTATCAGGTGCCGGAAAAGGCTCGGCGCCCAGTCGCCTACGCCGACAAACAAGAGCTGGAAGCCGCCATCATACGGTGTCATCATCCCAATTTTTATGAAACGCAGGCATCTCCCCACACCTCATCAAGCCACCGCAGGATACCCCCATCCACAACGCGCCCCGACGAACAGGGGAATCCCAGCTTTCTTCCTTGAGGGGTGGTATCTATGACAGGTTTTCGAAGCATTTACGATTCTGATCTGAGCCATCGGGCCAGAACTGTGTATATGTATCTTAAGGATCGGGCAGGTTCCCAGATGACGTGCTGGCCGGCGATCCCCACCATAGCCAGAGACCTGAATCTATCCCGCTCCACTGTGAAGCGGGCTTTGGAGGACCTATACCAGGCCGGATGGCTGGAAAAGGAGTCCCGGTGGCGGGAAAACGGCAGCCATTCCTCCAATCTATACCGACTGCATTAAGAAGAAACAAGTCCGCCGCCAAGGGCGCCTTGCGCCCTTGCGGTGGACCGAGGGTAGGTTCATGATGGACCGCCCAGAAGTACTCACTTTAAGTTATTTTTAAGGCAGAGAAATAAACATCAGCTATCACTCAGATCGGTATTTTCATTAAAACTGGGCACAACACACGAATGCTCTTACCTCTGCAGCCAGACAGTAGACTCCCGGCACCTGCTCTGGTATCAACGCCACACTGAGCTTGCCGTTAAAGCCGTACTCAGCCCTTCACGTTCCGCACCAGCGCATTCCAGTGCAGATCGCGTCGGCTTATTCTGTCACTCACTTCACCCTGTCTTTGATACCTTTTCCGGGCTTGAACGCTGGTACTTTCGCCGCCGGTATATGGACGCTCTCGCCCGTCCGCGGGTTTTTTCCGGTTCTTGCGGCGCGCTGCCGTACCTCGAAGGTGCCGAAACCTACAAGCTGGACATTTTCACCCTTTTGCAGGCTTTCACTGACGGTTTCAAGAAAGGCGTCCAGCACCTTTTCCGTATCTTTCTGAGTGAGGCCGCTTTTCTGCGCCATTTCAGCAATCAGTTCTTTTTTGTTCATGTGATTTTCCTCCTGTTGATTCATTGCATTTTTTAGGCTTTTGCCTCAATAGGGAAACCTTCAGTGATTTCAGCGAGCTCCTTCCGCCTGCTTTTCAAAAATAACAGAGCCCAATTTGTAAGGGTAGTCGAGGATTAGCACTTCCTTGTCTTTGGTTGGATAAAAAAGCAGCAGCAGAATAATAAACATATCCGCACCTCCGCCGAAGGTCATCACAACACCCAGCAGGAGCGCAAATGAACCCAGGAAAGTCGCAAGCCCCATGAAGCCAAAGCCTAAAACCAGGGTGGGCATAAAGAAGGCAAGGATATACTGCCACCGCTTGACCGGCTCCCGTCAGTTGCAGTATGGCGCAACGGCTTTCCAGACAACCCCGAACCTCACGGAACGGAAATGGTTTTTTGCAAAAATCCCGAACACCAGGCCATGAAGCAGCTCATGGAGCACGATCAGGACAACCAGGCAGACGAGCATCCAAAAAATATTTATCGGACGCATGTCCACAGACGGATGAAATCTCCAGTAAATCCAAACTCCAACTGCCGCAAAGGGCAGGCTTGTCAGAAGCGCTGCCAGATTGCCCAATAGAATGTTAGCGGTCTTATCGACTCTTAAATAGCCCTGCTGTTTGAATTCTTCGCAGGTTTTCTCAAAATCCGCCTTCCTTTTCTCTTCCACTGCGTTTACTTTTCCTTCCTGTCTCAATCGTCATCCCCCTCTTAATAGCTTGTTCGTTTAAGAGTTATACAAATCTTTTTACTTCATACACGAGAAGAATACTAAATAACATCTCAAAAAATATCATTAGTATTGCAAGTATAGACGGTTCGTATTTTAATCCAATATTCAAATAATTACAGGCGAAATAATGATATGTAGCCCCTTTTTTGCCGTTGCGCGCAATCAATCCGCAACTCTCCCAAGCCCATAGCATGTTCCTCCGGTAATAGTCAATTTGTAATTGCTACTTTTTCTGCGATAGCTTCATTTCCAGCAACAGGTATTGTTTATAGCAAACATTTCTCCCTCTGTCAATAATTTTTTGACATCACTTGTTCATCACACAGAGAGAAAAAGCCTCCTATCGTCTCATTTGCCCTGGCATATTCTCACTTATAGCGGGCGCGTTATGGTCAAGGTTCCAATTCATCCACTAAGCCATTACGTCCCATTTTCCTCTCAGTTCGACACTCCCGGCGGAGCGTGCTAAGATATTGCCAGAACAGAGCCACGGGAGGGAGCAGAATGTGGGAAAAATTAAGGGAGTACCTTTTACAGCTGAAAAAGGAGGAAAAGAGCCGGAGCACCTGCGGGCAGTACGGACAAGCTGTGGAGGAGTTCCTGCGGTACGCGGGCGGTCGGCGGCTGAGCCGGGAGCTGGCGCTGGAGTACAAGCAGACCCTGTGCGCCCGGTACCGGCCCACCACGGTGAACGCCAAGCTGGCGGCGGTGAACAGCTTCTTCCGGTTTCTGGGCCGGGAGGAGCTGCGCCTGAAGCGGCTGCGGGTACAGAAGCGGCCCTTCCGCCCCCGGGAGCGGGAGCTGAGCAAAGCGGAGTACCTCCGGCTGCTGAACGCGGCGGCCGCCCGGCGGGATGAGCGCCTGCGGCTGCTGCTGGAGACGGTGTGCGCCACAGGCATCCGGGTGAGCGAACTGCGGTACATCACCGCCCAGGCGGTACGCCGGGGGGAGGCGGTGGTGCGCCTGAAGGGGAAAACCCGGGTGATCCTGATCTGCGGCAAGCTGCGCCGGGCCCTGGAGGATTATCTGCGCCGCCGTGGGATCGGGAGCGGCCCGGTGTTCGTCACCCGGAGCGGAAAGCCCCTGGACCGCTCGAACATCTGGAAGATGATGAAGGCCCTGTGCCGGCGGGCCGGGGTGGCGCCGGGGAAGGTGTTCCCCCACAACCTGCGCCACCTGTTCGCCCGGTGCTTCTACACCGCCAGCAAGGACATCGCCCAGCTGGCCGACGTGCTGGGCCACAGCAGCATCAACACCACCCGGATCTACCTCATGACCTCCGGACGGGAGCACCGCAGGCGGCTGGATTCCCTGGGGTTGGTGACATAAAAGAAAAACCACATAACTGCTGTTATGTGGTAAAACGGGTCGAAATTTGTTCTGTTTTGTTCTTGACAATCATATAGAAAAAGCAGCTCATTGTCAAGAATTTTCACAAATTTTCTTACAGGGGCAGAAAAATGGACAACGTAACCAGACCTTATAGAGTTTTCAAAAGGAAACCCAGATAAGGTTTTCTATTTTGCGCCGTTCTTCCCGCCTTCCGAAAGGGGGCGGCGGGAACCGGCGCTCTTTTTTTGCGCGTTCGCTAAGGGAACTACCACATAACAGCAGTTATGTGGTGGCCCCACCCGGCAGGGCCGGGGCTGAATCATCGGGCAAACGGATACCTGACCGGGAGGATTTGCAAAAGGAATGCAGTTAAAGACGACGACAGATTACGCCATTCGGATTCTGGTGTACCTGGCGGACCGGCGAGGCGGCATCGCCTCGTCGGCGGAGCTGGCCCGGGCCATGGGCATCCCGCAAAAGTATTTGCTCCGTGTGGGAGGCGTCCTGCGGGATGCGGGCTACCTGACAGCCCACGCGGGGGTCCGGGGCGGATACAGCCTGGCAGTCCCCGCCCGGAGCATCCGCCTGGGAGATGTGGTGGAGCTGATGGAGGGCACGGTCAAGCTCAACCGCTGCCTGGAGGAGGACGGGTACTGCAGCCGCGGCGGAACCAGGCATTGCCCGGTGCACCAGTGCTACCAGGTCATGCAGGAGAAGTGGGAGAACTTTTTATACGGCCTCACCATCGAAGAGATGACCACAGGGCTGGAGCGGAGCGCGGTGGAGGGCCGAATCCACCGCCGGCGGGGCCGGGCTGAGCGGCCCCGGGTATGAGGGAGGTAGACAGCCATGAGCGAGGTGGAACAGTACCTTAAGGACATGAAGTTCAAGCGCCGGACGCTGGGCGGAGTGGACGAGGAGGACGTGCTGCTGCACATCAAGAAGATCTGCGAGCTGTACCGGGCGGAGCTGGGCGGCAAGGAGGCGGCCGCCCGGGAGACGGAGCAGACCCTGCGCAAGCTCCAGGACGCCCAGCGGGAGCTGGAGGAGGAGCGGCGGACCAGCGGCGGCCTCCGGGAGGCGG
>ERZ779866.3602-NODE-3602-length-12406-cov-2.597199_pt1 | contig 12406 bp, 16 predicted proteins | sample MGYA00511248_ERZ779866 | MGnify/ENA primary metagenome ERZ779866 (study PRJEB29588, sample SAMEA2155758) | human gut metagenome | biome: human gut; feature: human-associated habitat; material: faeces | place: Denmark | collected 2008/2010 ... | reverse complement strand
CAGGATGCGTGCGGCCCCATCGGCAGCGGAACCCATGAGCGTTTTGTTATCTCCAATGACCGCTTTCTCGCCCGCACCAATCAGAAAAAGGAGGCGCCCCATGTCAATTGAAGCAGTACGCAGCTACTTCCGGCCCCTTGGCCGGGAGCAGGACATTCTGGAGTTCCCCGTCTCCAGCGCCACAGTGGAGCTGGCCGCCCAGGCCGTAGGCTGTGAGCCCGCACGCATCGCTAAAACCCTCTCCTTCGCCCACGGGGATGGAGCCCTGCTCATTGTCTGTGCCGGGGACGCCAAGGTGGATAACAGCAAATTCAAAGCCCTCTTTCACCATAAGGCCACCATGCTCACCCCAGATCAGGCTCTGGCCTTTACCGGCCACGCCGTAGGGGGCGTCTGCCCCTTTGCTATCGAGCATCCTGGTGTCACTGTCTATCTGGATGTCTCTCTCAAGCGCTTCGACATCGTCTATCCAGCCGCCGGCAGCGCCAGTTCCGCTGTCCGGCTGGACTTGGCGGAGTTGGAAGATTGCTCCCACAGCGCCGGATGGATTGATGTGTGTAAAGGCTGGCTGGAGAGTTAAATCTCTTCTCCCACACAGAAAGTGGACCTGCCGGATGCAGCGTTTCGCATCCAGCAGGTCCACTTTTCATCGCCTAAACAGGGGCCCTCTCCCGGTAGTCCTCCCCTACACAGGCGAAGCTTCCGGTAAAGGCGGCCAGCAGGCGTCCCTCCTGGTCGGTGAGATCCACCCGGATGGTACAGCTCCGCCGCCCACGGTGCAGGAACTCTGCCCGGGCCAGGACCACGCCGCCTCCAGTTCCCCGGAGAAAGCGGATGTCGCTGTCAGCCGTCACATACCGCCTGCCGTCGGTCCGGCAGAGGGTACCGGCCGCGGCATCGGCCAAGGTAAAGTAGACCCCGCCGTGAAGGTGCCCGGCGGGATTCAAAAGCTCTGGTCCCACCTCCGCCCTGGCAGAGACCTGCTGCGGCGTCACCTGGGTGATCGTAATGCCGCTGTGGCGCATAAAGGCGTTGTGGGCATTGGTGAAGTCCATAATCTCCTGGCAGTCCATCGGTCAGTCCTCCCCCAGAATAATATGTCCATCCTCGATGCGCTCCACTTTCGCCAGGGACTCCACCCGGAGTCCCATGCGCCGGAGGACCTCGCCGCCGTCCTTAGTGGCCTTCTCAATAGCCACCCCTACGCCAGCCGCCTCAGCCCCAGCCCGAGAGACGATCTCCAGCAAACCCAGGATGGCCTGCCCGCTGGCTAGGATATCGTCTACCAGCAGGACTCGGTCGTCGGGCTCCAGATAACGCCGGGAGATCCGAATGGTATAAGACTTTTCCATGGAAAAGGAGTGGACCTCTGCCGAGTATACGTTAGGGTCGATGTATCCAGTCTGGAATTTCTTGGCATATACTGCCGGCACCCCCAGGGCCAGGGCGGTAAAGCAGGCCACTGCAATACCGGATGCCTCTACCGTCATCACCTTGCTGATCCGCTCCCCCCTGAAACGCCTGCCAAGCTGTTTCCCAATCTCCTGCAAAAGGGAGACATCCATACAGTGGTTGAGAAACATATCCACCCGGATAATGTCCCCCTCCCCCACCTCTGCTTCCTTCAAAATGCGTCGTTTCAGCTCCTCCATGTCGCTCTTCTTTCCTCCGTTTTACAGTACAATAAAGGTGACTCCATTGTTATGCCGCTCCAGGTCTCGGTCCCGGCGAAGCTCCTCACAGGCCAGGAGAGCCGCCCGGGTCCCGGGATGAAAGATGGAAAAGTCCTCTCCCCAAATAACATCCTGGAGCTCCCGGCGCCCCTGGAGACGTTCCAGATACCGGCGGCCCTCTCCCCGGATATGTCCCCCTGCCCCGCTGGAGCCATAGCCATGGATGATCTTCAGCACAGCACATCCCATCCGCCGGCTCTGATGCAACTCAAAGGTAAGTCGCCGGATGGCCGCATCTACTGTGGGCCTGTTCTCCTCCAGGTTGACCTGCCGCAGTCCGCCCATGTCTCTCTCCCCTCCGAGCCCCGGCCTAGCCGAAGCACTTCTGTCTCCCTATTATAGTGGAATCTGCAAGAAACTGCAAGATTTCTCCGGGAAGAGCGGCTTTGAAATTGGGAGAAAATGAAACAGGGCCGCCCCTGGCCCCACCAGCAACGCCAGTGAGAGGTCTGGGGCGGCCCCGCCGCCTGTGTTATACCTCGGAAAACTGCTCCTTCCCTACCCCACATAAGGGGCAGACCCAGTGGCTGGGAAGGGCCTCGAAGGGCGTGCCCGGGGCGATGCCATGGTCTGGATCGCCCCGCTCCGGCTCGTAAAGATAGCCGCAAATATCACAGACATACCGCTTCATTTTCTCTCCCCCTGCCTACCTGGCACAATTGGCCAGGTCAGCCGCCCAGGCGGAAGGATGCACACTCGGTGGAAGCGCAGTCAGTGGCTTTGGCGTCGCAGCAGCCTACCTTGATTTCATTCAGGGAGCAGTGGTTCTGTCCCTTACAGTGGTAAGCGCAGCTCTCAACGGTACAGGCAATACTGGGGTTAGCGTTCTTGTTTTCCATCGTACAAGACCTCCTTTGTTTGGAGGGGCCTGTCGGAAGAGGTTCCCCACAGCATGGCGTTCTCCAGGAGCCCTTCAGACAAACCCCGCGCCCCTTATTATGTACGCCGCTGGACCAATTATGCGTCTCCGGCGGGGTCCTCCGGTTCCGCCACCACCTTGGGGATGAAACGGCTGGCAAACCGGCCCCGGCCTCGGGATTTAACATAAAAATAGCCAATAATGGAAAAGACCACTGCCCCGATGAAATTGACAAAGAGGTCCTTCATCGTGTCCAGAATACCGATATCTAGGTAGCCGCCCAAGCCCAAGGCTCGCTGGCTTCCGTCAGCGGTGACCACGATCACATCTGTGATGTCCCGGATGACTGTGGGCCTATTACCACCGGCGGGGTCCAGCATCACCGAGGAGATGGCCTGGACCACAGAGTCCTTCTGCATATCTAGCAGAAAGAGCTGATCCATCAAGCACTCAAAAAATTCCCAGAGCACCCCGATAGTCATTGAGAAGCAAAAGGCTGTAATGGCCAGGAACAAAGGGGAGAGCGTAATGGAAAACCGTTCGCTGCGGTTGAGGATGTCCACTAGTGCAAAACCGATGGCGGCACACAAAAAGCCATTGAGGGTGTGGAGCATGGTGTCCCAATAGGGGAAGGTAATATAATATGCTTGGATCTCCCCCAAAATCTCGGCCGAGAAAATGAAGAGCATGATGATGACCTCCAGGGTGTCCGGCAGGTCCACATGAATCTTCCGCTCGATAAAAGTTGGCACTAGGAAGAGAAACAGGGTCAGAACACAGAGAAAGACATTTTCAAAATTACCATTGAGAAATTGGGCCACCAGAACCACCAGCACGGCCAAGCGCAGCACCACATAGAGGGTTGCCACTACTCCTTTTTTGGCCCGGAGAGCCTCCACGGTGCTCCTAGCCCCTCTCTCGGCCCGGTTCTTTTTTTGAGACATTGCGGGCTCCTTTCTGCATACAACAAAGATGGGGGTATTCTATCACAGTTTTCTTACCTGTGCAACCACGTGGATTTCAGCGCATATGCTGGTGGAGAGGTGATTGCTATGGACCTTCGCAACAACCAGATCCTGGTGGGAGAGCTGCTGGATGACCCCGCCGCCCATGCCGTATTTCAAAAGCGGTTCGGAAAATTTATGCACCACCCTATGGTCCCCGCTGCCCGGAGCCTGACCCTCCAGCAGCTTATCGGCTTTGCCCAGGTGTACTTACCTAAGCCTGTTATCCGGGACACCCTCCGGGAGCTCCAGCAGCTCTAACCTTGGGACGCCGCCCCGGCGTGGGCGGCGTCCTCCCTTATTACCGCACCCCCTCTACCAGCCGCTCCATGGTTACCCTGAGCACACGGGCAAAGGTCATGAGCTCATAGTCCGACACCACTCGTAGCCCGGTCTCCACCCGGCTCACGGCTTTCTGGTTCAGGGGGACGCCCTCTACCTGCATCCTGGCCGCTAACTGTTCCTGGGACAGGCCCTGCCGCTCCCGTTCCGCTCGTATGGCCCGGCCTGACACATTACATCTTCCCTGATATTGGTAAATCTTCATCCATGCCCTCCAGGTATTCCAAAGATGGATAATTTACCTTGACGTTAGCATAGTTTTTGCGCTATACTATCCCAAAGATAACTAAAATAGGATTTTATCCACGGTATTTAACCAGGAAATGCCGGACTTCGCGGGGAGGTGAACCTTATGCCTACCAAAATGACCCGTTCCGGGTGGACCGCCTTGCATTCCTTATCGCCTTCCGATATAATACTCTCAACTGGACCCGTCACCTTTCAACCGGAGTGGGCGCGGGTTTCCAAGCGGCTGCCTGGGGCTTTCTGCCCGGAAGACAGGATTTTTAGGCAACCGTGCCATATTGATTGGACTGTATCATGGAAAAAGCGCCCGTTAGGGGTCGGAGAGGGGAGGCGAAGTTCGTGACAGATTGGGACAGGCAATTCACAGAGCTCTATCAGGAAAACGCTTCCAAAATGCTGCGTTATACCGCCGCCCAGCTCCGAAACCATCCGGTGGCGGAGGAGCTGGTAGAGGATGCCTTTGTCCGCCTGCTCCAAAAGCGGGAGGAGCTCACTGGCCACCCCAACCTCAATGGATGGCTTTGGAAGACCCTCCAGCATCTGATCCTCACCGAAGTCCGGTTGGCCAAATACCACCGGGAGGTCCCCCTGTTGGAGTCCGCCTTTCAGGTTCCCGCTCCAGAGGGAGAAGCCGGAGGTCTGGAGGAAATTCTGCCCCAGGGCCTCACCCCGGGAGAGCGTGAGGTGCTGCTTCTTTTTTATGAGGAGGGCCTCAGCCATCAGGAACTGGCCCAACGTCTGGGCATCTCAGAGATGAACTCCAGGACCCGTCTTTTCCGGGCCAGAAGCCATTGCAAAAAACTTTTAGAGAATACCTCCCCGCTCTGTCACATCTGACCGGCCTTGAGCGATACTAAAAATAGGAGAAAGGAGGCGCACGGGCATGAATGAGGAGCATCTGGCGTCCATGGAGCCGGAAGCCCTGATCGAGGAGCTCTCCGACTGGCTGGACCGGACGGGCGAGGAAGACTTCGACCCCTCTGTCCCGTCCGCCTATCTTCATGCGCTGGAGGAACAGGTTCCCCACCTGCCCCCCTTTGATGCCGCAGCAGCCGAGGCCGCTTTCCGGGCTAGGCATCCGGAGCTGATTCCAGCGCCCCCTTCCCGGCCGGTACACCAGACCCACAGGTTCCGAAGGGGGCTCCGCCGGACTGTGGCCTGGTCGGCTGCGGCTGTACTATGCGTGGCTCTGGCCGCCCAGGGCGCTGGCATAGATCTTTTTGGATCCATCGCCCGCTGGAGCAAAGGGGAATTCCTCTTCACTACCGGCCAGACGCCCGAGGGTCAGGAGGGCTATAGCGACAATATTTGGGATGCTGACAGCTACTCCAACGGTCAAGCTGCTCTGGATGCCTACGGCATCGATGAGGCCATGCTCCCCATGTGGAATCCCGCTTGGGAGGGGGATGAAGTCCCCGGTTTGGAGATTACCGTTCTTCAGGATGAGGGTGGGCTTTTGGTAGTAGAGGACCACCGAACCCTTTCCGGCGAGGGATATACCTTTGAGGTCCGGCAACGCGGCAGCGCTCAGGAAGCCTTGGCCGATGTAGAGACCGGAGAAGCCATGGAATACAACTTCGATGGGCGGACCTATTATATCGTTCCAGAGGGTGGGGACTATTATACCATCACCTGGTCCGTCGGGCGGTATTCCGGGCGCATCTACGGCGATATGGACCTCGAGACCGCCAAGCACTTCGCCCGCTCCGTAACGCAGCGGGACCCCTACCAGTATGAGCCCCCAGATATGAGTGTCCCCCCAGAGTATGAGACCGTTCAGGAGGCCATGAAGGCGGCTGGCCTGGATGCCTCTTACGCCCCGGAATGGTTGCCGGAGGGCTTCGTGCCCGTCTCCTCCGACCTCTATTGTTCGGAGGATGCGGACTACCAGACAGTCCACCTCTTTTACACCGACGTGGATGGTGAGCGGAACCTCTCCATCTCCTTTTCCGCTTACAGCAACCCGGATACCGTCAGCAGCACCGTTTACCCAAAGGATGACACCCCTGTTGTAAAATTTCAGCGGGGAGGCATTTCTTTTTATATCATCAGCAACCTGGACTGGAAGACTGTGGCCTGGATGGACGGTAGTTTTTGCGGCTCCATTGGCGGCGGGCTGACAGAGGAGGAGTGCCGTCAAATCATAGAGTCTATACCCAGATACGCCGAGTAGGGGAGCGGCGGGCTGTAATACCGTATTGCAGCCTAGGCCCCCTCTGTATCCCTAGATAGCATGAGGCCCGCACCAGCTTTGTCCCGGTGCGGGCCTCATTTATGCCTTCATTCTGTTTATCGGGTGCCGCTTCCAGCCTGCGGTGACAAACCGTTAGCGGTATCTCTGGTCCATCAGATTCCTAAAATGGATGGGAGCACTCCCCCCAAAAGGCCCACCAGCAGACAGGCCAGAACCAGCTCCAACACCGCCCACTTGATGACGCCTGCCAAAAGCTTGGAATCCTGCCCAACCAGTCCTACCGCAGCCGTGGCGGTAGCGATACACTGGGGGGAGAGGATCTTTCCGATGCCAGCGCCGGTAGAGTTAGCCGCGGCCAGCCAGTAGGGGGAGACACCGATTTGCTCCGCCGCTGTCGTTTGCAGGGTGCCCAACAGCACCTCCGTGCTGGTACCGCTTCCAGTGATAAAAGCCCCCAGAACCGCAATCACTGGGGAGACAAAGGGGTATAGGCTTCCAGTTATACCCACAAAAAAGGCAGCCATATCGTCAATCATGCCTCCATAGGTCATGATCTTGGCCACTGCCAACACCGACATGATAGTCATGATCGTCTTGGACATCTGCTTAACCGTAGCCACCAAGGTCTCCCTCATAACCTTCCCGCCAGCCTTCTGGGCGATGCCGCCTAGGATAGCCGCCAGGAAGATCCAGACGCCCGGCGTGTTGATCCAGCTAAAGGTTACAATGCCAGCACTGGGGGAGCTGCTGATCTGGATAGCGCTGGAAAAGACTGACAAGGCGTTGTTGATGGGTGGCACCAGCTTAGAGGTTGCCAGCAGCAGGACAAAAATTAGCAGGAAAGGGAGCCAGGAGATCAGAGCGGTCCGGCCGTCGATGGCCTTGGCCTCTGCCTGCCCACCCTTCATATCGTACTCCGGAGGGATCGGGAGATGTTTGCGGGCACGTGCCATAAAAACAGTACAGCCCAAGCTCACCACGCAGCCCACGATGACAGGTAGCTCTGGACCGGTAAACTTGGCCACCACTATCTGGGGGAGTACAAAGGCCAATCCTGAGACCAGCGTGATGCCCACCATGCCCTTCAAGGCGCGTACCCCGCCGCCCCCGACAATCACCATCAGGAAGGGCACTAAAATCATAAAGGGGGCCATCTGTACTACAGTGGCAAAGGCCAGGGGCAGCGGGTCCAAGCCAGTAACATTCGCCAAGGTCACTGTGGGGATTCCCACCGATCCAAAAGCGGTGGGAAAGGCATTGGCCAGCATACATACCAGGCAAGCCCTGATGGGGTCCATGCCCATACCAGCCAACATAGAGGCAGGAATGGCGATGGGGGGAACGAACCCGGCCATTCCCTCCATAAAGCCGCCAAAGCACCATCCGATGAGCAGCACCAACACTCGTTTGTCAGCGGAGACCCCAGTGAGCATCTGTTTGATGACATCCATGGCCCCTGTCTTCAGGGACAGGTTATATGTAAATATGGCGGCGATGATGACCAAAATGATGGGCCACAGCGCCGAGGCAAAGCCCTCCAGAGCAGAGGTGGCGCAGTCCACCACCGGCATCTTCCAAAGAAAGAGGGCCTCCACTATGGTAATGAGCAGAGCACCCAAGCACGCCTTGTGGCCCGCCATTTTCAGACCTGTCAGCGCTACAATCAGCCAGATAATCGGCAACAACGATAGAAGCCCCATTCCGATCATTTCCATCACAGTATTCGCTCCATTCATGATAGGTTTTGTTTTTCAAATTGGTACTACCACTATTTCCGCACTTTACCCACACCATTTAGATGGCATCCTCTGTTTTTCTCACTCTGTCCCTAAATTGGCACACCATTTCTGGGCTATTTTAACGCGATTCTTTTTTCATGTCTATAGAAAATAGGGTAAAATTTGAGTTTTTTACAATTCGTCAAAAATTGGTCCTACAAATTGTGCGAAACATAGAAATCACAAATTTCCGCGGAAAAAACTTGCGTCATTCTGAAATTGTGCTAAACTATGTTTTAAATAGGTGGGGCCAATCTTTGGGCCCTGTTGGTTCCCGCAGCTCTTTGTGCTCACCCAGGACAAAAGCACTACCACCCTTAGGAGGTAAATTTTATGGCTCAGTACAATTCTGTCACCCCTGAAATTATCCAGCAGCTCCAGGCAGTAGTCTCCGGACAGGTCTATACCGGCGCCGATGTCAATGCCGACTATGCCCGGGATGAGATGCCCATTTACGGCACCCGTATGCCCGAAGTAGCCATCGACGTGACTTCCACCGAGGAGGTCTCCGCCATCCTGAAAATCTGCAATGAAAATCACATCCCTGTAACCTGCCGCGGCGCCGGCACCGGACTGGTGGGGGCCTGCACCCCCATTGCCGGAGGCGTGGTCATCTGCACCACCAAGATGAAGAAAATTCTGGGCTACGACACTGACAACTTTGTGGTCCGGGTCCAGCCCGGTGTTCTCCTCAACGATCTGGCCGAGGATGCCTTGAAACAAGGACTCCTGTATCCCCCTGATCCCGGTGAGAAATTCGCTTCTCTAGGCGGCAACGTGGCCACCAACGCCGGTGGTATGCGGGCCGTGAAGTACGGTGCTACCCGGGACTACGTCTGCGCCATGACAGTGGTCCTCCCCTCTGGCGAGATCGTCCACTTTGGGTCCAACGTTTCCAAGACCTCTTCCGGCTACTCCCTGTTGAACCTAATGATCGGCTCTGAGGGTACCCTGGGCGTGATTACAGAGCTGACTTTGAAGCTCATCCCGGCCCCCAAGGTCACTGTCAGCCTCATTGTCCCCTATGAGAGTCTAGCCGACGCCATCTCCACTGTACCCAAGTTTAAGAAAAACCACATGAATCCCCAGGCTTTGGAATTTTTTGAAAAAGAAATTCTTATCTCCTCTGAGGAGTATCTCGGCAAGGCCGTTTTCCCCCGCAATGTCGGCGGTACAGAGGTGGGTGCCTACTTGCTGGTGACCTTTGATGGCAACAGCCAGGAGGAGATCGACGCCATTGTTGAGCAGGCCGCCGAGCTGGTGCTGGAGGCCGGTGCCCTGGATGTGTTGGTGGCCGATACTCCTGCCAAAATGAAAGACGCTTGGGCCGCCCGTTCCTCCTTCCTGGAGGGCATCGAGGAGCAGACCAAGCTGTTGGACGAGTGCGATGTGGTAGTGCCGGTGAGCCGTATTGCCGACTTTGTGCTCTATTTCAAGAGCATCCAGCCGAACTATGACTTTGCAGTCAAGAGCTTTGGACACGCTGGGGACGGTAACCTGCACATCTACACCTGTGCCAACGATATGGACGTGGAGGAGTTTAAGCGGCAGGTGGACGATTTCATGACCCATATTTATGACAAGACCATTGAGATGGGCGGCTTGGTCTCTGGTGAGCACGGCATTGGCATGGGCAAGATTGATTACTTGGCCCGCTCGGTAGGAGAGACGAATATGAAGCTCATGGAGGGGATTAAAAAGGTCTTTGATCCCAACCTTATCCTCAACCCCGGGAAGGTCTGCTATAAGTTGTAATTTCATAGGTCCGCAGTTATAGAAAAAGAGCAGGGACGCCCAAATGGGTGCCCCTGCTCGCTCTTACATTGGGAAAGTTACCTGGTTACAGCCAGTCCTCTACTACATCCCGGACCCCTGTCGGCCCCACCTGGTGTCTGACCAGCAGCCCCAACAACTCATCAATCCGCGCCGCACTCACTGTCAGGTTGGGAATCACCGCAGTTTCGCCTCCCCGCTCCCGGATCTTGACCCCGTAACTCTCACAGGCAAATCCCCCGGAAACCTCCATCTCCCCCACTACCACGAAGTAGTCAAAGCAATGGACCTTTCCCTCCTCCCCCTCTGCTGTGCGGCTCTCTACATATAACTCCTGCATCTCACTCACCCCTCTAATATTTGGTTTATAATTCTATATTATTCCTTTTTATGGAAAATATATGTCGGATTTTCTCGAGGCAGCCATAAAATTTTTCCCTTTTTGTCTCGTATTCCCGATGAAAGGGGATGCCTCGCCCCTCTGCATAGCCCTGCCAAGGGTCCTTTGGCAATCATTGACCTCTTGGCGCTCCCGCCGTTGGCTGGTATGATGGAAGTAATTCCGTCCAATGGAGGCGTCCTCTCATGCTTGAACTCCACCCCCTCCCTCACTTCCTTATGACCAGGGGGCTGATCTTGACCCTCGCCCTTCTCTGCTCTGCCATCGTATTGCTTTCCATAGGTCAGCCCTATTGGATCGCCCTGTACTACGCCCGCGCCTTACAGTCCAACGCAGCTTTGCTCCTGGGGAGTTCTCTTCTAGGGCCCCTGCTGCTGGAGGATGTGCTTCGTCGCACCCTATAACGCGGCCTTTTCTCCCCTACAGCGCCAAATCCGGGAAGGGAAAAAATTCGGCTTCCTGTGAAACCTGCCCGTGGTTTTTCACGCCATTGTGTGCTATACTTAAAAATAAGAAGGAAAAGATAGGAGGTTTTTCCATGGCACACACTGTTATAACCATTGGCCGGCAGTTTGGCTCCGGCGGCCGCATCGTAGCGCAGCGGATAGCAGAGGAGCTGCATATTCCCTTTTATGACAAAGCTGTCATCGATATGGCTGCCAAAGAGACCGGTCTTTCCCAGGAATTTATCCGCCAGGCGGAGCAGAAAATCCTTTTTCTTGGGGCGGCTCATCTTCAGCTCCTGCCCCGCCACCGTCACGGTGTCGCCGCGCACGCCCGCGCCGAGCTTTTCGATCTCCGGGATGAGCCCGCTCATGAGCTCGCCGCTCGAATATATGAGCGCGAGGCAGGCGTCCGGCGTCACCGCCTTGCCCAGCGCGGCAAAGCGCTTGGATATCCACTTCACCAGCGGGGCCTGGCCCTGGGAGGTGAAGTTTATCACCTTGCCGTACTTCTTGAGCGACTTCACCGCCTTCTGGCGCTGGTCCGGCTCATAGCCCGAGTCCTGCACGAACACCAGCGTGCAGTATTCCGGGATGTCCGAGACGATGCGCTCCAGCGCCTCCGCCTCCTGGTCCCGGCAGCGGCCCAGGTCGTAGCCGCGCACCTCCGTCAGCGCGCGCTCGGAAAGGAAGGGCAGCGCGTTCACCGCCTCCTCCAGCTCTCTCATGTCCAGCGTCCGCCCGTCCAGGCGGTGATAGCTGAAGTCGTCGCCGCCGTCCGGCAGGCACAGGGCCTTGAGCTCGCCCAGAAAGGCCTCGCGCAGATAGTCCTCCTGCCCGTAGAGCAGGTAGAGCCGCTGCGGACCGCCCGTTTTGAGTTCGCGGCTCACCTCGCCGTAATTCAGCCGCTCCGACTGCTTCGGAGCCTTTTTTTCAGCTCTCTTTGCCATCGTATCCTGTCCTCACTGTGACCGTTCCGTCCTCGTCCGTCCTGTATATCTCCAGCCCGCAGATCTCAAGCCGGCGTATCGCCTCGTATGTCGGGTGGCCGTAATTGTTCCAGCCCACTGATATCACCGCCGTCTCCGCCCGCGCGGCCTCCAGAAGTTCAAAGCTCGTCGAATACTTCGAGCCGTGGTGGCCCACCACCAGCAGCTGCACGTCCGGCAGCTGTGCGCGCTCCACAAGGCTGCGCTCCACCGCCGTGTTCACGTCGCCCATTACGAGCGCGTCGAATTCGCCCACGCTCGCCAGCGCTATGACGCCGCGCTCATTCTCGTCCCCGGCTTCTATGGGTTCGAACAGGCGGAGCCTCAGCGCGCCGAATTCCACGTCCAGGTCGCCCCCGCGGACATATTCCACGCTCGTCCCGTGCCGGGCGGCGCTCTCGAGTATGCCCTCGAGCAGCCCGTCCTCATCGTCCGCGCCGTAGGGCAGATACAAGGTGCCGACGTCTATGCGCGAGAGCAGGCGCTGCACGCCGTTGGCGTGGTCCGCGTGCAGGTGCGTGAGCACCAGCGCATCTATGCCTCTGCGTCCCTCGCTCAGAAGGTATTCTGAGGCCGTGTCCCCGGCGTTGTCCCAGGCGCTCAGGCCGCCGCAGTCTATGAGCGCGGCGTGCTCGCCGTGGACGG
>ERZ779866.3592-NODE-3592-length-12423-cov-9.148205_pt1 | contig 12423 bp, 14 predicted proteins | sample MGYA00511248_ERZ779866 | MGnify/ENA primary metagenome ERZ779866 (study PRJEB29588, sample SAMEA2155758) | human gut metagenome | biome: human gut; feature: human-associated habitat; material: faeces | place: Denmark | collected 2008/2010 ... | reverse complement strand
GGGTGCCTGTTCGGCCGCAACTACGGGAGAGCGGTCCGCGCGGCAGCGTGCGGTTGATATAAATAATAACGGAACGAAAGGAATATTCATTATGCAGGCAATTGTAGAGACCCTGTTTGACGCGGTCTATCTTATTTCCGTCATTACCATCGGCGTCCTGATGATTCGGAGAAGCAAGGGAGACCGTCAGTTTCGTCTGTTCGGTTGGATGGCTGTGGTGCTGGGCGCGGGAGACTCCTTCCACCTGGTGCCCCGTGCTCTGGCCCTGTGCACCACCGGCCTGGAGAACTACACCGTACCCCTGGGGCTGGGCAAGTGGATCACCTCCATCACCATGACCATCTTCTATGTGATTCTCTATTACGTCTGGCGTCAGCGTTATCAGATCAAGGGCCAAAACAGCATCACCGCCTCCGTGTACATCCTGGCGGGACTGCGGATTGTCCTGTGCATGATGCCCCAGAACGACTGGCTCAGCGCCTCCGCACCCCTGTCCTGGGGCATCTGGCGGAACATCCCCTTCGCCCTGCTGGGCCTGCTGATCATCGTCCTCTTCTACCGCAGCGCTAAGGAGCGGAACGACCATGCCTTCCGCTGGATGTGGCTGACCATCGTCCTCAGCTTCGGGTTCTATATCCCGGTGGTCCTCTGGGCGGACGCCGTGCCCATGGTGGGCATGCTGATGATTCCCAAGACCTGCGCCTATGTGTGGACGGTGCTCATCGGCTACCAGGCCATGAAGAACGAGAAATAAGGAGGAATTTTTTATGAAGCGATATGCCAATACTGCCGTGGTCTACGCCGTGATCGCCATGATTTTCGGCGTGTTCTACCGGGAATTCACCAAGTTCAACGGCTTTGAGGGCCGGACCGTGCTCTCCGCCATCCATCCCCACTACTTCATGCTGGGCATGACCTTCTTCCTGCTGCTCCTGCTGCTGGAGAAGGCGATTGGCTTCTCCGATGCAGGGACGGGGAAGGTGCTGGTTGTGTACCATGTGGGCCTGAACCTGACCGGCCTTACCTTCCTGCTCCGGGGCGTGACCCAGGTGCTGGGGACCAACCTGTCCTCCGCCATGAACGGCGCCCTGTCCGGTGTGGCCGGCATCGGCCATATCCTTCTGGGGGTCAGCCTGCTTCTTCTGCTCCTCCGGATTAGCAAGTGCGTGTCCGCCGGTAAGTAAATAGGATATTGTGAGAGCCGCCCGGGCGCATGCATTGCACCCGGGCGGCTCTTTGTCAGAAGGGCCGGCACATAAGGACGTGCCGGGCGGGAATAGGATACTTATCATGAAGAAAAATGGAGGGTGATGGTATGCTTACCGCATGGCTGCTTCTGATGCTCAACGGACTCTTTGTCACGCTGCGCCTCTCAGGAGGGAACGGAGGCTCCTTCCCGCGTCCGCTGAAAGCGGAGGAGGAGCGGATGTACCTGGAGCGCATGACCCAGGGGGATCTGGAGGCCCGCAACATCCTCATTGAGCACAACCTGCGCCTGGTGGCCCATATCATGAAGAAGTACTACACCCCCAACGGCGACCAGGACGACCTGATTTCCATCGGCACCATCGGGCTCATCAAGGCGGTGGGCACCTACCGGACGGACAAGAACATCAAGCTGGCCACCTACGCCTCCCGCTGCATCGAGAATGAGATCCTCATGTACCTGCGGAAAAATTCCGCCCAGCGCACGGAGGTCAGCTTCGACGAGCCCCTGAACACCGACTGGGACGGCAAGGAGCTGCTGCTGTCCGACGTGCTGGGCACCGACGGCGACGTGGTCATGGGACCCATCGAGGCCGACGTGGACCGCAAGCTCCTGGCGGAGGCAGTATCCCGGCTGTCTCCCCGGGAGAAGGACATCATCTCCCTGCGGTTTGGCCTGGGAGGCCGGAAGGAGATGACCCAGAAGGAGGTAGCCGACCGCATGGGCATCTCCCAGTCGTACATCTCCCGCCTGGAAAAGCGCATCATCTCCCGCCTGCGGCGGGAGATGCAGAAGCTCAGCTGAACAGGCGGCAAAGGCAGGCCGAAGGCCGCCGCGCCCATGCGGGCAAAAAAGAAAACCTTGAAACCAATACGGTTTCAAGGTTTTTCGTTGGTGGAGATAAGCGGGATCGAACCGCTGACCTCTTGAATGCCATTCAAGCGCTCTCCCGAGTGATCGGTTAAGCACCCCCACAGGCATCTGGGGCCATATCTCCATCAGAATCCACCCACACGCATTTCTGCGATTATTTTAGCGTGTTTTGGAACTGTTGTCAATTAGAGAGGCTGAATGAGCGCACTGTCAGGCAGTGCTTTTTTCATGAAACAATGTCCTGTGCTGCATACTCAACTTCTGTTTCCAATCCGAGTTCGAACTGTGCGAAGCTCATGTTGAACTCGATGTGCAGGCGATAATCGGAGTACACATCCACTCTCTTGATGATGTATCCTGCGATCATCTTCTTCACATCCATGTCGCTGCCATCGAACATCTCGGACCATTCCATGATGCGGCGGTAATCCGCTTTGATGACTTCAATGCGCTGATTGCTTTTCTCGACTTCCTCATTGAGTTCAGTCAATTGAGAATTGGCATCCAGCATCCTGGTACGGGCATTGTTGACCAGCTCCGACAGGACGTCCATCGGGAACGCACTCTCACCCTGCACGGCTTTGATGATCTCCAGCTTCAGTGATTCATATTCCTTGGTAGCCTTAGCAGACTCTGCTTTGGCGTCCGCAAGGCGCTTCTTGAGACTGACCATGGCACTGCGGTGGGTACGGGAGATGATCTCGTTCTCCTCTACAGACCGCATCCGATCAAATACCTGATGGAGAATGTCGGTGACCATCTTGTCCAGAATGTGCATGGTGTAGCCAGTCTGCCCATCGCAGTTACTGCGCTTGCGGGTCTTGTTGTAGCACACATAGCGGATGCGCTTGCGGCCAACCTTTTCACCGGCAGCGTTGATCCGAGTTGTCCCATTGGTGGTCAGCGTCAAACGCCCGCCGCAGTGTCCGCAGAACACATTGCCGGACAGTAGGGATTGCCCCCTGGTGTTGCGGGGCATGGTTCGCAGCGCATTGCACTCATTGGCTCGTTCAGCCATGAGCTTTTGCGCCAGCTCGAAGTTCTCCGGTGAGATGATCTGCAAATCAGGGAATGCTTTAGACTGTGTACTGCCGCTCCGAAGCACGCCAGTGTACATGATATTATGCAGAATGTGACCGACGGTAGCTTCATGCCAGTTCTTCCCGTCACGGGTCTTGATGCCCATCTCAGACAGGAAGTTGGCGATTTTAAATCTGCCGTAACCGGAGCCGACGCACAGGTCGAACATCATGCGCACGACCTTTGCCTCATCAGGATTGATCTCCAGTTTGAAGACCTCATGCTTGCGCTTGTTGTATGTGCCGCTGGGTACCAGGTCATAGCCGTAAGGGGCGGAACCACCACGGAAGCGGCCTTCCTGGACCATCTGCCCGAGGGCGGCCTTGGTACGCATGGAGGTTTTCTGACTCTCACCGTCTGCCTGCCAGAAGCGGATGTAGTTGGTGAGACGGTCGACATGCGTGTCGATTCGCTGTTCACCTTCGTTGACGCTCCAGACCTGAATGCCGTGGTTGATGAGCCATTCGACCACGAAAGGCGTTTCTTCGGCTCGTCTGCCAATACGGTCGAACATGAACACCAGCAGAATATCGAATTTGCCCTGTTCGGCATACTCCTTGATGAGTTGAATTTTATCACGGTCATTGGCGCTGACCTTGAAGCCTGACACGCCGTTTTCCTGTTCCTCGTACACGATGGTCCAGCCCATCCGCTCTGCGAACTCACGGCAGGCTTTTCTCTGCACGGGGATATCAGCTTGATTCTGGTCATCGTGGTCGACCTGCTTGGTGGTGGAGACGCGGTACAGACAGCATACTCTGTTCTGGATGCTGAGTACATTTTGATAAGAACAACAAACTCTTTCAGCCATAATGTATCCTTCCTCTCAATGAATGATTTAGAAATGTGAGAGGTTCAGATACACCTTTTCATGTATTCACTTTTCAAAGTACACGGCATTTTGCCACCTTGATTATCTCACATTTCAGGTTGAATAGCTATCAAAACCTCGAAATATAAGCAACAAAGAAACGGCCTCCGATCCGGTAAAATCGCGCTTGAGCAAAAGACTTTTTGCCCAAGCGCCAGCTTGCCGAGAATAGAAAGCAGGCCGCAGCTTTAAACTGCAGCCTGCTTGCAATGACAAAAGAATTTTATTTTTCCTGCTCTAACCGATGGAGTTCTGCGCGGGCTTTTTCAAGTTCTTCTTCCAATTCAGCAATGCGCTTCTGGTCTCGACGAAATATCTCACGATTTATTTCGTCCGATTTCTGATATATCATAACCATGAGCATCAGAGCCGGACGCACATCCTCGTCAGGGATTTTGACGACAGCTGTGCCAACAGCCTCTTGGCCGCGATTCTTTACCAACTGCTCCAAATCATCTCTGGTAACCATTTTGTTTTTCCTCCGCAGTTTCTCAATTCCACTTCTCGGTGTGCTTTTGACGATCCAGATATTCCTTTGATTCTTGCTCATCGGCAGGCCGCACTCGCTTTTTGCCGCAATCCGGGCATTGGTCGCATCCGGTTTCCGCTTCGAAGGTATAGTGGCAGGCGTCACAGGTATAGATTTCTTTGCTCATCGTACTTCTCCTGTGGTATGACGGACTGCAATATATTTCTGATTCCGGCTATTGGGCTTATCAGGAACTGTCAACTGGAGTTCTCCTGTCTCCAACATCGGCTTCAGATATGCTTTCAGAAAATGTGCTTTGTTTTTCATTCCGCAGGCTTGCATCAACTGTTCGCGCGTCTGAGGGGCATTGAGGCACAGAGAAACAATCTTACTCCGAATATCTTTATCTGGAGTGTTGACTGGTATGGTAACTGGAGCGGTATCCGTTCCAGTCGTGTCAAAATTCTCGTCGGACCGATAGAAAACAACCACGAATCCGGACTTCAAAACCTCAAATTTATATTTGCATCCAGCAGCGTCACACGCATCAGCAATACGCTTCAGTCCAGTACCAAAGCTCTCAACATTCTTGGAGTAATAAAGTGTCTGTGCAATCAGCGGGTTCCTGCGGATAGGACGCTCTCGACCAGAGATGAAGTCCTCCGGCTCATAGCCTGCCGGAAAAGTACCGGGGTTATAAATCTCAACTCGGTCCTTGTATATGGAAACCTCGTTGTTCTGTCCGGTTCCGTATTCCTTGTGGCAAAACGAATTGATCAGCGCTTCACGGACGGCATCCACAGGAATTTCTGGGATTTCTTTGCGTTGCAAAGATCCAAACTCTACCCGCCAGCGGATATTTTTGAAAATATACTTTTCGGCACGGTCAACGAGTTCGAAGATCGTTCCATGCTCACGCTGAATATCCAAAAATGTGAGCCGCTCCGTTCCGGCGAATACCGCCATTTGCAGGTCATTGTAAGGTGTCTCACCGAACAGGACCATGCCTGCGTTCAGCAGGTAGCTTCCCGCAGTCAAGCTCAACTTACCCAGCACCGTATCCCTGTCGGAATAATCAAAGCTGATTCTGCCGAACTCTTGACCGCGGTGGATATACTCTTTGAGAGAGTTCTCGTCCACCGAGCTTGTCAAGCACTCAGAAACTTTGCGTTCCCATACACCTTCGCTGCTTTGCCGCTCCATAATGTAGTCGGTCAATTCCTGCTGGGACATTACCTTATCTTCATCCGCGACACGGATTCTGGCCACATTATAGGCAAAGTATGGTGTGTTGTGCCCTTCAAAGCTGACATGGATACAATCCTTATCATCAATATGGACTACTGCAATTTCCGGGTAAATTCTCGGCTCGATATGGTTTGCAATCTCCTGACTGATATCCCGTAGGGTCTTTTCGGAAATTTGCTGTCCAATAGGCGTCCCATCTGGTTTTATCCCGAAATAGAGTTCGCCTTTCTGATGTTTGTTCAGGATGGCAGCAATTGATACGACGCCTTCCTTCAGTTCTCCAGTAGTCTTTTTAAATTCTAAGGTTTCGGTTTCGTGTCCGAGATTCAATTTTGCTCACCCCTCTCAACACTTTTCAATGTGTCAAATGCAAAAGCGATATTCTTGGATTTGCAAAAGTCCCGAATCACAAACAGTGTCATTTTATTCGGCTCGGTTCTTCCGTTCTCCCAGCGATTGACGGTCGCAACACTTATATTCAGCTGTTCCGCAAGTTCCTTCTGCGAAATGCGCAGTTCACTGCGAAGCTGAATAATAGAGTCTGCAAAAGTCACTGGTCATCACGCCCCTTTTGCATAGTATAACACATGATAAGCGTTTTTACAACGAAGAGAAGCATTTCCGAACCACTCTTTTATGCAGGCTGTTCCTCACTGCACAGCCCGTTCTTTCGGATATATGCGTCCAGCAGGGTGTTGCGTACCAGAGCAGAGAGGGTCGGATTGGCCTCCTGAGCAAAGCTGATCGTTACCTTATGACCCTCAATGGTCATCTGGATCTGCCTGGTGTTTTTCTTCTCTGTGCTCTGATTTACCATAGTCGCTTCCTCGCTTTCTTTTGTTGTCAGGTAGTATATCCTTAATCCCAATGCTGATCTCCAAGGCAGCATTCACTTCCTGCATCTTGCCTTTTCCTACAGTTCCCGCATACCCAAGCAGGCGCTGCTTGTCTAATGTCCGAAGCTGTTCCAGCATGATCGTGGATTCATTGTGTAATCCGCATTGTCGCCCATTCAGGTTTACATGGGTCGGTAATCGGTGATGCTTTATGCGGCTGGTAATCGCCGCCACGATGACCGTGGGACTATGACGATTGCCTATGTCATTCTGAATAATCAGCACCGGTCGGACGCCTCCTTGCTCGGAGCCACGTACCGGTTCAAGATCCGCATAGAATATGTCTCCGCGGTATGCGGAGTGGATGTTGTCATTATCCATAGTAGCTTCCATTTTTCTCCTGCTACAAACTAAGTAAAGGAATCCGCGCAGGCCATAGCGCACAGCTTTAGCCTGCGCGGTATATATTTTCCTTTGCCTGTACTTGACACTACTTCCCCAGGCGGGGCGGCAACTTGAACTGTGCGGGCGCACATCACGGGACTCTCACCCCTCCGGGGAACGCCCGGAGCTGCGTACAGGAGTATCATTGTGGGCTGACGGGATCATGGCGGGAACAGCTTGCCAAAGCTGTCTTGGCCTGAGTGGGTATCGCTCTGCACCTTATTTGGCCGTCCTTTGATGCGGATCTGCTCCGCACAGGTGGTCTTCGCGCACTCGGTCTGACGCTCTCCCGATCAGCTAAGGTATTCAAGTTGCCGGATATGACCGCCTGGGGCGGTGTTTTTCAAGGTTCGCTGAGATGTTTTGATCTCACGAAGATTGTAACTCTGCGCGTATTCTTCCAACAGAAACAGAATGGAAAGTTTACCAACCCAAAATGGAAAGTTTTTAGAGGGATGCCTCCAATTCGGACAGCAGAGAGATGGCCATCCGCAGTCCGCGCTTCTGTTCCTCTGCAAAATCTCCTTTTCCCACCAGGAGATAATCCAGAGAAACATCAAAGAATGCTGCAAACTCTACGGCCAGCTCGACTGGGCCAGTTTGCTTTCCAGTTTCGATTTTTGCGATGTATGGAGTGCTGACATTCATCTTCTCTGCCAACTGCTCCTGTGTGAGCCCACGCTTTTTTCGCAAGCTCCTGATCCTTGAACCATAGTCCTCTCTATTAAAGTACATGGTGATTTACTCCGTCTTCTGAAATTTGGATGCGAACCAAATTTCGGAGCGGTGGGTCGCGGCAATGGAGCGACCGGACATACCGGACGCTGAGCAGAGGCCGCCATTTTTCGACAAACAAAAAATGCACCCACCGTGCGGTGAGTGCATACGAAGAGAAATATTTGCCGAGCTTTAGCGGTATATAGTGAGTAAGGACAAATGGTGTCGAATAAAAAAGAACCGCAACCCCTTGGAGGATTGCGGTATGTAATGTTGTTCTTTTTTCCCTGACCCCCGGCGGGTGTTCATTGCTCCCTATACGATTTCCTGCCATATTCTCCCCTTGCGGGGATAACAGACAAAAAGTGCGTTTCCCCTCACCGTTTCGATGGGGGTATTATAATAGGGAATTTTTAGGGGTTTCTTAGAAATCGCTTAGGTTTTAGGCAGTTTTGCTGAAATTTGAAGATTATCCGCTTTTTGTATTATTATATATTCATATTGGCTAAAAAGCACAAGCCAAAACTATGCATTATATATGTGCAATTAGTCTGACAAGACTTTCTATATCTTATTTTTCTATTCTACCAAGGGTACACTAAACTTGTCAACATATTTCTTGTGGTCGGAGGGTTGGCAAGTGGAATATGGAACGATTCGGATTAAGCTGGACGAGCTGTTGAAGGCATCTGGTCTTAGCAAGAACATGCTGAGCCATCGAGCTGAGATGCAGCGGACGCAGATCAACAATTATTGTAAAAACCAAATTACTCGTTTAGATATAGATGTCCTCGCAAGGCTTTGTACGGTGTTGAATTGTGAGATCGGCGATCTATTAGAATTTATACCACCAGAAAAGATAGAAAAATGAGGCTCGCAGGAGGCATAGCAATACTTTTCCAGTATATTGGACGGTCGGCATTTCAAATGGGAACGGCAAATTAATTATAAACGCAGTTGCAAATTCTGAAGCTCATTTTCTATTGGTTATCACCGAGAGTCTTTGCAAAATCACCGAAATACAACAAAAAAGAACCGGTCGAGATCTCGTGCATGAAATCTCGACCGGTTTTCTGTTATTGGGGAATTAACTTAGTATTACTTCGCCTCTTTGCGGAAGCACATGAACCAGTCCAGGCAATACTGATTCTCACTCTGGTTGTCCATCCGCTCCTTGGCTACGCCGCAGCTGCCAGCGGTGGGTACGATGACATCATCGCCGGGCCGCCAGTCGGCCGGGGTGGCGCAGGCGTCGGCGTCCGCTTTCTGGAGCGCCAGGATGATACGCTTGATCTCGTCAAAGTTGCGGCCCGTGGACAGCGGATAGTACAGGATGGTTCGCACCACGCCGTTGGGGTCGATGACAAACACCGCCCGTACCGCCTGGGTGTTGGACTGTCCCGGCTGGATCATGCCGTACTTGTTGGCCACCTCCATGCGGATATCCTCGATGAGGGGGAAGGTCACATTGATGTGTTTCTTACCGTTCCACTCCAGCTCCTGGATCTTCCGCAGCCAGGCGATGTGGGAGTAGATGGAGTCCACTGAAAGGCCCACCAGCTCAGTATTGAGAGCCTTGAACTCGTCGATCATGGAGCCGAAGGTCATAAACTCCGTGGTGCAGACCGGGGTGAAATCCGCAGGATGGGAGAAGAGGATCACCCATTTGCCGGCGTAATCCTCCGGGAATTTGATAGGGCCCTGGGTGGTGACAGCCTCGAAGGACGGGGCCTTGTCGCCAATAAGAGGCATTCTGTTTTCCTGATCCATGGTAAGCGCTCCTTTCGTTAGTAGTCAAGTTCGATGAATATGATATATGGGTTCTTTGGAGAAAGGCCGTAATACTCTATCTGAAACAGCGTTAACCCAGCAGCTCGCTCTCCAGATCCTGCAGCATGATGTCCAGTGCGGAGATACCACCCTCGGCGGTGTACCACACGGCGGGGTGAGCCAGATAGACGATGTTGCCGTTCTTGTAGGCGTCGGTTCCCATCACCAACTCGTTTTCCATGATCTCCTGGGCCAGCTTTGCCCCGTCGGTGCCGATGGCGGCATCACGGTCCATAACAAAGATATAATCAGGGTTTTTCTCTACAATATATTCAAAAGAAGCTTCGTTGCCGTGTGTAGAAGTTTGATTTTTAGCGTCTACTCCAACGTTATTGAATCCAATTTCACGGCCGATAATAGAGCAGCGACCGTCATTTCCTAATACATTGAAGCTTCCGCTTGTACACATACCTACAATGGCTGTTTTGTCTTTTGCAAAATCAGCAAGTTTTTGAATGCGTCCATCAAAATCAGCCATTAATCCGTCTACTTTATCTTCAAGACCAAACATAGAGGCAACGGTATTTGCATTTTTCTTTACACTTTCTACCACACCTGCTTTAGAATCTGTTGCCAGATATACCACAGGAGCAATTTCACTTAAAGCATCATAAGATTTGGACAGTCGGCCACCGATAAAAATAATGTCCGGCTCACAAGCCATTACAGCTTCCATATCGGCTTCTTTAATGGTTCCCAAATTTGTAACTTCTGCGTTGGTTACATAGCTCTGCAAGTAATCCAGTGAAGTATTGGCAGAACCTACTACACGGTCACCAACTCCCAAAGCATCCAAAATATCTAAAGATGCCATATCCAAAATTGCAATGCGCTGCGGATTATATGGAACTACTAAATCAACTTCCTCGCCGTTTGCGTTCAAACTTTTAATGGTCACTGTTTCAGGCTGACTGCTTTGATTGGAACCAGCAGTTTCTGAAGAACTTGAGGTACTGCTGGAACAAGCTACTAAGCTCATTGCCATGACTACTGCAATTGCAAGAGCAAAAAATTTTTTCATATGTCTCATGTTCATACTCCTTTTTATATAGTTATTCATATATTTAATAATAAATGGATAAAGGTTTTCCCTCTATTTCCAGGATTTCAAAATCTACTTTGTATATCTCTGACAATGTTTCCTTTGTCATCACCTCCTTTACAGTTCCAAATTTGGCTACTTTTCCATCTACAAACGCGCAGATATAGTCTGAATAAAATGCAGCGTAGTTGATTTCATGCAGTACCAATATGATGGTTTTTTCCAATTCGTCACAAAGACGACGTACAATTTTCATCATGTTGGTTGCATGGTAAATATCCAGATTATTGGTGGGTTCATCAAGTAAAATATAATCTGTATCCTGCGCAATTACCATTGCAATTAATGCACGCTGACGCTGTCCACCGGATAATTCATCAATGAATCTGTCTCGAAACGCTTCAAGTTCCATATAAGCAATGGCTTGCTCAATGATTTCTTCATCTTCTTTGGTAGTTCTGTTTCCCGAGTAAGGAAAACGTCCAAAGGCTACCAATTCCCGAACGGTTAATTTCATTTGTATGTTGTTGCTTTGAGTTAAAATTGCCAGACGCTTTGAAAGTTCTTTACTTTTCCATTTTTCAAGCTCTGTACCGTCAAAAGAGACCAACCCGCTGTCTTTGGCAATTAATCGCGATATAATTCCCATAACTGTAGATTTACCCGCACCGTTGGGACCAATGAAAGAAATTACTTTTCCCTTTGGAATTTCCAAGTTTACCGCATCTACAACCGGTTTACCATTATATTTTTTTGTTACATCTTTTATTTGCATTATCATACACTCCTTCTCGTTAACAGAAGATACAGGAAGTAAATGCCTCCTCCTACTGTTATAAAGACACTGATGGGAACTGAATACGTGAAAACCTGTTCTACAATCAATTGTCCTCCAACAAGTACAATGATTCCAAATAAAGCAGAACCCAACATTAAGAAGCTGTGTTTATATGTTTTTAACAACTGTCTTGAAAGGTTGGCAAGAATCAATCCAAGGAAAGAAATTGGTCCTACCATGGCAGTAGCAACAGCAATAAATAAGGTAACGCCTAAAAGAAGACGACGTACACTTCTGTCATAATTTACACCAAGGTTAATTGCCTGATTTTTCCCCAAGGTAAGAACATTTAAAACAGATAAATCCTTTCCTAAAAAAGCAATGACTACGCCTAATACAATCACTGAAAAAATAATAATTTCTGTGTTAATATTGCTGAAGCTGGCTACAAGTGTATTTAATAAATTATCATATTCATTTGGGTCCATTACTCTTGTCAAGGTTGTTTGAATACTGGAAAATAAAGAAGTAAGTACAGTGCCTATCAGCAATACATACAATACATTGTGCTTTGTCTTTTTAAAAAAGTAACTATATATTAATGTTGCGGTTACACCCATAATGATTAAGTCCGCGGCAAACGAAAGGTTGGCATTTGCCGCAAGGATGCTGCTAGACCCGGCGAAAAAGACGACAGCAGTATGAATTAAGGTATACAGGGAGTTCATCCCCAGCAAACAAGGGGTTACAATACGATTGTTAATTACAGATTGGAAAACAATAGAGGCGCCTCCAATGGCAAAAGCAGTAAGTATCATAACAATTAGTTTAGGTGTGCGAATTTTCATTGCATATAAAAACAGTTTTTCATTGGCAAAGTTCACATCTGTCAGCATATAAGCAGTGGCTGCGGCAAGGGCTAATACTGATAAAATGATAATTTTTGTTAGGTTTGAACGGAATACGGCTTGATTCATGTTTGGCTACCTCCATCCAAGTGGGAGCTGGAATTGCCGCAGCTTGTGGTT
>ERZ779866.3591-NODE-3591-length-12426-cov-18.111713_pt1 | contig 12426 bp, 14 predicted proteins | sample MGYA00511248_ERZ779866 | MGnify/ENA primary metagenome ERZ779866 (study PRJEB29588, sample SAMEA2155758) | human gut metagenome | biome: human gut; feature: human-associated habitat; material: faeces | place: Denmark | collected 2008/2010 ... | reverse complement strand
GACCGGTACTCCCTCACCGTCCTGGTGGAGGTGACCGCCCCGGAGGGAATGGAACTGGAACAGGCGGAATACCTCCTCGACCTGGATTCAGACCTCCTGCCCGAGCTGGAGGACCGGGATGGCATTGGGGGCTTTCGGTACGGGTCCACGATGCTGGAGGATGAGGACCCCACAGATAACCACATCACGCTGCTGTGGTACCGCTCCCCCACCTCCTATCTGAAGGCGGAGACCGAGCCCTTCACCGGCCGCACCGCCGTCCTCACCCCGCTGCGCCTGACCGGCTGGGAGACGGTACAGAATTTGGAGATCGACTTCTCCCAGGAGGCATGGACCTGTACCGTGGACCTGCCGGAGGAGGACAGCGGGACAGAGATTCCGGCCGGCCAGACCGTCCTGGTGGGAGAGGACGAGATGGAGGTGACCCAGCTGTACCTCTCCCCCATCAGCTGCGCCCTCACTCTCCAGGGAGAGGAGCACGACAGCCGCATGTGGGGGCCTGTGGGTCTCTCCTCCCTGATGGAGGAGACCTCCCTCACCCTGGCGGACGGCTCCACGCTGCCCATGTCCCGGCTGTTGGATCTCACCTATAACTCGGACGCCGGCCAAGCTGAGGCCGTGTTCCAGCTGGAGCGGATCACGGACCCGGAGCAGGTGGTCTCCGTCACCGTCTTTGGGGAGACCATTCCGGTTTCCTGACTGTCCCGGCGCTTTTTCTGGACAGGTCCTCCCCTGCCGTGGTACAATAAGCTATCAAATTTCCATGCACTGCATGGCGGAGGAGGCAGCGATTATGTACGAACTTTGGACCGCACTGGAACAGGCGAGAGAGTACAAGTGGGTGGAGCTCTCCCACCCCCTGGACAACGACAGCCCCTACTGGTCGGGCATCCCGGACGGGTCGGTGGAGCTGTCCAAAATGGTGTACGACTGGGGCAACCCCATGCTGGACTGCCTGATTCAGACCTTCAAGTTTCCCGGTCAGTTCGGCACCCACATCGACTTCCCCGGCCACTTCCTCAAGGGCGGCCTGCTGTCCGAGGCCTACGGGGCCCGTCAGCTGGTGTACCCCCTGTGCGTGGTGGACGTGAGCGAGAAGGTGAAGGAGGACGTGCACTACGCCGTCACCGTCCAGGACATTCTGGACTATGAGGCCAAGTACGGCCCCATCCCCGACGGGGCCTTCGTGGCTCTGCGTACCGACTGGGGCAAGCGCTGGCCCAGCATGGACGCCCTGTCCAACTTCGACGCTGAGGGGGGCGAGCACACCCCCGGCTGGTCCATGGAGGCGCTGAGGTACATCTATGAGACCCGCTCCGCCGCCGCCAACGGCCATGAGACCATTGACACCGACGCCTCCAAACTGGCCGCCGAAGCGGGAGACTTGGCCTGCGAGCGGTACGTGCTCTCCAGCGGCAAGCTCCAGGTGGAGCTGCTGTGCAACCTGGACCAGGTAGCCCCCGCCGGGGCGGTGATCCTGGTGTCCTACCCCAACATCAAGGGGGCCACCGGCCTGCCCGCCCGGGTGTGGGCCGTCACCCCGTAAAGCGGCTGCACCATTAAAAAATCCTGTCCCATAACGCAATGGGACAGGATTTTTTTATTCCCTATGTACGGCGTCCGGGGCGCTCCATCACAATCCGCCGGAACACCACGTTTCCTTTTTTCCAAATATACCGGAGCCGGGCCAGGCGCTCCGCCTGCCGGTACGCCCCATGGATTTCCCGGGCGTGGCTCTCCGGGCAGCTCTCCCACCGGCGCAGCCGGCTCCGGAAGCAGGCAAACTGCCAGCAGTAGATCATCTCATACCACAACTGGCTCTCCTGGGACACCTCCCGCTTCCAATAGGCCCCAAACTGCTCCTCCATAGGGGCGTACATGATCCGGTCCAGCTCCGCCGGGGTGTAGTACCCCTGCTGAATGGCCATGTCCACAATGTCGGTGCCTGGGAGAAAATTGAGACCGTGGAGCTGGAGCTCATACCGCCCCGGAAACTTCTGGACCAGACGGTAGGACTCCTTCAAATCCTCTATGGTCTCAAAGGGATGCTGGAGCATCAGGTCAAAGCTGCCCCAGAACACCCCCGTCTCCTGGATGGCGGAGATGGCCCTCAAAATGTCCTCCTGGGTCTCATACCGGTGAAACACCTCCCGGCGCACCCGCTCCGAGCCCGATTGAATCCCCATGATGACCTCGGTCAGTCCCACCCGTTTCAGCTTTTTCAGCATCTCCAGCTCCACCATCTTGGGATGGGACCAGATCGTGAAGGGGAGATGGATGTATTTCTCATATTTTTCCGCAAATTCGTCCACCCAGCCCGGGAGATTGGGAAAAATCTCGTCGTAGAAGTGGACGAACACGATCTTTTTGCAGTGCCGCCTGGCCTCCCTCAGCTCATCGATCACGCTGTTTACCGACCGGGTGCGCACCCCAGGAATCCCCTGGGGCAGCAGCCGCCGCAGATTGACGCAGCAGCAGTAGGAGCAGGTGAAGGGACAGCCCCTGGAGGCGATCACCTCATAGCTGCGGGTGTTCCGCTGGGGATCGCCCCACACAATCGCGTCATGGTCAATGAAGCAGGCGCCCGCACTGTTGACCACGGGAATCCCATAGCCGTCCACATCGCTGAGCAAGTCCCCGATCTCATTTTGACGAATTTCCCCCTCCTCCCGCCAGCACAGGGACGGAATGGACCGCCAGTCGCTCCCCAGGTGCAGAGCATCCGCCAGCCGGCAGATGGCGCGCTCCCCGTCGGAGCGGAGGACAAAGTCCGCCCCCCGCTCCAGCAGCTTTTCGGGGAACATAGTGGCGTAGGCCCCGCCGCACACCAGGGGAGCGATCTGTTCCCGCACCAGTCCGTCCATCAGCTGATAGACGGTGTCCAGGTACATGGAGCTCATCACCGACAATCCCACAAGCACCGGCTGTTTTTCCCGCACCACCTGGAGGAACATCTCTGCCTCCCGCCGGGTAGAGGGGCGGGGGCGGACGCTGTTGAAGTCCTTGTAGAAAATAGTGGTCACCTGATAGCCCACCCCCTCCAGCGCGGCCTCCAGATAGCGCACGCCCAGGGCCTTCTTATTATAGAACGCAACTAGGATCACTTGTCGTCTCTCCATTAAAATCCCTTCACTCCCCCGATTCGTCAAATTATTTTGGATTACCTCACGCAATATAACATATATTTTTAGTTTAGTCAATCAAGAAAACCAAAAATATATGTCTAATGCCTGTCAGGAGCCGGTATCATAATTCCTGAAAGGGGGATGAGATATTGGGTTATGAGGAGTTTGTCCGAGAGCGCATTACACAGCTGCGGCTGAAAAAGGGCGTCTCGGAATACCAGATGAGCTACGATCTTGGGCACAGCCGGGGGTATGTCTATAACATCTCCTCCGGGAAAGCGCTTCCTCCACTGAAAGAGTTTTTCTCCATCTGTGAGTATTTCAATCTGACGCCCCAGCAATTTTTCGACGAGTCCACCGATTCTCCCGAACTGATTCAACAGGCGGTGGAGGGCCTGAAACAGCTGGGAGAGGAGGACCTTCTGCTCCTGCTAAAACTGATCTCCCGGCTCAGAAAAGCAAACGGCGGGCCCGCTTAAAAATAATTTGCACCGCAAATATACAAAAAGCTGCAGAGAATGGCCATTACAGCCCTTCTCTGCAGCTTTTTCCAAACTCTTCAGCCGGCTCTATTTTTTCAAAATCCGCTTCAGCGCGGCCAGGTCCAGGAGGTTCACCGTCTCGAACTTTCCCTGATAAAACACCGCCCAGTTGTTGAACACACAGGGCAGGGCCTTGGCCTTCTCCAGGGAGTCCACGGGATGGAAGGTCACCGGAGTTCCGGTCTCCTGGCAGTACGACCGGGCCAGCTCCACGCTCTGGAGGATGTAGGGGCACTGGAAGTCATAGAAGATGGTCAGCTCCTCCCCCTCCACCCTCGGCTCCTTGACCTGGGGCGCGAACCGGGGGGCCGTCCCGTCAAAGGACCGGGCCAGCAGGGTATAGCCGTAATCGGTGGCGTCCGCCGCCTCAAATCCGAATTTTTGGGCGAAAGACTGGTCGGAAAGCCAGGCCTTCTGCTTGGCCGCCCCCAGCATGCACACCCCAGACCTGCCCTTTGCCCGGGCGTCGGAGAGACAATACTCCATCAGCGCCCGGCCGTACCCCTTCCCCTTCTCACCGCCCAGCACCCACAGGCAGTAGATGTAGAGGTAGTTGTCCCCCAGAACCGGGACCCAGGCCGTCTCCAGGGGGGCGTACTCGATAAACACCGTGGCCTTCGCGTCCAGCTTCCGGAACACGTGGCCTTCCTTCAAGCGGTCGGAGAGCCACTGACGCTTGGCCTCCACCCCCGGGTGGGGCTTTTTGCTGCGAATGATGCAGCACAAATGCTCCCGTTCCAGATTTTCCGGGGTCAAGTTGACAAATGTTCCCTCCATGGGTTCCACCCGCCTTTTCTATTACTCGTACAAACATTCTATCACACAGAGCCTTGGAACACAACTGCCTTATGGGAGGTCGGAGCCCCCTCCCAGACACCCCGCCGCAATGACCGCCGCCAGCTTCGTCTGGTATTTTGGGTCCTGGAGCAGCCCCTCCTCCTCCGGGTTGGAGAGAAAGCCGCACTCCACCAGCACCGCCCGGTTGGGGATGTGGTTCATCAGGTACACCGTACTCGGGATGGGCTTGCTCTCCCGGCTGTTCTCCGGCTGGAGGCTCTCCCGCACCACCCCCTGAATGGCCTGGGCCAGCTCCTGAGAGCCCTGGGTCGGAGCATAAAAGACCTGGGTTCCCCGGTACCGGGACTGCTGGAACATATTCTGGTGGATGCTCACCAGGGCGGCCTCCGGGCATTCCGACGCTGTTTGGGCTCGGTTATGCAGGTCGGACGCCTTTTTCTCCCGCAGGGAGACCGACTCCGGGTCGTGGAGGGAGATGTCCTCGGTGCGGAGCATGAGGGCGGGCTCTCCGCAGAAGCCAAAAATGCCGTCCACCCGCCGGGCGATCTCCAGATTGATCCGGCTCTCCACCACACCATTCGGAGACACCGCGCCCCCGTCCTCTCCCCCGTGACCCGCGTCTATGATCCACCGCACGCCGGAGGCATCACGGATTGCCGCCGCGGTGGACGCCCGCCCCTCCCAGCGCCAGGCCAGGCCGCCCAAAACTGCGCCCAGAACCAGAATGCCCGCCGCCACCCAGAGCGCTCTCCTTTTCATAAGGCCCCACCTCCCCCTTCAAACTATGGCCCGCAGCGGCGGTATATGAAAAATATTTCCCCGTCTCTCCGCCGGTTTTCCCGTCGGTTTCCCCGTTTCTCCGCTCAAATTTCACCATATTCCGCCTCTCCTCTCCCCCTCTTCCTCTCCGCCGGGGACCGGCCGGACGGACGGAACATAGAATGACGTGGAGGAGCCCTGAGCGCCCTCCGATCCTAACCAAGGAGGAATCCTGTCTTGAACAACGAAACCGGCAATTCCTGCCCGATGCCCTCCTGCCCGGACAACTACGGCACCATGCCCTCCTGCGCCGGGCTGGCGGTCCCCTATGTACCTTTTCAGCAGACCGGCTCCAAGCAATATTCCCAGAATGACGCGCTCAGCAACGGAACCCTGTTTCCCGGCCTGAACCTGCCCTTCCATTTAAAGGTGGAGGGGAGCACCCTGCCCTCTACCCCCCTGGTGGAGCTCCAGGCCCTGGAGTTTGTGGTGCTGGAGCTGGGCACCTACCTGGACACCCACCCGGACGACACCGAGGCCTTTGAGCTCTTTAAGCAGTACTCCGCCATGGAGCAGAGCGCCAAGGCCGCCTACGAGGCCAAATTCGGCCCCATCACCAAGACCAGCGCCGCCGCCGGCAGCTCCTACCGCTGGCTCCAGGACCCGTGGCCCTGGAATTTTGGGCAGAGCGAGGTGAAATGAGATGTTTATTTACGAGAAAAAACTCCAGTTCCCGGTAAAGATTTCCACCCCCAACCCCAAGCTGGCCTCCTTCATCATCAGCCAGTACGGCGGCCCCGACGGGGAGCTGGGGGCCTCCATGCGCTATCTGTCCCAGCGGTACTCCATGCCCTTCGCCGAGGCCAAGGGGCTGCTCACCGATATCGGCACCGAGGAGCTGGGCCATATGGAAATGGTGGCGGCCATCGTCCACCAGCTCACCAGAAATCTCAGCGATGAGGACGTGCGGAATAATTCCGCTTTCGCCCCCTACTTCGTGGACCACACCACCGGGGTCTACCCCACCGCCGCCTCCGGCTTCCCCTGGACCGCCGGCTCCATCCAGTCCACCGGCGACGTGATCGCCGACCTGACGGAGGACCTGGCTGCGGAACAGAAGGCGCGCCTGACCTACGACAACATCCTCCGTCTGTCCGACGACCCGGACGTGAACAACGTGATCCGCTTCCTGCGGGAGCGGGAGATCGTCCACTTCCAGAGATTCGGCGAACCATTACAGACAGATGCAGGAGGGAACGCAGATTTCAATGAAAAACGCCCTGTTTGCGTCAGATTTGCGGCAGAATCAAAAAAGAAAACCCTGGAACCATTGCGGTTCCAGGGTTTTTGCTTGAGAGTAATTATCTCTTGCTGAACTGGGGAGCGCGACGGGCAGCCTTGAGGCCGTACTCACCTGACCATGATCCAAAAAGTCCAGTATTCATGCGGGTTTTCGGGCTTCCATCTCTCAGTAAACCCATAGGTAAACCCACGAAATCGCGAAATTTTTGGTGCCGTTTAACGCAGCCCGAATGCAGCATTCACAACGCTGCTTAATTCTTCTGGTTTATTATACTTGACTTTCGCATAGATGTCCATAGTCGTTTTGCTGTTCTCATGGCCTGCCAGATACTGCACCGTCTTAGGATCAACACCTTTGTAAATCAGATTGGTGATATAGGTGTGCCGCAGCATGTGCGGAGTCACCTTGAAGTCCATCGTATACACCAGCTTGGGATTATTCGGCTGATGCTCACCAAGCCTTGGCTTTATTCTATGCTTGATGGACTGTCCATTTACATAAGTGTAATAACAGCGTTCTGCGGTAGAACGGACTGTTATGTACTTCCAGACCCTCACAAACTGTGTTTCCGTCAAAACAGTTCCCTTCGAATTCGAGATCACATATTCCGATTCTGATTTTTCCCTTGCTTCCTTGAGACAGGCTACCAGGCATTTGGGAATCGGAACATCTCGCTTCGCTGCCGGAGTCTTCAAAAGTGTGTTGACTACCGGTGCACCGCCTTCCACGTGCCATGCACGCCTTACGGAAATGTACGGTGTTTTTTCATCCAGGAATACACAGTCCCATTTCAATCCGAGAATCTCTTCTCTACGCAGTCCCGCGTACAAGCCGATCATCACGAAAACATACGGTGGAAGCTCACGAATGCTATCCAGCAAAATGGCAGTCTGTTCATCCGTCAAAGCCTCGCGCCGTTTCGCAGGCTTTCCGCCTCTTGCACAAATCGTTTTGGATGGATTTTCTTTGATCACCTTGCTCTCTTCTGCCGAATTAAAAATGTTCTTAATCAGCATATTGAGCTGGCCATACATTCCGGAAGAACCTTTTGATAGCGGAACCATCAGCAGCCGCAGGTCATCTGTGGTCACCTCATCCATATACATCTGTCCAATCGGCCCCACGATGTACCGATTCACCATCCGCTCGTATCCCTCCAACGTATTGGTTCTTACCGTTCCAGACCGCATCAGCAGCCATTTTTCGCAGTACTCTTCCACGGTCGGATTCTCTCTGTGGAAAACCACTTCTGCAATTTTCTTCTGGGCATCTTCCACCCGGTCATATAATTCTTCGCGTGTCAGCCCATAAATCGCCACTCTCTTTCCGTCTGCATCTGTAATCCGGGTGCGGTAATACTGTACCCCTTTCATCATCACTGTTCCGTATTCCGGAAGTTCAGCAGGGCGCTTTTTTCCTTTAGCCATGTGTTCTCCTCCTCGTCTATCTTCATACATTGGGTGTTGCTACTCTTATTATCATGGCGTACACCACTTCCTTCAAGGATGTCGAATGTATGTAAAAAGGGCAGGGATTTTTGACCATCCCTGCCCCAAGTTTTTTCTGATTTACTCTTAATCCCACGATGCAAAAGCATCTTCAAGCACTCCTGCGAGCTGCTCTGGGCGATTATATTTCACCTTGGCGTAAATATCCATGGTGATCTTGCTGCTTTCATGACCGGCAAGATACTGAACCGTCTTCGGATCAACCGAAGCATGAATCAGATTCGTAATATAGGTGTGCCGCAGCTGATGTGGAGTCACCTCAAAGTCCAGACTGTAAACCACATTTCCATTGTGTGCTGCCTTTTGCCCCAGAACCGGCTTCACCGTATGCTTCACCCTCTTGCCATCTTCATAGCGGTAATAGCAGCGTTCCTTGGTGGTACGGGTTACGATATACTGCCATAATCTCTTGAACTGCGTATAGGACAACGGGTCTCCATCCCGGTTTGCAACCACAAAATCCGATGTCGATGTCTTCTTCGCCTCTTTCAGACATTCCAGAAGATTGTCCGGCAGAGGGACATTCCGATGCGCTGCCTTTGTTTTCAGCTCTGTCAGAATCACCGGACGATTATGCTCCGTATGCCAGGCTCTCCGAACGGTAAGGTACGGAGCCTCGCAATCAAGATACACCGAATCCCATTGAAGTCCGAGGATTTCTTCTCTCCGCAATCCTGCGTACAGCCCCAGCATCACGAACACATACGGCGGTAAGCCGTAAATGGCATCCAGCAGCTTATCCACCTGCTCATCCGTAAGCGGGAGGCGGTCCTTCTGGGGAATCCCGCCCACATTCTTCTTCAGATAGATGGTCGGATTCTCATCAATGATCTTACTCTCCATTGCTGCCGTGAAAATACACTTATATAGAACGTTCACTGATTTGTACACGGATGCCGACTTTTTCGATGCCGCCAACAGTGCCAGGCGAATGTCATCTGCTGTTACATCTCCCATATGCATATCGCCCAATGGCTTGATGATGTAGTTCTTCACTTTCGATGTATAGTCAATCAGCGTTGTCATCCTGATCTGTGCCGACTGCATCAGCAGCCATTTCTCGCAATACTCCTCCACTGTAGGTGTACTGCGGCGATACGTCTTGTTCTCAATCTGCTGGATCGCTTCCTGTTCCTTCTGGTACAGTTCCTCTCTCGTTCTTGCATATAAGGAAACCCGCCGTCCCTGCTGATCTGTTACACGGGTTCGATAATATTGCGTTCCCTTCATACTCACCGTACCATAATCGGGAAGCATCATTCTTCTTGCCGCCATATCATTACCTCCAATCCTGTTGTTGCTTTCATTATTGCGGATTCATCGTTCATACTCAACGATGTCGATTTTCACCGCCGAAAGCTTCGAGGTTTGCGATATGTCGCAGCACGTTCCATCGGTTTTGCACGGTGCGTACATTTTGCAATGTACTCCTGAATCCCCACTTCCGTGAAATAAACGCAGCCGTTTTCCACATACTGAACATAGGAGATCAAACCGTCTGTTCTTGCAGCATCCAGTGTTTTTACGCTGATTCCCAGTATACTGGCTGCTTCTTTCCTTGTAATCAGTTTATCCATCGCCTTCTTCGCCATCCTTTCGGCATTTGCCCTGTCTTTTTTTCTCTGCTTGTTCCGGAATGTAATATCCAAGTTGAATCCTTACAGCTTCATCAATCCCACGCATCTGCCCCTTACTTACCCGCCCAAGATAGCGAATCACGCATATCTTGTCGCAGGTGTCGAGCTGTTCTGCCAATACCATAGACGGTTTTGCCAGTCCCTTTGCTTTACGGAGAAAGAAATGCGTTGGCTGTTTTCGCTTCTTCTCAATTTTCGATGTCAGCGGAGCAATCGTGATCGTCGGCGCATAATAATTGCCGACATCATTCTGAAGAACCACAACAGGACGAACACCGCCCTGCTTTGATCCGACCGGAACACCGAGATTGGCGAGATATAAATCACCTCGCCGATAAACCCAGTTTTCTTTCATATGCTGTTGTCTCCAATCTCCATACACTGATATGGATAAAGCCTGCCAGGTATCATGCTGATACAGCACCCGGCAGCGCTTTCTGAAAATATGGTTTCTCTGTACTTTTTCTTATCACCCCAGAGATGTAGGATTTCTCACAGGCGGCAGTGTGCTTCACTGCTCCATTGGAATTTAACCATCCCGCCTTCCTTATGGCCGGACCGCGAATTACGGAAGTATCATTGTCCCTGTCCGGCTTTAACACCGCCGCCGGTTGCAATCCGGCATTTGCTTCTGCGAAACCGCTATCGCCCCGATGGGCTTCATGGCGTGCAGTCGAAGGCTCGACCAAACAGGAATGTACCTGAAGAATGAGTATTCAGTTTTCAAGGGACATCCGGACTTTCGTCCTTACAAAGTAAGTTTAACAAGAATCCTCCGGTTTCGCGTTGGCCTCGTAGGCGCACTTTGGTTGTCCTTGCAGGACTACATACGGTTCGTTTTGACTTTTTCAGTGTTCTATACAGCCGGATTGAGGCAAAAAAATACCCCGTTGGTTTCCCAACGAGGCATCAAAGATTATAATGTTTTAATTTGAGAACTATTATTCTCCACAAAACTAAATGCTTCAGGCGTTTTTGTCATCCACAATCGTGCATAATCCAGCTTATGACGCTCAAGCATAGAACGACAATCTTTTGTTTTCATCTTACAAAAGTCCGTCTTGAAATTTTTAACGCTTCCACTTTTGGTCAGTTCCATCGCAGTTCGCACGTCTGTACACCGAACCAATTCATCCTCCAAATTCAGAACTTGTGGAAGAAAAATGATTTTCAGCTTTCCGCAATACCGGGTGAGAAGTTCCAAGTTCTTTTTAAGGTTTGATGTCTGTGGCACATCAGTATCAAATACCAAAACGACAGTCGTTCCCGCCTGAATAGACAACATCTGTGACTTAGGAATCAAATTCTGCACCACATTGAAGACCTTTATCTTCCCCGGGATCAATCTTTCCGGTGCTTCTTTTAAGGCTGCAATCAGTTGTTGTTCACAGGGGCCTTCTACATAATAGATGCACTTATTGTTCATCTTCCCACCCCATTTCCAACTCGTCCAAAAGGGAATCCTGCGGAAGCGAGGCAAACACATCATTCTCGACCGCACAGCGTAAAGAGTCTGTATTTCGTTTCAGTACATCCGATGCAGAAACAGCAGAAACCTGATATACATCTTCCTCCAGATGCTTACGCAAAAACACATAACTATGTTTCGGCAGGTTCAAATCCAGCATATCTGTATTATGCGTTGTAAAAATCAATTGTTCATCGTCTCCGATACGATCCAGCATAATACCGAAAATCCGTTTTTCAATATCGCTCTGAATATAAGAAAAATGTTCATCACAATAATAGAAACTGCTTTCTTTTGTCGCCATTGCAGCAAGGAACATTGCGACATCTATTCCTTCTGCTGTACCACTGGACAGTATCTCCCGATTCAGCAGTTTACCTTCCTGAATGATGATTTCCGTTCCACCGCGCCGAATAATAAAGGTATCCTTCAAATCTTTTGATAAACTAACGTCCTGCAATGTAGGATCAAGCGTTCCAATAACAGCACGCAGTGTCTTTAACAAAATGCTTTTATTTGCACCTGTAAGTTTCAAAGATTTTTCTATTTCAGGATATGCAAAACGATATCGAACAGCACCTACCAGCTTCTTAAGTGCTGTAGCGGTTCTGGTTGCCTCTATCGTTTGATCTTTCAGCTTCTTTACACATTTTTCATACGAATCCATCGTATCAATGTCTGCGGTCTGATACTGAATGTCAATCTCCTGACTGGATGCATCAATCTGAGCTGACAACCGCTGCAGGCGATAATCACCATTCACAAAATCAATACTGAAGTATCCTTTATCGCCTGCAACCATCTCATACAGCGGTGTTGGATTTCCATCAGTCATATATCCAAAAATACGAAGCAAAGCCTTTCCAAGGCTGGTCTTTCCGGTAGCATTTGCACCCATAAGAATTACAGCCTTCTTATAGCGAAATCGCTCTCTTCCTTTCAGATGTTCCTGATCGATAATCGAATTGACAATCTTTTTGGGATAACTGAAATTGATATGAAAATCATTAAATCCATAGATTTCCTTTAACTCAAGGTCTAAAACGATCATGTCAGAGCCTCCATTTCATTATTTCGCCTTGTACGAACTAATGATATCATATTTAAAGGAGCATTTCAAGGACAATAGTCCACATATCCAAGCAATATTTACATTCATGCAGTATATTGTTCCTCATACTGTTAGTTCTAACTCCATTCTGCTACCTCCTTAATTGATTGAAGCAGCCAGGCTTTTCTTCAAGCGCATATACGCTTCATATGCTGGCGTTGTTCCCTCAAGGAAG
>ERZ779866.3590-NODE-3590-length-12429-cov-7.058025_pt1 | contig 12429 bp, 10 predicted proteins | sample MGYA00511248_ERZ779866 | MGnify/ENA primary metagenome ERZ779866 (study PRJEB29588, sample SAMEA2155758) | human gut metagenome | biome: human gut; feature: human-associated habitat; material: faeces | place: Denmark | collected 2008/2010 ... | reverse complement strand
GTAGACGTCTTCGTCGGTCACGTCCATGACGTCCATGTAAAGCTCCAGCTGCTTTGCAAAAATCTGCCCGCTGACGATGGTTTTTAAATCGTGCAGCACATCCGAAAGGTTGACCTCCACCTCTTCCAGATGGATCTTTCCGCTTTCAATGCGGCTCATATCCAGCACATCGTTGATGAGGGAAAGCAGATGGTTGCTGGATGCAAGGGTCTTGCCAAGATAATCCTTCACCCGGTCTGTATCGTCGATATTGCTGAGCGCCAGCGTGGTAAAGCCGATGATGGCGTTCATGGGGGTGCGGATATCGTGGGACATATTGGAAAGGAAGGTGCTCTTGGCGCGGTTCGCGCTCTCTGCTTTTTCCACGGCGACCTGCAATTTTGCATTCAGTTCCTGCGTATCGCTTGCGGCTTTCCTTGCAGCAGCTTCGGCTTTACGCGCCTTCTGGAGCAGCATCAAAATCGTGAGCAGAACAACTGCAACAGCAATGCTGCTGATCAACATAACTTTAAAGAAGTTATCCTTTATAAAATCGCTCAGGGTAACCTTCCGCGCGGAGCTCTTATACATCGCAAGCGCGCCGGCAAGCATATTAACAGGCATTGCCTTGATCGTTTTGTTCAGGATGGACAGAAGGATGCCGTTTCCGCTATTGACCGCAAAGCAGGATCTTACAGGGTTTACCAGCGGAACGCTGTAAAAGCTGTATTTCTTGCTGTATTTATTCTCACTGCTGATCCCGGTAACAAAGCAATCTGCCTGTCCGTCTTTGACCAGCCTTGCCGCATCCTCCTGTGTATCGCAGTCCACGATCTCCCACTGCGGATAATAAACCGCAAGGTACCTTGTCAGGGAAATCTTGTTTTGGGGCACGGCAACGCGGTTCGCTTGGTTTTCGTCAAAGTGCTGTTTGTTCGTGACCGCCATCATATTGGAGATCCACGTTGTGTTGGTGCAGGCAACGCGATACTCTTCCGCCAGATTGGGGCTCTGGTCGAAATGGAATACCATGTCGATCTCGCCTGATTTCAGCGCATCAAGTTCCGCTTTTTGGCTGTCATAACCGACCATCTGGAATTCCAGCTCCTGATTTCCCAGACAATCCTTGGCAAACCGAATATAGTCCGTGATGGTTCCGGTGATTTCCCCGGTGGACGGGTTATAGGTGCTGACGCCGCTGTCACCCGCCAGAAAGCCCATCCGGATCGCACCGTGCTCTTTGAGCCACGCCTTTTCCTCTCCCGTAAGGATCGGGGTATAATCCATCGAGAAATACCTTTTATAGAGATCCGCCGTATAAAAAGGATCGGCGTCCTCCAGCGCGCGCATCGCATTGTCCAGTTCTTCCTTGATATCCGCACGGTCTTTGTTGATTGCATAGTAGATGTCGGAGCTTCCCACGCGGGTTATGGTCGAGATGCCAAGCTCTGCCCAGAAGGCTTCTTCCAGCGAAACAAAGCAGTCGATCTCATGGTTTGCCAGCTTTTGCTTGGCATCCTCATTGTTGGCGATGTTGACGTGCTGCGTTTTCAGGTCGTATTTTTCTTCCCATTCGGTCAGCATAACCTCCGGCTCGGTTCCCATCAGAACGCCGATCTTTTTGCCGTTCAGCGTTTTGTAATCGGAAGCGGTGATGTCCTCGCGCGAGAGATCGGCGTAGAGGTAATCTTTTTCCTCCCCCATCGGCTCGTCCGAAAACAGCATTTCCTCGGCGCGGTCCGGCGTATAGGAAATATCGCCCATAATGTCGATTTCGCCGTTTTTGAGTTTTTCAAAGCAGTCGGACCAGTCGCAACTCACATACTCGAACTGCCAGCCTGTATAGCCAGATAAGGTCTGCAGCAATTCGTAGCCGTAGCCCTTTCTTACGCCCTTCTCGTTGACATAGTTGAAGGTGTCCTCAAACGAGCCGACACGGACGACCTTTGCAGGGACGGTTTCTGCGGCAGCCTTCACAGGAAACAGAGGCGGCAGCAACAGCAGCAGGCACAGCATCGCACAGATGCTTCTCCATGTCGGGGTCTGCATGGCTTTGCGCGTTCCGGAGTTTTTCATTCTTTCCCATCTTTCTCCGCCCCAGGCGGCTGCATTTTGATTTCATTTCCGCACCGCCGATTTCAGGAAGGTCATGGCAGCCTCCATCGCATCGGGTTGTCAGCAGCTTTCTTGAGCAGTAAATACCAACGTATACAGTATGTATTATAGCATTGCCGCGAAATCGTTTCAAGATTTTTTCGTTGGGCAGCGTAAACAAATATAAGGCAATACCGCATAATTCGCGGGAATTATGCGGTATTGCCTTAGGTCGTCATCGCAGACGATTTTAGAATCGGTATAATTATTCAGGCAGTTGAATCTCCGGCATCAGCTCATCGGAGACGACTTGCAGCATTTCCTCCAATTTAGCCAGGTCATCGGGACTGAAGCGCTGTTTAGCGCGCTCCATGACAAGGTGCAAGTAGGAATAACTGATGTTATAGTACTCAATGTACTTTTGGGTCGGGCGCAGGCGGTATTCCCGCTTGTCGATGGTGGACTGGATGCGCTCTACATAGCCTTTTTTGACCAGTGAGTTGATCTTATACGCGGCGTTGGGGGTAGAAAGATTCATCATGTGGCTGAACTGCGCAATCGTAGGTTCGCCCAATGCCATGATGACTTCCATGCAGAAAGATTCTACCGTCGTCAGCGTGGCTTCGCGATCCTCGAATCGACTGAAGATCTGCTTATAGAAGTGCAGTTTGAATTTGGTATATACCCGTCCGAATGTCTGGTCCAGCATAGCGAGAATCCCCCTGTAGGTTAGTGGATTTATTATAGCACATTCCGCCATGTAAAACCAGCCCTCAGGCATCCGTGAGAACAAACGTCAGCTCGGCGTTGGCCGCGCGCACGCCGTCCACCCATGCGGTGGCCTTGCCGATACCTACCGGGCCATGCTGTTCTATCAGCTCACATTCCAATATCAGCACATCGCCGGGTATGGCTTGCCGGCGGAAACGGGCGTTTTTTACGCCGCCGAACAGGGCGAGCTTTCCGCGGTTTTCCGGCAGGCTTAACGCGGCTACCGCCCCGGTCTGGGCCAGCGCTTCCAGAATCAGCACACCGGGCATAACGGGGTGTCCCGGAAAGTGCCCCTCAAAAAACGGCTCCGTGCGGGTCACGCATTTGACGCCCCGCGCCCATTGGCCGGGGGTGTAGTCCAGGATCTTATCCACCAAAGCAAACGGGTAACGGTGCGGCAGGATCTCTTCGATCTCTGCCGCGCTCATGGCTCGGGGCGGCTCATTTGGCGTATAGTTCATCCTCATCCCTCCCAGCGTTTGAATACCACACAGGCGTTATGGCCGCCAAAGCCCAGACTATCGCTCATGGCATACTCCACCTGCGCCGCGCGCCCATGGTTGGGGATATAGTCCAGATCCAGCTCCGGATCCGGCTCCTGCAAATTGACGGTGGCGGGCAAAAAGGCATCGTGCAGAGCCAGCGCGGTAAATACGCCCTCTACCCCGCCTGCCCCGCCCAGCAGATGGCCGGTCATCGACTTGGTAGAAGACACGGCCAGCTTGTACGCATGGCCGCCGAACACCGTTTTGATGGCAGTTGTCTCGCAGCTGTCATTCAGGTGGGTGGACGTCCCGTGGGCGTTGATGTAGCCGATCTGTTCAGGCACTACCCCGCCGTCGGCCAGCGCCAGCCGCATACAGGCCGCACCGCCTGCGCCGCCCGGTGCCGGGGCGGTAAAGTGGTAGGCGTCGCAGTTAGCGCCATAGCCCACGACCTCGGCATAAATTTTGGCACCGCGCGCTTTGGCGGCCTCGAGTTCTTCCAGCAGCAGTACGCCGCTGCCCTCGCCCATCACAAAGCCGCTGCGGCGGGCATCAAAAGGGATCGAGGCCCGGGCCGGGTCGTCCGCCGTGCAAAGGGCTTTCATGCTGGCAAAGCCGCCCACGCCCAGCGGGCTGATGCAGCTTTCGCTGCCGCCGCAGAGCATGCGGTCCTCGTATCCATCGCGGATACGGTGGAACGCATCGCCGATTGCATTGGTGCCGCCTGCACAGGCGGTGGTGGGGCAGCTGCACATGCCCTGCAAGCCAAAACGGATGGCGATCTGCCCCGCCGCCATATTGCCAATGGACATGGGGACAAAATAGGGGCTGACCTTTTCAAAACCGCGCTGCTGACCGCGGGTGTGTTCTTCCTCGATGGTGGGCAGGCCGCCGATGCCGCTGGAAAGGATCACGCCAAACCGCGTATGGTCAATTTCTTCAAGCGCAAGGCCGCTGTCGCGGACGGCTTCGTCGGCGGCGGCCACGGCAAACTGGGTAAAGCGTGCCATTTTGCGGGCTTCGCGCTTGTCGATGCGCGCGGCGGGGTCAAAGTCCTTAACCTCTGCGGCCAGCTTCACTTTAAAATCAGCCGTATCAAAAGCCGTGATCGGTCCTACTGCGCAGCGGCCAGCCTTAATGTTCGCCCAGCTTTCTGCCACCGTATTGCCGGTAGGATTTACCGTGCCAAGGCCGGTAATAACGACCCTGCGTTTCTTTTTTGTGTCCATTGCACACCTCACATTCCCATTCCGCCGTCAACGCAAAGGACCTGCCCGGTAATATACCCGGCCTGCTCCCCTGCCAGAAAAGCCACCGCCGCCGCAACATCCTCGGCATGGCCGATTTTGCCTGCCGGGATGGCCGCTTGTGCTGCGGCACGGGCCGGTTCTGACAGCACGGCGGTCATATCTGTTGCAATAAAACCGGGAGCCACAACGTTGGCGGTGATATTGCGGGCAGCATACTCTTTAGCAGCGCTTTTCGTCAGGCCGATCAGCCCCGCCTTGCTGGCTGCGTAGTTGGCCTGACCCGCGTTGCCATGCAGACCGACAACACTGCTGACGCTGATGATGCGCCCATACCGCTGGTGCATCATAAAGCGGCAGGCCGCTTTGGTGCAGAAAAACGCCCCCTTCAGGTTGGTGGCAAGCACATTGTCAAAATCAGCCTCGGTCATCCGCGGAAGCAATTTGTCGGCGGTAATGCCCGCGTTGTTGACCAGCACATCGATCCGCCCAAAAGCGGCAACGGTATCTTCTACCAGTTTCTGACATGCTTCGGGGCTGCGCACGTCCGCCTGCAGCGTGACAGCCTGCACGCCAAGGGCGCGGCAGGCTGCGGCTGTTTCCTCGGCAGCGGCAGCGCTGCCGGCATAGTTGACGGCAATGTTCATGCCGTTTTCGGCCAAAGCCCGGCAAATGGCACGGCCAATGCCTTTGGCCCCGCCCGTAACCAGAGCGGCACGGCGCAAGTTTTCGGTTTGCGGCATGGTCAGGCTCCTTTCATGGTGCGCAGCAGCTGCTGCAGCTGCTCGGCAGTTTCCACCGGATAGCACGAGAGAGCACTTCCCACAGTCTTTTTGACAAACCCGGTCAACGCCCTGCCGGGACCGATCTCAATGGCGGCGTCCACGCCCAATTCTGCCAGACGGCGGACGGTCACCTCCCAACGCACGCCGGACTGCACCTGTTTTTCCAGCAGCGCGGCAATGGTGTCGGTTTCCTCCATCTCGTGTCCCAGGCAGTTGAACAGCACAGGGAACTGCATCGGCGCAAAGCGGACAGCCTTACATTTTTCCCGCAGTGCATCCCCTGCCGGGTGCATCAATGAGGTATGGAACGGGCCGCTGACATTCAGCGGCAGGCAGCGCCGTGCCCCGGCAGCAAGCGCCAACTCGGCAGCTTTATCGACAGCGGCCTTGTCGCCGCCAATGACCAGCTGGCCGGGGCAGTTGTAGTTGCAGATCTGCACAACGCCTTCGTCGGCGGCTGCATTGCAGCATGCCTGCAAGGGGGCTTCGTCCAGCCCCAAAACGGCTGTCATCCCGCAGGTGCGCCCCGCCGCAGCCGCAGCCATTGCCTTACCGCGGAAAGCGGTTAAAGCGACTGCGGTCTGCACATCGAACACCCCCGCACAGGCCAGGGCGGAATACTCCCCCAGCGACAGCCCTGCCGCATAATCCGGTGTGATGCCTGCCTCCCGCAGTACGGCAGTAAGGCCAGCGGCAAACGCCGTCATACAGGGCTGGGTGTATTGGGTCTCGCTCAATACCCCGGCTGCGTCGGTAAAGCAGACTTCTTTCAAATCAAAATCCACCGCCGCGTCGGCTTCGTCAAAAGCAGCGCGGAAAGCCGGGAAAGTCTCGTAAAGATCCCGGCCCATACCGGCGTGCTGGCTTCCCTGCCCGGCGTATAAAAATGCTAGTTTCATAAGGTGATCTCCTTGTACACCCCGGCGATGCAGTCTTTGGCTTCGCTTACCATCGCGGCAAAAATTTCTTTCACCGGGCGGACTTCGTGCAGCAGCCCTGCGGCCTGTCCGGCCATCAGGCTGCCATTCTCGGTGTCACCGTCAAACACAGCCTTGCGCAGACTTCCTAAAGTAAAGCGTTCCAGCACCATTTTATCAGCCCCGGCCTTTTCCTGGCGGACATACTCGCGGCTCATGCGGTTTTTCAGTACACGCACAGGGGTGCCGCCGATGCGCCCGGTTACGATGGTATCACTGTCGCGGGCTTTTAACAGGGCGGCTTTATAGTTTTCATGGATGGGGCACTCGGTGCTCGCCAGCAGACAGGTACCGACCTGCACACCGCACGCCCCCAATGCCAGCGCAGCAGCCAGCCCTCGTCCATCGGCAATGCCGCCCGCAGCGATGACCGGCACATGGACGGCATCGACGACCTGCGGGACAAGTGCCATCGTGGTCATCTCGCCCACATGGCCGCCGCTCTCGGTACCTTCGGCAATAACGGCGTCAATGCCGAGCGGTTCCAGATGTTTGGCCAAAATGGCTGCCGCCACCACGGGGATGACCGTGATGCCGGCTGCTTTCCACGCGGCCATATACTTTCCCGGATTTCCCGCCCCGGTGGTGACAATCTTTACGCCCTCCTCCACCACGATTTTGGCAAATTCATCTGCCTGCGGGTGCATCAGCATGATGTTCACGCCAAAGGGCTTGTCGGTCAGTGCGCGGCAGCGGCGGATGTTTTCCCGCAGGGTCTCCGCGTCCATGCCGCCGGAGCCGATCAGCCCCAGCGCCCCGGCGTTGGAACAGGCAGCGGCAAACTCGCCCGTGGCGATATTGGCCATGCCGCCCTGTATAATGGGATATTTTGTACCTAAAATTTCATTGAGCAGCTTCATTTTCTACCCTCATACGTCAGCAGCATCCCGCCCCATGTCAGCCCGCCGCCAAAGCCGATGCAGGCCAGCGTCTGGCCGGGTCGCAGCAGATCACTTTCCGCCATTTCGTGCAGGGCAATCGGGATGCTGGCAGCACTGGTGTTGCCGTGACGGCTTATGTTTTTGTAAAACTTTGACGGTTCTGCGTGTAAACTTTTGACACAATGGTCAATTATGCGGCTGTTGGCCTGGTGGCAGACTACCCAGTCCAGATCAGACAATGTCTTTTGGCTGCGGTCCAGCACGGCTTGCAGACAGCGCGGCATAGCCTCCACGGCAAAGCGGAAAACCGCCCTGCCGTCCATCGTAATAGGTGCGGTATCGCAGGCCGCAGGGCCGCCCGCGCGGATCGTTTCACTGCCCCGTGCGCCTAACGTTACGGCGAACGGTACATTTTCGGCCAGCTCAAAAACAGCCGCGCCCGCGCCGTCGCCAAACAACACACAGGTCGTGCGGTCAGTCGGGTCCACCATGCGGGAGAGTGCCTCGCAGCCAATAACCAGCGCATACCGCCCGCCCAGCGTGCTCAGGAGCCCGTGGGCCGCGGCGGCGGCATAAATAAAGCCAGAACAGGCCGCATTCACATCAAAGGCAGGCCGGTTTTCCGGCAGACCCAAGGCAGCCTGTACGCGGCAGGCAATGCTTGGGGTAGCCGTCGGGGCCGAGAGCGTTGCCACAACACAGCAGGCAATGTCGTTTGCCGCCAGACCGCTGCGGGTCAGGGCCTGGCGGGCGGCGGTGATAGCCAGCGTGGCGGCATCCTCGTTTTCGCTGCAGTAATAGCGCTGGCAGATGCCGGTGCGTGTCGTGATCCATTCGTCGCTGGTGTCCACCTGTCGGCGCAAGTCCTCGTTCGTCACTACACAGCCGGGCAATGCCCCGCCGGTAGCCAGCAGCTGTAAACCTTTCATGCGCCCCTCATTTCTCCGATGCGGCGGTATTTTTTGTAGCGCTGGTCTGCCAACGCCTTGCCGCTCATCTTACATAAAGCGGCAAGGTGCACCGCAATGGCAGTGTCCAACCGGCTGAAAAGCAGCTGCCGTCCACGCTGTGCGCCGCCCAGCGGTTCGGGGATGATCTCTTCCACAATGCCATCTGCGTACAGATCCTGTGCCGTCAGCTTCATCATGGTGCAGGCCTCGCCGCTGCGGGAAGCATCTTTCCACAGAATACTGGCAAACCCCTCGGGGCTGAGCACCGAGTACACGGCATTTTCCAGCATCAGAATGTGGTTGGCAACGCCCAGACCCAGCGCGCCGCCGCTGGACCCCTCGCCTGTGACAATGGCCAGCACCGGGACGGTCAGGCCGCTCATCTCCATCAGGTTGCGGGCAATGGCTTCCCCTTGGCCGCGTTCTTCCGCATCCTTGCCGGGGTAAGCACCGGGAGTGTCAATAAAAGTGATGATGGGACGGTGAAATTTTTCTGCCTGTTTCATCACGCGCAGGGCCTTGCGGTAGCCCTCCGGTCCCGGCATACCAAAGTTGCAGCGCAGGTTTTCTTCCAGCGTAGTCCCTTTACGGTGCCCCAAAACGGTAACGGGCATCCCGTGGAACCGTGCGATCCCGCATAAAATGGCCGCATCCTCTTTGCATTGTCGGTCACCGCACTGCTCAAAAAAGTCGGTAAACAAGTTGTCGATCATTTCGGTTATATGCGGGCGGTCAGGGCGGCGGGCCAGAAAAACGCGGTCCGCCGGCGTCAGCGAGGTACAGCGCTGTAAAAGCGTGTTTTCCTCTGCGGAAAGCTCAGCCAGTTCAGCCGCATGGGTGGTCGTGCTCGCCATTTCGGCGTCATCGGCACGGCTGCACAGCGCGTCGATCTGCGCGTCCAGCGGTTCCAATTGCTGCAAAACTTCTTTGATCATCTGTGCTTCCTCCCCTGCGTGTGGAGCTGCAAGATCCGCGTCAAAATCTCTTTTAATTGGGTACGCGGCACGACCTGATCCACAAAACCGTGTTCCAGCTGGAACTCGCTGCGTTGGAACCCGCCGGGCAGTTTTTCACCGATGGTCTGTTCAATGACGCGCGGCCCGGCAAAGCCGATGAGTGCCCCCGGTTCGGCGAGCGTAATATCACCCAGACTGGCAAAGCTGGCCGTGACTCCGCCTGTGGTGGGGTGGGTCAGCACGCTGATGTACAACCCGCCGCTGCGGTTGAACCGTTCCAGCGCGGCGCTGGTTTTGGCCATCTGCATCAGGCTGAAAATGCCCTCCTGCATCCGTGCGCCGCCACTGGCAGAAAAAATGATGAGCGGCAGGTGCTTGTCGGCAGCGTACTCAATCGCACGTGTGATTTTTTCACCAACAGCGGTGCTCATGCTGCCCATAAAAAAGCGGCTGTCCAGCACAGCGACCACCGCCTGCACGCCGCCGATCCTGCCGATTGCTGTAACGGCGGCTTCTTTCAGGCCGGTCTTGCCCGAAGCAGCGGCCAGCTTTTCCTGATAATCGGGAAAATGCAGCACATCGTTGGGCGCAATGTCCGGGTTCAGCTCTTTAAAAGTTCCGTGGTCCAGAACCGTGCTGAGCCGATAATAGGCGCCGATTGCCAAATGCACCCCGCAGTTGGGGCAGACATACTGGCTCTTGACCCAAACCTGCCGCGTGGCACGGCGGCCGCATTTTTTGCACTCGACAAATTGCGGCGGCACCCAGTTGGGCGCAGCCGTACCGGCATCGCGGCGGGCTTTCATCTGAAAGCTGCGCTCCTGCGGGCTGGTCGGGAACAGCTTTTCAATGGCACTCATCCTGCAATACCCTTTAGGCTGCCCGCGCAGCCAGATAGTTGAAGATGTCGCCCACGGTTTTGAGCGTCCCCAGATCCTCGTCGGCAATCGTAACGCCGAACTTGTCCTCAAACGCCATGTTCAGCTCTACCGCATCCAGGCTGTCCGCCTGCAGGTCGTCGGTCAGGCTGGCATCCATGGTGACCTTATCAGCATCGCAGTTCAGGGTGTCAACAAAAACTTCTTTTACTTCTTCAAAGCTCATATTACGTACCTCACATAATTTAACTAAATAAATTGACGTAATTGTCAATGAGGTCATTATACCACGTTTATTTCGAATGTCAATATTATTAGGTAAAATTATTTATCTAATTAAATCGTCCTTTTTCTCTTTTTCCGGTATTATAAAAGGAAAGCACACAAATTATCCCCCCGCAGGGGCAGCCCTTGCTGACCGCTATTTGACCGTTGCTGCATATCTTCCCTGTGAAATATCCAATCGTCTTTAAATGGTTTTATTTACTTTCTCTTTTACTCTCCCAGATTATTTTCTATTCTGCAACATATTTCGCTCTAATGTGCTATACTAATAATATCCAATAAGGATGGAGGAACTTCTATGAAACGCAGCATCCGGCTCCAATACAATGCCCCCGTCACACTGACCTTTTTCTTTTTGTCCCTCGCCTCTCTGGTATTGGGCTACTTAACAAACAACTGGACAACCTCGCACCTGTTTAGTGTATATCGCTCGTCGATGACGGATCCGTTATTCTATGTCCGGTTGTTCGGTCATGTCCTTGGCCACGGCGGTTGGGATCACTTTATAAACAATATGCTCCTCTTCCTTGTTGTCGCTCCACCTTTGGAAGAACGATATGGAAGCCGCACACTTCTAAGCGGTATCCTTATGACCGCGCTGGTATCCGGCATATTGCAGTGTGTGCTGTTCCCCACTTCTGCATTGCTTGGTGCATCCGGTATCGTATTCATGCTCATCATGCTCTCCAGTTTGGCCGGCAGTAAGAATGGAGGTATCCCTATCACCTTCATCTTGGTTGGCGTGCTGTACTTAAGCCAGCAGGTATACAGTATCCTCTTTATACAAGATAATGTAGCTAACTTTATGCACATTGTCGGTGGTATTTGCGGTACAGCTTTTGGTTTTGCCGTCCGGAAGAGATAACGAATGATTGGAAAGAGAATCTTATTTATGATGAGTAAGCACATTTTTCAGAAAGAACCTGTCCTGAGCATTGCCACTTGTTTGGCGATCATTTCCGCTTTCTTTGTCCCCCCGGACGCAGAATACCTCGGATATATCGATTTCCGTACTCTTGCAATCCTGTTTTCGCTAATGACAGTTATGGCCGGACTGAGAGGGCAAGGCGTATTTGATAGACTCGGCCATGCCCTCCTATCTCATACCCGCACCACTTTGCAGCTAACAGTTGTTCTCGTTGGCCTGTGCTTCTTCAGCAGTATGCTGATAACAAACGATGTATCGCTGCTTACATTCGTACCATTTACGTTTGTCGTTCTGAATCGTTTGAACGCATCTGTTCGCAGCAAACTGCTCCTCCCTATCGTCTGTATGCAGACGATAGCTGCCAACCTTGGCAGTATGCTTACACCACTGGGCAATCCCCAAAACCTGTATTTGTATGGCAAGAGCGGGATGGATATGAACTCTTTTGTTCTGTTGATGCTCCCCTATTCCATCATATCATTAGTGCTTATTGCTATATGGGCAGTATGGCTATGCCGTGAAGGTTCCGACATTGTTGTAACTCATTCTGCGGTAAACTCAGAACCAGACAAGAAACTCATTGCGTTGTACGGTATTCTGTTTGTCACCTGTTTATTGGTTGTATTGCGTGTTCTCCCATACGGTGTTGCATTCGTCGCTATCTTGGTGTGTGCCTTCTTTGCCGACCTCCCCACTCTTGGCCGCGTAGACTATTCTCTGATTCTTACCTTTGTAGCACTGTTCATTTTCATCGGGAACTTAGGTCGGATGGAAGCGTTCTCTGGATGGTTACAGAATATTCTGGCCGGCCATGAGGTTTTCGTATCCGTTCTGGCCTCTCAAGTGACCAGTAATGTGCCTGCTGCCATCCTGCTTTCTGGATTTACCGATAATTTCCGTGCGCTGATTATTGGCACAAACCTTGGTGGCCTTGGCACATTAATTGCATCCATGGCAAGCTTAATTTCTTATCGACAGATTGCAAATGAAGTACCTGCTGAAAAAGGGCACTATTTTGCGATGTTTACTATTTCCAATGTAGTGTTTCTGGCCATTCTGATGGGCGCTTGGGCCCTGACCTGATATTTCCGTAATTCTATTTTACAAAGTGCAAGGGCAATACCGCACAATTCTAAGTGCCGATACGGCGAGCGAGGCACGGCAGCTGCTAAGCCAAAAGCGCAGATAATACTTTGTGTATTATCGAGCATTT
>ERZ779866.3588-NODE-3588-length-12434-cov-3.470717_pt1 | contig 12434 bp, 19 predicted proteins | sample MGYA00511248_ERZ779866 | MGnify/ENA primary metagenome ERZ779866 (study PRJEB29588, sample SAMEA2155758) | human gut metagenome | biome: human gut; feature: human-associated habitat; material: faeces | place: Denmark | collected 2008/2010 ... | reverse complement strand
TCCGATAATCGGGGACCCCATGCGGCCTGACACATGGGGAGGGCGAATGCCCGACACGGCGATGAGTATCGCCGCAGCTTATTCAATCTACCGTGGTCCCCGGCGGACTTGTCCGTTGGGGTGAAAAAAGAAATTATTTTATAAAGCGTTTCAATGTCTGTTTCCCTTCATGTGTTTTAAAATAGCCTTGCAAGCTTGCTTAAAATACAAAAAGGAGATTTTAAAATGGCACTTGATTATGCAAAGGCATATCAGCAGTTTATCGACGAGGAGCTTTCGAGCGTTTCGATGACCCAGTGGATGACTGCCGGCGAAGGTCAGATAAGATACGACGGCGGCAAGGACATCGAGATCTCCGAGCTTCAGACAACGGGACTGGGCAGCTACGACGCCACAAAGACCGACGGCTCGGCCTATCCTCAGGGCGCCGTGACAAACACATGGACGCCCTACACTCTGGCCATGGACCGAGGCGTCAAGTTCGCCCTTGACCGCACAGACCCCGCCGACACAAACTTCATCGCCACGGCGGAAAATGTCATGCGTGAGTTCGCCAGAACTCAGCTGACAAAGGAGCAGGACACATACCGCATCAACAAGATATATAAGACGGTACAGGGTTCTTCCCTTGCCGGCACAAATGTGCTGACAGGCACTGTTACAACGGAAAACGCCGTGTCCGAGCTTCTCAAAACCCTTTCGGCCGCCCAGAAGAGCTCCGAAATGCTTTCGGGCTTTGTGGCCATCATCAGTCAGGACCACAAGAACGCCTTTCTTCAGGCCTCCAATCAGACCCTTTCCACAGTGACATTCGGCAACAGAGTTGAGATCAACGGCGTCGAATATGACAATGTCATGATGTTCAACGACCTGCCCTGTCTTTTTGCCCCTCAGGCGAGAATGCAGACCGAGATCACCGTGGGCACAGGCCGAGACGAGGACGAGGCAGGCGTTGCCGCCGCAGCAGGCAGCAAGAACATCAACTTTGTGGTGGCTTCCTACGACAGCGTGCTGGCAGTTTCCAAGATAGACAGCCTCAAGCAGTTCCCTCCCGAGGAGAACCAGCTCTTTGACGGCACGGCCATTCAGGCGAGATATCTCTACGACCTGTTTGTGCCCAAAAACAAGGTGTGCGCCATAGCGGTACACACCGAGGCTTAATTTTGAGGAGGTGATGGGTTGAAGATCATCTATGAACAGGACGGAGCGGCCGAGAGAATAAAGGAAAAGGCCTTAGCCTTGAGCGGCACGGAAGAGCCGGCTCATATGGAGGTTCTCTTTGACGCCGCCCTTTCCTACTCCCTCGGGGTCTGCGGCAGGAACGATGTGCCTTATGAAATGGAAACCGCTGTGGCAGTCGTCCTGGCGGGGCTTTTGAAGGACGGGTTTTCAAAGCCGGTCACCTCTCTCAAAAGGGGAGATGTGGCGGTGACTTACGCCTCGGGGGACATGGAGTACTTTAAAAACGCTCTCGCCCCCTTTGTAAAGCTGAGGTGCGTAAAATGAGGAACATAATAGGCGCGACCTACACCGACCGCTTTGATCTCAAAAGATACAGGGCGGTTGGAAACGAGGAGAGGGAGGAGCTCATATATGAGAACGAGCCCTGCGCCCTTTCCCGCTCGGCCTACGCCCACTCCCCCACGCCTGTGGGCTATAACAGCCCCTTTGCAAAGACCGAATACAATTTAAGGCTTTATGCCGCCCCTGAAATTGATTTCAGGCTGGGGGACAGGGTCGAGATAAAGAGGGGAGAACAGATTTTTTTCGGCGTGTGCTCCGACGGCTTTCGCTACGACAGCCACGCCATATGCATCGTAAAGATAGAGAGGATAGAGCATGACTGATATAACTGAGCTTAAACAGGCGGTGTGCGCCGCCATCTTTGAAAGCTGCGGCGTGCTGACCCTGCCCGATTCGGGAAAGAGCGGCAAAAGTCCCTTTTTCGCCGTAAAGGCTTCGGAGGGCGAAGGGGTCGTCATGGACGGCGGCAGACAGATAGAGCGAAAGGTGAGCTTTGAGGTGTCCTGCTTTACAAATGACGACGACAGCTCCGCCCCCTGTCAGATGGGAGACAAGGTGATAGGGGCCGTAATGCCATATTTCAGGTGCGGCGAAAGGTGCTTTTCTCCCCTTTATCTCAAGGCCTTTGACGAGGGCGGAGTGAGAAAAGTGAGCTTTGACCTCTATTTCTGCGACGAGCTTATAAGAGAGATACAGGAAACCGAGCTTATGGGCGACATAAAGCTCGAGTTTGCACACGGCATGAGGCCGTAAAGGAGGAGTTTATGGGGCTTCCCCAGATTATAATTGACTTTAAAACCAAGGGCGTAAGCGCCATTTCGAGAAGCAAAAGGGGCGACGCCGCCTTGGTATTTACAAAAGACGGGCTTTTGGAGCCCTTCGGCAAGACCTATAAAAACGCCGAGGAATGTACCGATTTGGAGGGGGAGACAAAGACCTTTGCCGAGCTTTGCTTTTCCCAAAGTCCCAAAAGCGTCACGGTGTTCATTCTGCCCGAGACCGAGGGCAAAGCTTCCCTTTCGTCCCACGAAAAGTTTTTGGAGGGCTTTGACTATAACTGGATCGGCTTTTGCACCGACGCCTTGGAGGGCGAGAACATAGCGGCGTTTGTGAAAAAGATGAGAGACAAGGGCAGATACATAAAGGCGGTGTCCCATCTGGACTATGCCTTTGACAGCGAGGCTGTGGTGGCTCTTGGGGGCGCCGAGGTGACTCTGACCTCGGTTTCGGGCGGCGCGAAGTGTCTCGTGCCCCTCATCACGGGCTGTGCCGCCGCCGCGGCTTTGGGCGAAAGCCTCACATACAAAAGGCTGACCGCCGTGACAGGCTATACCCTTTCGGGGGAGGAAAATGACCTTATCGAAGACGGAAAGCTGGTGCTCATAAGAGACGAGCAGGGCTATAAGATAGCGAGAGGCATAAACAGCCTTGTCAGTGATTCGGGCAGCGGCGAGTTTAAAAAGATAAAGATTATCGAGACTATGGACACCATACGCGCCGACATCAAAAGCTCCCTTGAGAGCAGCTACATAGGCAGGGTCAAAAACGACTACGACTCAAAGCTTTTGCTTTGCGCCGCCATTTCGGGCTATCTCGAGGGTCTTGGTGATTCGGTGATAGACAGCAGCTACAAAAACTATGTGGGAGTCTCCCTTGAGATGCAGAGACAGTATCTTACGGAGCACGGCATCGACACCGAAAACATGAGCGACACCGAAATACTCAAGGCCAACACAGGCTCTTCGGTATTTCTGGAGGCAAAAGTCAGGTTTGTCGACGCCATGGAGGACATAGTCTTTACCCTTGAGATGTAGGAGGAAAAGTGATGACAGCCAACAGAATGCTTTCGGGCTCCTTTGCCGAGATATGGGTCGAGGGCTCGAGGGTGGCCGAGGCCCAGCACATAAAGCTCACGGTAAAGCCTGTGAGAAGCGATGTGCAGATAGGCCTCGATGTGGACAGCAAGATAGTGGGTCTTTTGGGCGAGGGCGAGCTCAAACTCAAACAGGTATATACGAGGTTTTACGATGTTCTGAATGAGGCAAAGTCGGGCAAAGACATGAGAATGACCCTCATGACCGCCCTCAAAGACCCCGACAGCACAGGCGGCGCCGAGGAGCGATACAAGGTTTCGGGAATAGCCTTTACAGAATTGCCCCTTGTGGATTACGAGACGGGCAGAATAAACGAACAGGTGATAAAATTCCGCTTCCCGCCCACCCTTTTGGAGTGCATCTCACAGATAGACGGAGCGGAAAATGTTTAAGGAGCATTTGGGCAAAAGGCGTGCCGAGGTACAGCTCGAAAGGCTCAATGTGACGACGGTATTTGAGCCCCTTACCCCGGAGGAGCTTGAGGAGTGCGCCGCCATGGGCTCTAAAAGAGGGGCGAAATACGCCCTCTACCTCTCGTCAAAGGACATGGCGAAAGAGGGATATGAGCTCTTTGAAAAGGGGGAGATAGGCTCTCCCGAGGACATAGCAGACGCCCTGAGCATGCCCGACATAATGGCCTGCTATGAGCTCATAAAGGAGATATCGGGCTACGGCAAGGCCATGGTGAGGGCCAATGTACTGAGCGAGGGGGGCATAATGCAGGGTTCGGCACAGCCCGAAGCGGAGAGATTAGACACGGCGGCCTATTCAGGCGAAATGCCCGCATATGACGCCCCTCGATATGAGACGGCCGAACAGACCTCGGTGCCGTATGCAAAAAGGTCGGAAAAGGCGGGCAAAACCCCCCGTTATGACAAAAAGGGCGGAGCCGCTCTCACCGCCGAGGAATTCGCACGAAACCTCGCTCTCGCGGCGGGCAACATGTAGGAGGACAGATGAAGAGCACAAGACAGGTTACAATGAGCTTTAACAACGGAGAATATATGTTTTCCTTTCCCGTCACCCCCGAGAGCATAAGGATAACAAGACCTCAGAACACCAAAAAATATGTGACGATAGACGGCAAGGAGATAAATCTCTCGGCGGGCGCGGGGCTGAGCAGGGTGAACATATCGACCTTTCTGCCCCTTTACGATGTGTACGGTTTAAGGGGCTTCAAGGAGCCCTCCGAGATAATAAGACTTCTCAAAATGTGGCAGGACACGAGGAAGCCCATAAGGCTTGTCATATCGGACACCGACATAAACGAGGCATTTCTCATAGAGGACATGAGCGAGATATTCCGTGAGGGCGACGGCGACACATATGTGGACATAAGCCTTGCCCAGTACCGCTTTGTCACAGCCCTGCCCGTGAGTGTGAGTTCATATGACAGCCTTGCCGAAAGGGGCGACACGGGGCAGACCGTAAGCAAGACCCATGTGGTCAAAAAGGGCGACACCCTTTGGGGCATAAGCAAGATGTACTACGGCACGCCCTATAAATGGCACGAGCTTCAGGTCAAAAACAATGTCAAAGATGTGAGAAAGCTTCAGATAGGGACGGTGATAGTGCTTTGAAACTGGTGATAGGCGGAAACGATTTCACATCGCTTTGCGAGTACATGACTTTGGAGTCGGACATAAGCTGGGCGGCCGATGTTCTCACCTGCCGCATAATATTTGAAAATCACGACGGCTATCTGCCCCCCGTCTATGCGAAAACAGGAGACGATGTGCGGCTTTACGACGGCGAAAATCCCGTGTTTTCGGGGGAAGCGGTGTCGGTGACCACCTACGGCGCCGACGGAGTTTTCGAGGTACAGGCCATGGAGAGAAGCCATGTTCTGGCAAAATCCCATGTAAAGGGGTATTTTGAGGGGCGAGAGGGGCTCGAAAGGGCATTTTCTCAGGCGGGAATCACCCTTAAAAGCTGCCCCGCCCTCAGTTACGCCCCGTTTTCGTCCCGGGGCGGACTTACCGCCTGGGATGTGTTCAAAAAGGCGGCGGGAGACAGCTGTTATCTGAAGTACGGCTCGGCAGCGGATATCATCAAAAAGGGAACGACGGTCTATTCGGCAGATTCCTCGTCGATAATCTCCATAGTGTCAAAGGACGACGCCGAGGACATATGCTCCAAAGCGGTGGTTGTCGACTATGGGGGAAGGGAGCTTTACTCGGCGTCGGATAAGGCTCTTTCGGAAAAGTACGGTCAGGTCACAAAATACATCACGGCGGCGAGAAACGCCGACGGAAAAAGCCTTGCACAGTCGGCCCTCAAGGGGGAGATAAAAAGGGCCGAAGTGACTCTGATCGGGACATTTGTCCCTCAAAAGGGGGGCAAGACCGACTTTTCCCTCGAGAGATACGGACTTTCGGGGCGATACGACATAGTGAATGTACTGCACACGGCCGAGGAGGGAGTGCTTCTCACCACCCTCACGGCGGAAAGGGAGGAGAGATGAACCCTTACAGCGAGATAATAAAGATAATCGACGGCAGACAGCGCCAAAACTCCCTTTTTGAAGTGGGAGAGCTTGCGGGCGAGCCTTTGATGCCGGTAATCTCGGGTCAGGCGCTGCAAAAAGCCGTCTTTGCCAAGGGGCTCTTGTCCGAGGGCGAGAGCCTTGAGGCGGGAAACAGATGTTTAGTGTTCATGGGGGATATCCCCGTGGTGACGGCGGTGTGGTAGGAGGACAGATGGAGGAATATCTTAAAATTTTCTGTGAGCCTGTGCCCGACTACGAAAACGGCAGGTTCCGGACGGAAAACGGAAAAATAAAGCTGGCATACGGCAAAGAGGCCCTTAAAATATGGCTTCACAAGGCCCTTCAGCCCACTTCGAGAAGATACGGCTACGAGGCTTTCGGCAAAAATTACGGCCACGAGATAGGGGCCGAGATAGGGAGAAGCAGCGCCTCGGCATCGGTAATTCTGGGCAGCATAAGGGATTTTCTGTGCGCCAACCCCTATATTTTGGATGTGGCTTTGAAGTCATACAGCTTTGAGGGAGACAGCCTTACGGCGACGCTGACCGTCACCACGGTCTATGACGAAATAGAGATGACGGAGGTAATCAAAGAGTGAACAACGACTACGATTCGATACTCAAAAGGCTCAAGGACGCCATGCCCTCCGATATATCGGTGATAGAGGGCAGCTTCTGCGGCGACATTCTGTGCGCCGTGGCCAACGAGCTGGCAAAATTTTATTCGATAGACCTGGAGACGGTCTATCAGAAGGCCTTCGTCCATACGGCCGAGGGCGAGTGGTTAGATGCGGCGGCCGCCGACTGGGGCATGGAGAGACAGAGCGGCGAGAGCGACGACGATTTCAGAGAGAGGGTCACGGAGAGCCTCAAAAAGCAGTCCTCCAGCGGCAACAGGGCCGACTACTGCGAGTGGTGCCGCGCCTTCGGCGGCGTCAAGGGCGTGCAGGTCGAGTCCAAAAAGGCGGGCGAGGTCAATGTCTACATAGTGAGCGAGGGGGAGAACGACAACGCCCTCCTTAAAAAAATATCCGACTATGTGGAGAGCATGAGACCCATAGGGGCCAAGGTGACGGTGGCCTTCGCCTCCCAAAAGACAATGTCGGTTACAATGGATGTCTACCTTGACGAGGGCTACACGGTGGACGGCGTGAAATCGGCGGTGGAGAGCAGGATCAACGAATACTTCGATTCCCTCTCCCAGAGCGACGATGTGCCCTATATCAGCACTGCGGGAGTGGCCAAGGCGGCCGCGTCGGCAGACGGAGTTCTGGACGCCACATATGTATATGTGGACGGCAAAAACGCAGGCTTTTTGCTGGACGGAGGACAGTATCCTGTGGTGGGCACGCTCAGCATGACAAAGGAGAGCTGATATGGAAAATGTGGATCTTAAGACGGCGCTGCCCCCGTATATGTCGCAGCTCTATGAGACGAGGGCCGTTCTCGATTCTCTTTCAAAGGAGATAGGTCTCCTCTGTGAAAAGGGGGACGAGACCTTTAAAAACCTGACCGTAAAGGGAGCGGTGAGCTGCATTGAACTGTGGGAGAGGGAATTCTCAATAGAAGACCCCTCGGGAAGCTTTGACGAGAGAAAACGGGCGGTTTTGGCCCGAATGGGTCTTTTAAAGACCCAGACGGTGGAGACGGTAAAGGCCTTTGCCGAGAGCATACTCAAAGGGGCGAAGGTCGAGATAGAGGAAAAGGACTGCACGGTCTATCTGACCGTCACAGACGATGACATCATTTCGGATTTCCTCTCGGTAAAAACGGCCCTCAAAAAGGCTCTGCCCGCCCATGTGGCCCTCTCTTACAGGCTTTTTTCAAATTTTGAGGCGGTCAGCCTTCCGAGGACATACAGCTATATCGAAATGGATATGGATTTTGAAATACAGGAGGAGAGCATATGAAAATTGTGGGTTATCTCACGGACGAGGGCAGGAAAATACTGGCTGAATACGAGCTGAACGGCACCGAGTATTCGGTGACAAGGGCGGCGGCGGGAGACTCCGACACCCCCGTGAGCAGCACATACATTTACAACAGCAAGCAGAGCCTGTCGGTTACGGTGGGAACGGACGGAGAGGTCAGGACGACCCTCAACATGGCGTCGGCGTCATCGCCCTACTATCTCAACGAGATAGCGCTCTATGTAAAACAGACGGGGGGCAGCGAAAAGTTTTTCAAGATTTTCAAGCTGTCCGAGCAGATATATATAGACAACACTCAGCCTCACACCCTGACATTTACCTTTAAGGACGCAGAGCTCGGGGGAAATCCGGGCGATGTGGAGCTCATGCCCTCGGGGTGCGTAAGCCATGAAGAGCTTTCACAGGCTCTGCAGAGCCTGTATATCCATGACGGCACAACGGTGACGGTTTCGGTGTCGTCTCCGTCGGATTTTACCTCGGCGGTGGAAAATATTCCGAAAACCGTCGACTGTGACTACGAGATAAAATCGGATACAAGCTGGGTGCCGGGTTTTACTCTTGAGAACATCGGAGGCGGCGGCAGGATAATAATATCCAATGCGGGCGATGAGGGCAGCGTCTACACGATATTGGGCAGAATATGTGTAAAAAACTGCACGGTGCCCCTGATAATCAAGGACTTTGAGCATATGGATGACTCCAATGAAAATCTTCAGGCCCTGTGGGGCGAAAACTGTCCTTTCATCAGATATGAAAAATGCAAGGTCGGCGCCTCATATTCGGGCACCGATATATTCGAGATAAAAAACTCAAGGCTGGAATACAAGGACACGGTGTTCAACACATCGAGAGGCTCGGCCGACGGCATAGCGGGCGAGAGGTCGTTTGTGCAATTCGACTTCACTCCTTCGGGAGATCAGACCGCGTCGGACATGCTGGGTAGAAAATATATGACGGTACACTGCAAAGACGGCTCGGGCGTATGCCTTGCGGGACAGCTCTATGACGGCAGCACTTCATATATGAGCTATAATATGTCGGGCGGCTCTTATAAAATAGGCAGGTCTTCGGCCACCGAGCCGTCCTATATCAGGGTATATTAAGGGGGACATATGACTTTATATATATACGACAAAAATGAGATAAAGCTTGTGAGGACACTGGAGGGCGTACTCACAGACCGAGACACCATAAAGACCGACGGCGGCGAGACCATAGTGCTGGGCGACGGCCTCGGCGTATCTCTCGACGACACCTTTGCAGCCGACGAGAGGGAAAAGGCTCTCACACCCATGCCGAGCGTATCGGAGAGGGTGGAGATTCTGGAGCAGATGGTGACCGAAATGCTTTTCGGAGGTGTATATGGACAGATATGATTTTCTTCTGGTGAGGGTGATTCTCGCCAGAATGTCAAAGGGCGAAAACCTTGAGGATATTTTCGCAAGCTACAAGGCTTTGAGCGATGAAAAAAAGGAGGAGATAGCGGGATATGTATCCGATTATTCAAAGACATATAACGGCTAACTTTGAAAAGACCGACAAAAAAATGAAGTACATAGTGCTCCACGACACGGGCAACGCCTCGCCGTCGGCTTCGGCCGACGCCCACAGACGATATTTCTGCGACAAGACGGCAAAGGCCAGCTATCACTATGTATGCGACGAAAACGAGATAATCGAGTGCGTCGGCGAGGGCTATGCCGCCTATCATGCAGGAGTGGGCAAAAGCGGCATAAGACCCGACGGCAAAAAGTCCGACATCACCAATTTCAACAGCGTCGGCGTCGCCTACTGTATACAGCAGGGCGCCGATATGAAAAAGGCTGTGGAGAACGCCGCCGACTGCTGTGTGTATGCCTGCCTCAAATACGGTCTCACCCCTGCCGACATTGTGCGCCACTACGATGTCACCGAAAAGGTCTGCCCCAAGACCATGCATGAAAACAGCACCGGTATTTCGGGCGGCGCCTATCCCTGGAACGATTTTGACGCCTTTAAAGAGCTGGTGTGGGAAAAATACAGCGCCTATAAGGAGAGTGAGGCAATCTGCTCCGCCCTCACTCAAAAAGGCGCAATAACCGAGACAGAATACTGGAAATCGGTGCTCATGGGAGAGCAGACAGCCGACGAGAGATGGCTGAGACTGCTTTTCAAAAGACTGTTGGGAGTATAAAGGAAAAATTGCGGAACGGCATTTAAGCCGTTCCCTACGGCGATGAGTATCGCCGCCCGAGCGGAGCGAGTATAAAATATCGTGGGGTCCCCGCACGCAAGGCGGGTGGGGTAAAATAACGACCGCGTGTCGTTCCGCACGGCGATGAGTATCGCCGCCCGAGCGGAGCGAGTATAAAATATCTTGGGATCTCCGCACGCAAGGCGGGTGGGGTAAAATAACGACCTTTGTGTCGTTCCGCAAAGCCTCTGGAATGATTTATCTAAACGGAGAGCCGGGGCTCGCCCGGCGGCGAGTGCCGCCGAACCCTATTTAATCCTTCGGGGTCCCTGTTGACAAGGTCAACGGGGTAAATGGGCATTTAAGCCGTTCCCTATATGAGATACAATACCGAAAAAAGACCGCCCGAGGGCGGTCTTTTTCTTATTCGCTCTTAGTTCTTGGGGTAGTTCTGGTTCATGCTGTTTGTCATGCCGGGCTGTGCAGCCATGTTGTTTGCGGCCTGCTCAAAGAGCTTTTTAACCATATAACCGCCGACAGAACCTGCCTGACGGGATGTGAGATCGCCGTTGTAGCCCGGCTTGAGGTTTACGCCCAGCTCCTTGGCTGTCTCCATCTTGAAGTTATAAAGAGCGTCCTTTGCGGAAGGTGTGAGATTACTGTTCTTGTTCATAACTTTTCTCCTTTATTTTTCTGTAATCGTTGTCGTTACGCATATATTCTCGGTATATTTTTTTGAAATATTACAGGAAAAATTATCCTGTATGCTGAAATCTTCAAAAAAAATCACCGCGACTATATGTCGTGGTGATATTTTGCGCGTTATTTCGTCTTTTATTCGGCAAGAGACAGAATTTTTTCGGCCTCTTTTTCAAATTTTTCTTTTATTTCGGCATTTTTAATGGAGGGAGTGTTTATCGTCACATTGAGGTAAGCTCCCCTCACTGCCGTCTTTATGCAGCTTTCGGCGGTGCCCAGATCGCTGGCGGTGTTGGGGTTGGAATTGCCAACGAGGGAACGGCAAAGGGCAAGGGCCTCTCCTGCGAGAGTGAGGGTCTCAAAGGGCACTTCGGTGGCCTTGATGGTGGCCTTCTGAATCTCGGCAGAGCGGAGCTTTTTCTCCTCGTCGGTCTCCTTGGGCAGCTTGAAGGCGGCCGAAACAAGACCGTAGGCGTCGGTGTCCTCGTCTATGAGGGCGATGAATCTCTCTTTGATTTTTTCGGCCTTTTCCAGAGCGGCCCGGCACAGGGGCTCGAAATCCTTATATTTTGCCTTGCCTATGGTCAGACGGCAAACCATGGCGCAGAGAGCTGCGCCCTGAGCTCCGCAAAGAGCGGCAACAGAGCCGCCGCCGGGGGCAGGGGCATCGGAAGCCAAAGTTTCGGTAAAGGCCTTTATCGTCATATCGGTAAGCTTCATGGGATATCCTCCTTTGTTTTATAACAAAAGTCTATCACACTTTGCCGTTCTTTGCAACAGCCATATCGGCGGTTTTGGAAATCTTTACCGTGTAGAGGACGAAATCGTCGCTCTCCTCGGTGTTCAGAACGGCGGATATGCCCGAAAGACGCAGGCTGTCGGTCATATTTTTTACCGTATTGGCGAAAATTCTTATGTCCTTGAGGAGAATTTTCGGGGCGGAGCGCTGTTTTTTTGAGGAATTTTTCAGTATCATGTCGATGTGCTCCTCGCTTTTTGCCACATTGAGCTGTTTTTCACCTATGTAGGCCGCGGCCGCCGCCTGCAAGGTCTCGTCCTCTATCCTCAAAAGGGCTCTGGCATGGCGCTCGGTGAGACCGTGTTTTTCGATTTCAGCCACAGCCGCCTTTGACAGCTTCAAAAGCCTTATCTTGTTTGCCACCGCCGACTGGGTTTTGCCTATCCTCTCGGCCACCTCTTTCTGGGTCATGCCGAACTCTTCGCACAGACGGGCAAATGCCATGGCTTCTTCGAAAAAGCTCAGGTCGGCTCTGACTACATTTTCCACAATGGCTATTTCGGCGCTCTTTTTTCTTTCGGCTTCTATGACATGGCAGGGCACCACCCTCAGCCCTGCAAGCTTTGCCGCCATAAGGCGGCGCTCGCCCGAGATGAGTTCAAAGCCGTCCTTCACCTCCCTCACCGTCAGGGGATTTATTATGCCGTACTGCCTTATGCTTTTTGAAAGGCTTTCAAGGTCTTCCTTTAAAAAGCGCTTTCTCGGCTGATTGGGGTTGGGGGAGATGAGATTTATGTCTATTTCCCGAAAGGGCAGCCTTTCCTTTTTAAAACTGAGCATTTTATCACTTCCTTTCCCTTTGATTGTACCACCGCCGAGGGGGATAAAAATGTAATACTCTGTCGGAAATATACTGTTTGTAATCATTTCTCGGGGAATAGGGGGGGAGAGAATATATTTGTGCAATATACCTATTTTGTAGAGAATATACATCATTATATTGACTA
>ERZ779866.3587-NODE-3587-length-12434-cov-3.526133_pt1 | contig 12434 bp, 9 predicted proteins | sample MGYA00511248_ERZ779866 | MGnify/ENA primary metagenome ERZ779866 (study PRJEB29588, sample SAMEA2155758) | human gut metagenome | biome: human gut; feature: human-associated habitat; material: faeces | place: Denmark | collected 2008/2010 ... | reverse complement strand
CGCGTCGGCATAGTTGTCAAAGTTAAAAGCCGCCGGAAGTCCCAGGCTGCCAGACAAAATTTCCTTATTGGTTTTAAACGACGAAAACAGCACCCACAGCAAGGGGCCGACAGAGATTATAATGATCGTACCGATAAAGAGGAAGATCAGAACCTTACAAATTATCTTTTTTACCGTATTCATATTCCTCACTCCTTCCTTAATCATCCTGTTTTCCAACTCTGTAAATCCGGTTGATGATTCCGACAACGATAAGTCCCATAATAATCATCAGCACGCCCACAGAGTTGGCAAGGCCGAACTGCTTTGCTGAGAAAGCGGTATTGTAAACGAAATAGGGCAAATTCAAGGTAACATCTCCAGGCCCGCCCTTAGTGGTCATCATCAGGATATCCAGCTTTTGCAGCATACTGGTGGCTCCCAGCACCGTGGTGGTGCCGATAATATTTTTCATTAAAGGCAGAATGATGCGGATTGTGGTTTGAAATTCCGTAGCGCCATCCACCTTTGCGGCCTCCAGAATAGAGACATCCAGGGAGGTCATTTCCGCCATCACCAAAATAGTAACAGTGGCGGCGAACGGCAGCCAGGTAATGGTCACGGCGAAAAACGCGGTGGAGGAATTTGAGAACCAGTTGGGAAGGTTCAGAAAGCCTAAGGCCTCCAAGCCCTTATTCACGATTCCGAAGGAAGGATTCAAAAGCATAACGAACAGCATACCGATTGCCGCGCTGGAAATAATATTGGGGAACATGTAAACGGTACGCGTAAATTTCCAATAAAACTTTTTTCTGGCCAAAATCAAGGCGGTCAGCACTCCGATAAAAATATGCACCGTAGACTGAAGCACCATCCAGATCAAGGTATTCACTGTGGCGTGAAGAAACTGGCTGTTTTGAAACAGCTTAATATAATTGTCAATCCCGTTGAAGTGCGGAGAGGAAACCGCCACCCAATCGGTAAAGGAGGTCGCGGACAGCATAACCACCGGGACAGCATATACAAGAGCAAAAATCAAGGTAGCCGGCAAGAGGAAGATTACCAACCACTTCTTTTTTATTTTCATGACGTCACCTTTTCTTCCTATTCGCCGTATTTAAAAAAGCGAATCTGTTACAAGTAATGGTCGAGAGACAAATTGAGAACCGTCTGCTAAGGGCTCCAAAACGAATATCTAATTCCTTAGAAGGGCCGTTGCAAAAAATTTGCAGCGGCCCTTCCTAATCAATGAAAGCAGTAGGAAAAACTATTATTTTCCGTAGTTAGCATCACTCTTAGCGGCTTCGGTCAGCTGCTTGCACATTTCTTCGGCAGTAATGGTGCCATCCACCAGCTGGGGGAACAGAGTGTTCATAGCATTGTTGGCAGTGGTATAGCTGATGGCGTCGATGCTCTTATAGCGCCATTCAACGTCGTTACCCATTTCAATCAGCTTGGCTACCAGCGGCTCGGCTTCCTTATATTCCTCCGGAACAGGAGTTTCCGGGTTCATCGGCAGAGTGCCGGCCTCTTCCAGATGGATCTGCTGGCCATAGGTGCCGGTCTTGAATTTAATGAATTCCCAAGCGGCGTCTTCCGTAGCCTTATCGCTCTTAGCGATGGAATAGCCTCTCTCAAACTGAGAAATGGTTCCGTTCTCGGGGAACAAAGCGACGTCTACCTTATCGGCAAAGCCTTCAGCGGCTTTTTCCGTATTGGAAAAGTCCGGCGTCATCCAGGGGCCGTTGGCGATAATAGCGGTTTCCTCGTTGAGGAAATGGTTAGCGGTGGTAGCGTAGTCAGAACCGATAGCATCCGGCAGGGAATAATCCTTCAGCATCGTCCGGATCATATCATACGCTTCGGCCACAAAGGACTCGTCATAGTCTTGAATATAGCCGTTGATGTTCATGAACTCGTTGCCTTCCTCGCCGCTGGTGCCGATGATCGAGGAAAGAATCAGGTTCGTTGTCCAGCAGTTCTCGCCGGTCATGCTGGAAAGGGGAGCGGAACAAACGCCAGAGGTTTTCAGGGTTTCCAGATTGCTCATCCACTCGTCCCAGGTAGTAGCGGGTGTAATACCGGCCTCCTCAAACATTTCCTTGTTGTAGAAATAGCCGATAGACTGACGGCCGTAGGAAATATTGTAAAGCCCGCCGTCTTCCCAGTTGCGTCCGAACTCCAAGGCGTCCTCGCCAAGCTCCTTCGCATACTCCGGGTCAGCTTCCACATAGGGGTTCATGTCCACGGCGATGCCATTCTGCACCGCCAGCTCTAAAACGCCGTTGTTTCCTTCAAAAACATCGGGCAGGGTGTTGGAGGAAGCGCGTACCAGCATTTGGTTGTAATACTCCTGATCGCTGGGCATTTCCTCAATGTTAATGGTAATCTTCTGCTTATCCACACCATTGTACAGCTCTTGGAACTCTGTCACATAGCGGGTTTCTGCCGCAGCTGCGTTATGAGTACCAACGCGGAACGAAGCGATGTTCAGTTCTACCGGTTCCGGCAGTTCTTCGCTTGCAGAAGCTGCGGAGCTGTTTTCCGCAGAGCTGCTCTCTCCGCTGCTGGCGGTATCTCCGTTGCCGCTGCAGGCAGTCATGCTAACGCCCATAACGCCTACCAACAGCATCGCGAGGATCGCTTTAAAGTTAGCTTTTTTCATAACAAAACCTCCTAAAAATTTTGTTTTTATGTGCTTTGCGACTATAATATTAGCTAATTTTCCTTAAAATCTCCATAGAACAATTTGCCCTGATTTATAAAATAATTGCACAAAAAAGCGCGATGAGTTGCTTTTTCAAAAACTCATCGCGCTTTTCTCTGTAGTCTTTAAAAATTTTGCACAAACCTTTTAAATTTTTTACTTCTGACTGCGGTACTCGCTTGGACTGCATCCAACATATTTCGTAAAAACGCTGGTAAAATAAGCCGCGTCCTCAAAGCCCACCATCTGAGCGATTTCGTATACCTTATATTCAGGATTCCCTAAAAGAAGCTTAGCCTGGTCAATGCGGGCCCGGTTAATGGCCTCGGTAATGGTAATCCCCGTTTTATTTCGGAACAAGCGGCTCACATACGCCGAGCTGATGTGTATCTGATCCGCGATATCCTGTAACGTAATATTGCTTTGATAATTTGCGCTGATATAGCGGCTGATCTGATCCACCAGATCATGCTTCTCTAATCTTCCGCTGATCACCTGGTTGGTTTCGTCGATCATTTCCCGGCACACCTGAAACAGCGAATATAGTGTCGTGCTTTGGCTGATCCTCAGATAAAACCTGCTTTCCATGTCCTCGGCCGTATCACTGACATAAATTTCTCCGAACCTTCTGAATACCGCCGAGCACAAGTTGATCATTTTGATTTTTGCTTTGTGTAGCGGATAGCGGATATCCGTAATCTCCTGTTTCATCTGCTCCAACAGCTCTTTTGCCGCGTCCGGATTCTTGTCAAACAGGGCGTCTGTGATTTTCGTCCCATATTCGTTCAAGTGGGAGGCGCCGGATGACTCTGACTCTTCCACATATAAAATAATTTCATTGCCGGAATCCGCGGCCCGCGAGAGAGCCATAGCCGCTTCATGAAATGTCCGGGACAATTCGGTAACGTCATGAATAATTGTGCTGACGCCGAATTTAATATTAATCCCCATTAGCTCATCCACCAAGCGCAGGATTTCCCCGCACATGGTAGTAACATCCCGAAGGGCAAGCCCTGTTTCCTTGGGTTCACTGATAATCAGCGACATACCAGAGGAGTGGACATTGACAATATGATAATCGTGCTTGTTTTCGATAATATCGAGAAAATTTTTCAGCATCTGCACAATTGCCTGCAAATCCCACTTTTTGTCTAATAAAGCTACCTCACAGCTGCAAACGCAGTAGCTTCTGTCGTTCAGTCCATAGCGTTCAATGTCCTCCGGGGCATTCAGCGCCTTAGACAACAACAGCGACTCTAAAACGTACCCTTGAATATTTTGGTACTCCCTCTCGCTGATTTGCTCCTTTTCCCGTTCTTTCTTTTCTGTCTCATACTGCCACACCGCTTTTTTCACCGCCTTTGGAAGATCGGTGATAATGTCGTTTTTCACAACAAAGTCCACAGCGCCGTAGCGCAGAGCCTTTCTCGCAAATTCAAAATCCGTATAAGCGGTTACCAGGATCATTTTTAAACCTTTGTGTTTTTTATCGATTTCTTCCATCAGCTCTATCCCGCTGAGCTTTGGCATTTTTATGTCAGTTATGACAATGTCCGCTGTGTTTTTCTCTAAATACTTCAGCACCTGAAGGCCGTCGGTGCATTCCTGGACGATCTCACAGTTCAGTTTGTCCCAATCAATTAAATACACAATACCCTTCCGAATAACATCCTCGTCATCCGCCACAATCACTTTATACTTCATCTGATTCTCCTTTCCGATCCAGAGGAATGACAATTTCCACAACCGTTCCCTCTCCCGGAGCGCTGTGAATCCTCAGTCCATACGCCTCCCCATAAAGCAGCGTCAAGCGGTTATGAGTATTTTTCAGTCCTACCTTTTCCCTGGTTCCTTCCAGTGATACTTCCCCGCCGCTTAAATCCAGCTGCTTGGTGTCAAAGCCGCGGCCATTGTCCGCAATCCTAATCTTCAGGCATTTCTCCTCCTTTGTGATCGCCAGTTCAACGCAAACCCTTTCTATATCGCCTTCCATTCCATGAAGCACAGAATTTTCCACAATCGGTTCAATGGTGAGCCTGGGAATACGGACTCTTTCTAAGCCGGGTTCCATAGAGATATGATAATCGAGCCGGTCCTGGTACCTCTGCTTTTGCAGATATAGGTAAAACTCCGCGTATTGCACCTCCTCTGACAACGAGGTCATCATACTTTTTCCCGAATACAGGCTGGCCCGGAGCAAACCGGAAAGAGCCGGGCAGAGGACCTCCAGCCCCTCCCCTAGCTCCGCCCGGACTCCCTTCCAGCTCTCCGGCGACTGTCCCAACCCGTGTAGTAAAACAGTTTTCATACTCTGCACTCCTTTGTTTCATCCCTCACCACAGAGGACGGCGCCAAAGGTGCTGCTCCCGTTACCTCCATCTCTGAGAGACCATCATAGCACAATCGGAGGTTTACCGCCACCTTTTTCCATCCGGCGCCAGCAAAAGCAGAATAGAAAAGCACTGTGCCGCCAGACAAGGTCTGTCCGGCGGCACAGTGCTTTTAGAAGGAAGAAAGGCATGAGTACCTCACAGCACATTCTATGCGCGAGGATGTGCTTTGATATAGACATCTTGCAACTTTTGTTTGACCAGTTGGGCATAAATCTGCGTAGAGGAGATATCCGCATGGCCCAGCATCTCCTGAATGGAGCGCAGGTCTGCCCCGTTCTCCAGCAGATGGGCGGCAAAGGAGTGGCGCAGGGTGTGGGGCGTAATGTCTTTCCGAATCCCCGCCTTCTCCTGGTAATGCTTGATGATCTTCCAAAAGCCCTGGCGGGACATACGCCTTCCGTTCATATTGACAAAGAGGGCCTGCTCCTGAAGGTCCTCCACCAACTGGGGCCGTACATTTCTGAGGTAATCTCCCAGGGCCTTAACAGCAGTGGGATAGAGGGGAATAATCCGCTCCTTTCCCTTCCCCTGGCACCGTACAAAACCCGCCGCCAGGTTCACATGACCCACTTCCAGCTCCACAAGCTCGCTGACACGGATGCCAGTGGCGTAGAGAAGCTCCAGCATAGCGTGGTCCCGGCATCCCTTGGCGTCTCCCCCCTCTGGCTGCTCCAAAAGAAGCTCTACCTCCTTGCTGGTGAGGATTTGGGGCAGCTTCCGCTCTACCCTGGTAGGCGTCACTCTCCTAGCTGGATTTTCCACGGCATACCCGTTGCGGACCAGATAGCCGTAAAAGGACTTCAGGGAAGCCGCCGCCCTGGTTACAGTAGAGGCGGATTTCCCCCTGCTGGTGAGATACCGGACATACCGCTCCAGTCCCTCCGTGGTGAGGTCCGCCGCCTCCAGCTCCTCGCGGGCGCAATAGTCCAAAAACTGCCGCACATCCCGGAGATAAGAGCTGCACGTATTGCCAGAAGCCCTTTTTTCTGTTGTCAGATAGCCCTCAAAACCCTTTAAATAGTCCATTTGTTTCTGTACCCTCTCTCACGCAAGGTCAAAAAAGATTGGCCACCGAGCTCAACAGGGCAGGTACCGCCCACCACTCCAGCAACATACTAAGCCCCAAGACGGCGGCGCACAGGCCACCATGGACCCAATAGGCCCTTCCCCGCCAGGGCAGGGAGCCTTTCCCTCCGCTCAGTGTCCGGAGGGCCAACTCCTGGCCAGAGGCAAAGCCCTGGGTCCCCAATACAAAAAGAGCCGGGACCGAGAGCATACCGGTAAACCCGAAGGCGAAGAAGGCCAGAATGGCCCCCACTCCGCCGAACATGAGAACAAAAGAAGATACAGCAAAGGAGAGCAAAAAACCCCGCACTGCGAACAGAACAGGGATCCCTACCACTCCCAGGGCGGTAAAGCCCAGGAAAAAAGTAAGCAACGGCCACCGCAAGGTCTCCCACAAAATAGAAGAGACCCTCGGCCGCCCAGCGGCGCCTGCCTGGGCCGCCGCCAAATAGCTCTCCAGATAGGCGGTCAGGCTCTCCTGCCCCCCATACCGGCCGGTGAGGAAGGCGGCCTCCGTGAGGTTGGGGACGATCACGTCGGCCACCCCGATGAGGCGGCGCATATTGGCCACCGTCTCCTCCGTCACCCCGTTGTAGAGCTTGCCGTCGTCGGCCATGATGGGGTCGGTCATCACCAGCAGGTCCTCCTTCCGCTGGCTGTCGATGAACTCCCGGATGATGTCCACCTGCTCCGCCGAGGCCAGAAAGCCGGTGGTGATGCAGTCGAAGGAGAAACCCAGGTCCTTCCAAACGGAGATGGACTTCTTCATGTATTCGGTGGTGTCCAGAATGGTGAACTTCCCGTAGTCCAGGGTGTTGGACACCAGGGCGGTGGGCAGGTTGTAGACGCTGTGGCCGAAGTTGGACAAAATGGGCAGCATGGCGGCCAGGGCTACCTTGCCGTAGCCGGGCATGTCGTTGATGATTAAAATATTTTTGCTGTTTTTGCTCTTTTCCATTGGGTTACCCTTCTTTTTTCTTTTTTTCACGTGGAGATTTCGCTGCCTGCGGGCAGCGAGTGACTTTGCCCGCGGCGGCAAAGTCACCAAAACGCCGCCGGGGTTTGCTCCGAGGAGCACCGTTCCGGTGCTCCAAGTCGCGCACCCCGGACCCCATTTACGGGGGCCCCTCCTGAAAGGTATTGTGCCATTTCCGGCGCGCAAAATTTGAGTGAATGCCTGATTTCCCGCCGGGCCACTGGGCCCTGAGTTTGCAAAATTTGTTTTCGGTGCGCTTCAAGTTCTGCGCCTGAGTTTGCCGAGCCAACGCTCCCGGTGCGGATATCGCCGTAGGGGCGACCCTCGCGGTCGCCCGGTGTTCCCGGTGCGAATCCTGGCGGGCGCATGCTATGCGCCCCTACGTGGCTGAAAGAATGTGTGTGAAACCTGGATGCCGCGGGCGGCCCGGTGTGCCGCCCCTACGGGAATCCAGAAACGCCTCCGCTCCCGCCGTTCCCCTGAGCCGCACTTGAGCCTTGACACGCCAAAAGGCGCGCTTTCCACTAGGAGAAGCACCACTCAAAGGTTACCGAAAACTCAGCGGCAGCGGTAATAGAACGAAAGCCAATCAGCTGAGCCACCCGCGCCTTTGCGTTGACCTACCAGTCGGCCTAATTGGCGGCCCTCGTAAAATGGGGTCCGGGGCCGACTCCCCCTGTCAGGGGGAGATGTCGCGAAGCGACAGAAGGGGTAGGGTGGGCGACTATGAGCACAAAGTGCTCATCGGAGCCGTCCCCGGTGGCGTTTTGCCTACTTTGCCGCCAGGGGCAAAGTAGGTCGCCGCCCGTAGGCGGCGAAATTCCCCGCACAAAATTACTCCAAAAATTCAAGCACCACCGGATTAAAGGCCTCCCAATTACGCCGTGCCACAAAGTGGTCCCCGGGCAGGATGACCAGCTTACTATTGGGGAGGGCGGCGGCGATAAGCCGGGTATGCTTTTCGAGAATCATATCGTTCTCCCCGGCGATAACCAGCGTGGGGATGGTCAACTTACCCAGCTCCTGGGGTTTGATGTGGGGCTGAGTCACCATGAGATTAAGCAGATCCCAGTTGCCTTTCGCCTGCTTACTGAACAGGCCGCACACACCGCAGGCGCACCACCCCGCCACAATGGGAATCTGGGTGGACAGTTTCACCCCCGAGGGGCGCAGATTGGCTCCGTTCAGTACCAGCTTCTCCACGTACTGGGGGTACTTCAGGGCAAACAGCAGGGCAATGTTCCCCCCGTCGGAGAACCCCAGCAGGTGACACCTTTTGATCTCCTTCCGGTCCAGAAACTCCTTCAAATCCTCAGCGAACTGGTCCAGGGTAAAGGGCGCGCTCCCCCGGGGGCTTTTCCCGTGGCCCCGGGTGTCCAGGGCGATCACCCGGTATTTTAGGGAAAAGGGCTCCATCTGCCGCTTGAAGTAGGTGTGGTCCTCCCCGTTGCCGTGGAGGAGCACCAGGGGGAACCCCTCCCCCGTCTCCACATAGTTTAAGGTAATGTCCATGCTACTCCTCCAGACCGGTGGCCGCCAGGGGGATCACGTTGATCACCGGCTCCTCATAGGGGTGGGCCGCCCGGACGGCGGTCAGTGTCTCACGAAGCCGCTCCCCCCGGCAGCAGACCTCGATTTTCAGCTCCTCCGCCTGGCACACCTCCCCCGGCGTGCCCAGGAAGGGGTCCGTCCCCTCCAGAGGCCGCCAGCAGCTGTGCACCCGGCTCCAGGACATACAGCGGTCGTAGGCCCCGATGTGCCCGGCGTCCACCGACCACAGGGCCTCCCGCACCGCGTCAAAGTGGCTCTCCGGGAGGAAAATCTCCAGCTTATAGACTTCTTGCTTCACTTGCGCTCCTCCCGCTCCACGTTCTCCCAAAATTCCTCGCTCTTCACCTGGGGCAGCCAGCGGCGGCAGTCGCCCCCGCGCCCCTCCTCAAAGTGGCAGGCGGCGGCGTAGTCGCAGTACCGGCAGGCGTTCTTCTCCGGACCCCGCCAGAAGGGGTCGGCGGAGATGTTCCCCTCCGCGATCTCCCGGCAGATGTCCCGCAGGGTGGCCTGGATGTGGCCCCCCAGCTTGCCCAGCCGCTCCGCCGAGGCCAGGGCCTCCCCGGAGATGGCCCCGGTGGTCTTGGACACCTTCAGAGGGAGGAAGCGGTAGCCCTTCTCCCCCGGCGTCTCCATGGCGGCGAGCACCTCCGGGTCGTCCAGCACCAGGCCGCTGCGGGTGAGCTCCTTGTCCAGCTGCTTGCGCCAGGCCTCGTCGCTCATGGTGCGGCTCCCCCGGATCACCGCGTCCCGGGCGGGGAGGTAGAGCACCCCGGCCCCCTCCACCGGCTGGCCGTAGTACTGCGCTCCCCGGTCCTCCAGGGTGAACAGGTACAGGAGCATTTGAAGCCCCAGGCCGTTCCACACCTCGGTGAGATCGAAAGACTTCTTTCCCGTCTTATAGTCCACCACCCGCAGGTACAGCTTGCCGTCGTGGACCCAGCCGTCCACCCGGTCCACAAAGCCGGTGACGCTCAGGGTCACCCCGTCCACGGTGAACTCCACCGGGGGCAGCTCCCCCCGCTTTCCGAAGCCCAGCTCGAAAGAGATGGGCCGGAATTTGGAGGCGGCCAGCTCCTCGGCCACGTTGTCCACCACCGCCTGGACCGACCGGAGCAGACGGCGGAACAGGTACCGGAACCGCTCGGTCTGGTTCTCCAGCCCCCCCAGTTCCTCCTGGACGTACCGCTCCACCGCCGCCTTTGTCAGCTCCCGCAGCCGGCGGCGGTTCTCCGCCCCTCCGATGGGGTCGTCCCAGCCCGGGAGGACGGTCTGCTGAAACATCTCGTCCTGGAGCACATGCTCCAGCACATCGTGGACAAAAGTGCCGTACTCCGGTGCTGTAAAGCTAGCCGGCTTGCGGGGCTCCGCCTCCAGGCCATAGCGCATGAAGTAGGAGAAGTGGCAGGATTTATACTTATCCATCCGGGAAGCGGACATGGGCACCCGCTGGCCATAGAGACGGTCCACCGCCGTGGGGGACAGGTGTCCCCGCTCCCACCGGCCCGCCCGGTCCAGACGCTCCACCGCTGTGGCGTACTTTGGCAGCTTGGCCAGGGCGTCGTGGGCCGCCCGGCTCCGCCCCGCCTGCTCCAGGGCGGGCAGAGGGGCCGCCAGGCGGAAGATCCCCTGGAGGTCCTCCTCCCGCTGGACCCTCAAATCGGAGAACAGCAGCTTGAGCCGCTCCGCCAGAAAGCTGGGGCGGCGCTCCTCCCCCGAGGGGCTCTGGCCGGACCAGCTGACGATGAGCCTCTTTGTGGGCCGGGCGCAGGTGAGATAGACGGTGGTCATCTCCCGGTACAGCAGCTCCTCCCCGCTCTGGTTCAGCTCCAGGCCGTAGGAGGCCAGCAGGGAGCGGTCGTCGTCGGACAGCAGGCCCGGAGCCTGGGTCACCATGGGGATGGACTGGTCGTCCGCCCCCAGGAGAAAGAGCACCTGCACCGGGTGGCCTGTCTGCCGGGTGGTCTCCCCCGCCGTCACCCGGTCCAGTGAGACGGGGATGGTCCCCACGTCGTACTGGGAGAGGACCAGCCGGAACAGGGCGGCAAACTCGTCCAGCTCCATGGGGGCGTCCTCCAGCTGGGCGGCGCACTGCTCCAGGCCGCCGCACAGAATGGACCACAGCTGCCGGTACTCCTCCGCCAGGGCGGGCTGGTCCCGGCGGCGCAGCTCCTCCACCCGCTCCTCCAGGCGCTCGGGCAGGCCGATCTTCTCCAAAAAGCTGTAAAGGGCAATGGCCTGTCCCCGTCCGGTGTGGTTGGTGTTTTTCCGCAAAAGCTCCAGGGGCTCGGCCACCTGGCGGCGGGCCCGGTCCAGCCGCTTCACCAGGGCCTGGTCCTCCTTCGTCCAGTCCGCCCCGTAGCCCGCGGGGTGCATGGCCCAGTCCTTCTTCTGGGTCCAGCGGCTCCCCCGCAGGTTCCACTTGATCACGTAGTTCTCCAGCAGGTCCTGGTCCTCCTGGCTCAGGTCGGTGAGGCCGGTCTTTAAATACCGGAACACGTCGTCGTACCGGTAGCCGTTGGCCACCGTGTCCAGGGCCGCCGTCACCAGGGTGAGGATGGGCTTTTCCAGAATATCCGTCATGGTGGAGGAGAACACCGGGATCTCATACCGGGGGAACACCGACTCAATGAGGGGCTGATAGGCGGAAAAATCCCGGGCCACCACCCCCATGTCCCGGTAGCGGTACCCCTCTTTCCGCACCAGCTCCCGGATGCGGGCGGCGGTCCACTCCACCTCAGAGCGGGGGGTGGAGGCCTGGAACAGCTCCACCGAGCCCCCGCAGGAGACCGGCTCCAGCCGCTCCTGGGCGAAGAGCTGCCGCTCCACCGTCTGGAGTTCGGGGGCCTTTGCCGGGTCCTGCCCGTCAAGGGTTTCCACTTCACAAGGAATCCGCTCCTGTTTGGCCAGGCGGAGCAGCTGGGCGGCGGTGCGCCGGGCGGGTGAGAAGATCCCCGCCCCTCCTTCGTCCTCCTCCAGGTGGTCGCAGGTGAGGGTGACGGTGACGGTGTCCGCCTGTTTCAGCAGCTCCCGCAGCACCTCCTGCTGCTGGGGGGTAAAGTCGGTAAAGCCGTCCAGCCACAGGTCAGCTCCCTGGGCCCAGGGGCAGTCCCTCAGCTTCTCCGCCGTCCGGGTGAGCCGGTCCCTGGGGTCCAGGGCGGTGCGGGCGGACAGGGCCTCGTAGGCGGTGCAGATGAGCCCCAGGTCATGCAGCTTGTCCCCCTCCCCTGCTCCGGCCTCCTCTCCCGCCTGGAGCAGGAGCTCGGGCCGGACGCAGCAGCTTTTCAGCTCGTCCACCGTGGACAGCAGCTCCTCCAGAAAAGCGGGGCGGCGGGAGGGGCGGGCGTACACGGTGAGCTGGCTGGCCACGGACCGCACCGCCCGGTGCATCATCAAAATGCGGCCTCCCGCGTCCAGCTCGTGCTCCCCCATGCCCCCTGCCGCCAGGAACACCCGGTTGCTGAGACGGCTGAAGGAGAGCACCTCGGCGTAGAGGGAGACACTGTCCCCGCCGAAGCGGCACAGGGCCCGCTCCGCCTCGTGGGACTGCTGTTCGGGCACCATCAGGATTTGGCGCTTGTCCGGCCCTCCCCGGCACAGCCGCTGGAGCACCTGGGTGGTCTTTCCGCTCCCGGCCCGGCCCAGGATCAGTCGCAGCATGTGGTTCTCCCCCTTTCACGTTTCGTCAGTGTTCTCATCATACCACACTTGGGGGTGCAAAAAAAGACTTTCTTACGAGAGGGAGTTTCGCCGCCTGCGGGCGGCG